>Ga0247835_1000130_pt1 | contig 97641 bp, 91 predicted proteins | sample LaCtaG_3_FD_189912 | JGI IMG/M metagenome (GOLD analysis project Ga0247835, IMG submission 189912) | Freshwater microbial communities from meromictic Lake La Cruz, Castile-La Mancha, Spain - LaCruzMarch2015_13.5m | ecosystem: Environmental > Aquatic > Freshwater > Lake | place: Spain: Castile-La...
AGGTGTTTTTTGACCGAGACCGGGTAGTAGGTGCCGCCCTTGACCGTGGCGTCGTTGGCCACGATCATGCATTCCCGTCCGGACACCCGACCGATTCCGGCAATGATCCCCGCTCCCGGGCATTCGTCGTCGTACATGCCGTCGGCGGCCAGCGCAGCGATCTCCAGCAGAGGGCTGCCCGGGTCGAGAAGCCCGTCGACCCGCTCACGCGGCAGCAGCTTGCCGCGTTCGACGTGACGCTCTCGGGAGCGTTGCGGGCCCCCGAGAGCCGCGACGGCCAGCTTGCGGCGCAGTTCGGCGACCAGCGCCACATGCGCCTCGCGGTGTGCGGCCGACGTTGACATCACTTCACCTTTGGTTAATCGCGACTAACTCAGTGCTATGTTAGTGGAGATTAACTGAAACGTACAGCGGGGTTCCCAGGAGGGTCCATGACAGCGCTCACCACCCGGGGCCGGCGGAAGTCCGATCGCCGCTCGCAGTTGTTGACCGCCGCCGAACACCTGATCGCCGAACGCGGATTCCTGGCGGTCCGGATTGAAGACATCGGCGCCGCCGCCGGCATCACCGGACCGGCGATCTACCGACACTTCCCCGGCAAGGAGGCATTGCTGGTCGAACTTCTGGTCGGCATCAGCACCCGACTGCTGACGGGCGCGCAGGCAGTGCTGTCGGAAGAGTCCGACCCGGCGCGCGCACTCGATGGGCTGATCGAGTTTCACCTCGACTTCGCGCTCAGCGAGCCCGACCTGATCCGTATCCAGGACCGCGACCTGGCCAACCTCCCGGCGGCCGCGCAACGTCAGGTCCGCCGGGCTCAGCGGCGCTACGTCGAGACTTGGGTGGGCGCATTGCGCGAACTCGCGCCCGATCTTGCCGAGGAACAGGCCCGGGTGATGGCGCACGCCGCGTTCGGTCTGCTTAACTCCACTCCCCACAGCATCAAACCGGCTGCTCGATCCGCATCGACGGAGGGTTCCCGGGAGGTGCTGCGATCCATGACACGCGCCGCGTTGCGACGCAACTGACACCGACGCGCACCGCGCGGGTAATCTGCTCGGCGTGAGGCGGGCATGAGCGATCCACACTGGCCGGATTGGTCGGATCCGACGCGGGCCGCACCCAAGGCGTATCCCCCCAATCCCGATCCGGCCTCCGCTAAACCCGATCCGGCCTACGCCGTGCCGCCCTACACCGGAAGTTGGGGACCCGCCAACCCGGGACCCGGTTATTACCCGGGCTACGGCGCACCGATGAACCAGCCGACCGAACAGTTTCCGACCTACTGGCAAGCCGGCACGGGATACCCGCCGCCCCCTCCGCCGCCGAAGAAGAAGTCTCCGCGCTGGCTGTGGATCGTCGCGGCGGCCGCCGTGTTACTGGTGAGCGGACTGGTACTGGCTCTGGTGGTCGTGACGGGTTCGTCGCGGAATTCCACGATGGTCGCCCCGGCGACTCAGACGACCTCCGCGGCACCCACGACGAGCCCCTCCCCGACGGCGCCGACCGCCACGACGCCTCGGGCGCCGAACCCGACGACGACACGGTCCCCGATCCCCCCGATCGCCGAAGAGCCGGTACCCACCGTTTCAGAGCAGCCGACGAGTCCCGGTGAGACCACCACGGACCCGAGCCAGACCGAGACGGTGACTTACACCGTGACCGGAGAGGGACGCGCCATCAACATCACCTACGTCGATACCGGCGGCGTGATGCAGACCGAGTTCAACGTCGTGCTGCCCTGGAGTCGGGAGGTGAGCCTGTCGGCCCCGGCCAAGAGTTCAGCCAGCGTTGCCGTGCTCAACGTCGGCCGCGATGTGACCTGCAGTATCTCGGTCAGCGGGGCCCAGGTACGCCAGCGCACCGGGCGCGGCCTGACGATCTGCACCGGCGTGGCCTAACTGTTCGCCGCGCGAACATGATCGGGCACCCGGACCAACAGCATTCCCACCAGGCCGGCGGCCAGCACCAGGCAGATACCGGCCAGTCCGGCCCGGTCGGTGCCGAAGAGGTCGACGAAGACGAAGAAAAGCCACGGCGCGAGGAAGGCTGCGGCACGTCCGGTGGTGGTGTAGAGCCCGAACGCGATGCCCTCCTTGCCCTCTCCGGTCATCCGCAGCAGGAGCGTTCGCGCCGCTGACTGGGTCGGGCCGACGAACAGACACAGCAGCAGACCGCACACCCAGAACGCGGTCGGCCCCGACAACGCCATCAGGGTCATCCCGACAACGATCAGTGCGCTCAGCGACACCACGATGACCGGCTTTGCCCCGACGCGGTCATCAAGGCGCCCGCCTGCCACCGCCCCGATGGCTGCCACCGTCGAGGCAAAGACGCCGAAGATCAGCACGTCGGCCTGCGAAATGCCGTACACGCTCACGCCGAGAACCGCACCGAACGCGAAGATTCCTGCGAGTCCGTCCCGGAACACCGCGCTGACCACCAGGTAGTAGACCAAATTTCGATCTCGCTGCCACTCGCCGCGAAGGTCGTCCCACAACCGCCGGTACCCTCCGAAAAAACCGGGTGAGGTTTCCGGGCGGACTGCCGTGGTGGTCTTCGAGATGAGAATGAGCGGCAGGCCGAAGATCAAAAGCCACGCTGCTGCCAGAAGCATTGCAGCGCGCACATTGTGGCCGTCCTCGATAGGCAGGCCCAGCAGTCCGCGGTCAGGCCCTTCGCCGGAGATGAAACCGAAGTACACCAAAAGGAGCAAAAAGACACTGCCGGAATAGCCAGCAGCCCAACCGAATCCAGATATCCGGCCCGAGTTCTGCGGCGTGGATAACCCTCGGAGCATCGCGTTGTAGGGCACGCTGGCAAGATCGCCGCACGCCGCGGTCAGTGCCAGCAAGGCCAACCCCGGCACCAGATAGCTCGGGTCGTCGCCGATGAGACTCATGGCCGCGGTGAAGAACGCCGCAAGCCCGGTCAGGGTCGCCAACACGACGCGTCGCCGGTGTGGCGCCTGCACCAGCACGCCGGTCAACGGGGCCAGCAGGGCGACCAGAAATCCGGCGACGGTCAGCGCGCGGCCCAGCATGCTGGCCGGCGAAGTGCTGCCGGAAATGCCCTGTCCCACGGTGCCGGTGAGGTACACCGAGAACACGAAAGTCGCCACAACCGCGTTGAGCCCGGTTGAGCCGCAGTCCCAGAGTGCCCAGGCCACGACCTTGGACCGCGGTGCCATGGAGTGCACCCTATCCACCCCGCCTACGATTGCCACATGCCAGTTCCTGCCCCGTCTCCGGAGAGCCGAGCCGTCGTCACCGGCGCCTCGCAGGGCATCGGCGCGGCGCTGGCAGCCGAACTCGCCGCCCGCGGCCACCATCTGATCATCACCGCGCGTCGCGCCGAGGTGCTCGCCGAACTGGCCGCCACGCTGACCGAACGTCATGGCGTGATCGTCGAGATCCGGGCGGTCGACCTCGCCGATCCACAGCAGCGCGAGTCACTGGCCGATGAGTTGGCCGGGCGGGACATCTCGATCTTGTGCGCCAACGCCGGCACCGCCACCTTCGGCCCGGTGGCCGACCTTGATCCCGCCGCCGAGAAGGCCCAGGTTCAACTCAACGTGCTGGGTGTGCACGACCTGGTTCTCGCCGTGTTGCCGGGCATGATCGCTCGCCGAGCCGGTGGCATCCTGATCTCGGGGTCGGCGGCGGGAAACTCACCGATTCCCAACAACGCCACCTACGCCGCGAGCAAGGCGTTCGCCAACACCTTCAGCGAGTCGCTGCGCGGCGAGCTGCGCGACACCGGAGTCCATGTCACTCTGCTCGCGCCCGGTCCGGTTCGCGCCGAGATGCCTGATGCGAGCGAGGCGTCGTTGGTGGACAAATTGATCCCGGACTTCCTGTGGATCTCCGTGGAGCACACCGCCGTGCTGTCACTGGATGGTTTGGAACGCAACAAGATGCGGGTGGTGCCCGGCGTGACATCCAAGGCGATGTCGGTGGCAAGCGGATACGCGCCACGAGCAATCGTGACCCCGATCGTCGGGATGGTTTACAAAAAGCTCGGCGGCGACTAGCGCCTGCGCCTAGCGCCTCCGGCGACCCGTGCCGAAGATGCTGCGGGTGATCTCCCGGCCGATCACCGTTCCGGCTGAGCGCATCGCGCTCTTGAAGGCCGAATTGTCCATCACCTGCTCAAGCACGCCCGGTCCGGCCCTTTCGACCGGCGCCGGCATGGGCGGCAGTTCGAAGTCTCCCGTCACGATGGGCGGAAGATCCACTGACACCGCACCAGTGTCGGATGCCGACGGGGCCATCTTGGCGGCCAGCATCTCGTAGGCCGACTCGCGGTCGACGGTCGCACCGTACTTGAGGAAAAGGGGGCTGGCTTGGGCGGCAGCCTTGATGTAGTCGGGTCCGATGGTGTCCATCAACGACCGGGGCGAGCGCAACCGGGTCCAGGACACCGGCGTTGGGGCGCCACGCTCGGACAGCACGGTGACGATCGCCTCACCGATGCCCAACGCGGTGAGATCGGTTGCCAGGTCATAGAACTCGGTCTTGGGATAGGTACGCACCGTCTTGGCCAGCGCCTGCTGATCATCGGGGGTGAATGCCCGCAGAGCGTGCTGGATGCGAGCACCGAGTTGAGACAGCACGGCGTTGGGCACATCGGTGGGCAACTGGGTGCAGAAGAACACCCCCACGCCCTTGGAACGAATCAACTTCACCGTCTGCTCCACCTGCGCCAGGAATGCCTTGGACGCGTCGGTGAATAACAGGTGGGCTTCGTCGAAGAAGAACACCAGTTTGGGCTTGTCGACATCGCCGACTTCGGGAAGGTAGGTGAACAGATCGGCGAGCACCCACATCAGGAACGTCGAGAACATCACCGGGCGAGCAGCCTGTTCACCGACTTCGAAGAGGGTGATGATGCCGCGACCCTGCTCGTCGACGCGCAACAGGTCAGCGGGTTCGATCTCCGGTTCGCCGAAGAAGGTGTCACCGCCGGCGGCCTCAAGATTGATCAGCGCGCGCAGGATCACCCCTGCGGTTTGTGCCGACACGCCGCCGATCGCCTTCAACTGCTCTTTGCCTTCGTCGCTGGTGAGGTGGGTGATTACCGAGCGAAGGTCTTTTAAATCCAGCAGGGGAAGGCCCTGCTGGTCGGCCCAGTGGAAGATCAGGCCAAGCGTGGACTCCTGAGTTTGGTTGAGCCCGAGCACTTTCGACAGCAGGATCGGCCCGAAGGCGGTGATCGTTGCGCGTACCGGAACCCCGATGCCGCCGGTTCCCAGCGAGAGAAACTCCACCGGGAAGGGCGATCCCACCCATTGGTCGCCGGTGTCTTTGGCCCGCTGGGCGGTTTTCTCGTTTGCTTCCCCGGGTCGCGTCAGCCCGGAAAGGTCGCCCTTGAAGTCGGCCATCACCACCGGAACACCGGCGGCGGAGAGTTGCTCGGCGATCACCTGCAGGGTTTTGGTCTTCCCGGTTCCGGTGGCGCCGGCAACCAGGCCGTGGCGGTTCATCATCGACAGCGGGATCCGGATCTGCGCCGAGGGGTCCACCTCGCCGTCCACAATGACCGAGCCCAGTTCCAAGGCCGAACCGGCGGTTTCGTAGCCGGAGGCGATCTGCTGAGCGGGGGTGCCGGTTGGTTCGGTCATAGCGAACGAGACTACTGCGCTGGACGCAATGAACGAGGGTGAGCCATGCGTGCGGGCCGCCGGGGCTTAGGGTTATTCGCTGTGCGGGATGAACTGGTGTGGATCGACTGCGAGATGACCGGGCTGGACCTGCAGTCTGACAAGTTGATCGAGATCGCCGCACTGGTGACCGATGCAGACCTCAATGTCCTCGGCGACGGCATCGACGTGGTGATCCACGCCGACGACGAGGCCCTCGACGGGATGGTCGAGGTGGTCGCCCGAATGCACCGGAGTTCGGGGCTGACCGAGGAGGTCCGGGCGTCGACCATCAGCGTTCCGGCAGCCGAGGAGATGGTGCTCGACCACATCCGCGCACACGTCCCCCAGGCCAAAACCGCCCCGCTGGCCGGAAATTCGATCGCCACCGATCGTGGATTTCTCGCCCGAGACATGCCCACGCTCGACGACTACCTGCATTACCGGATGATCGACGTCAGCTCGATCAAAGAGTTGTGCCGCCGCTGGTATCCGAAGATCTACTATGGGCAGCCGGAGAAGGGACTCGCGCACCGGGCGTTGGCGGACATCCAGGAGTCCATCCGCGAACTGCGGTATTACCGCCGTATCGCCTTCATTCCGCCACCGGGGCCGTCCACCAGCGAGATCGCCGACGCCGTCGTCGAGTTGGATCTTCCAGCGGCCGGACCGCCGGATATTGATTCGGCCGCCGAACCCGAGAGCGGCTAGACTTATCCTGCCGCGCCACGCGGCGATGGTGGCTGTAGTTCAGTTGGTAGAGCACCAGGTTGTGATCCTGGCTGTCGCGGGTTCGAGTCCCGTCAGCCACCCCGATGCGGAAAACCGCTCCCGTGCAGTTGGGGGGCGGTTTTCTGGTTTGCCAGAGCCCGTGACTCAGATCCTCGGGGGCGCTGGAGTTCCTGGAAACCCTTCGGGCTCGGCGTCCGGTTTATAGGTTTTCGTTCAACGCTTCGCCACTCGGCATCACCACATCAGGAGGTCGAAACCCATGGCAGCGGGACAGTGTGTAGGCCGCGTCGGTGGCATTACCGCGGCGCTGGGCGCGCCTGCGCTTCGCCGCATCCACCACGTAGCGATCATCTGCTCGGACTACGCCCGGTCGAAGGCCTTCTACACACAGGTGCTGGGATTGTCGGTGATAGCCGAGAATTACCGATCAGAACGTGCATCCTGGAAGTTGGATCTTGCCCTGCCCGGTGGCGAACGAGTCGAACTGTTCTCTTTTCCGGTCGTGCCGGCTCGTCCGAGTCAACCGGAAGCCGGCGGCCTGCGGCACCTGGCCTTCGCGGTCGATGATCTGGGGGCCTGGTCGGATCACCTTCGGTCACACGGCATCGCGGTCGAACCCATCAGGGTCGACGAGTACACCGGTTGCAGATTCACGTTTTTCGCTGACCCCGACGGTCTCCCGCTGGAGCTCTACGAAACGTCGGCACCGCCGGGGCCCGACTCGGCTGGGCCCGACTGAACTGGGCCCGACTGAACTGGGCCCGACTCGGCTGGGCCCGACTGAACTGGGCCCGACTCGGCTGGGCCCGACTGAGTTGGGCCCGACTGAGTTGGGCCCGACTGAGTTGGGCCCGACTGGGCCCGACGTGGTGTGACTACCGCCCGTTGACGCGGGCTGGGCGCCGATCGAACGGCAACGCCAGCAGCTTTGAGGGCGACCGGCGGACGAACGGCCTGTCGCGCCCGCGGCCTGACCGAGACATCCGGTTGATCCGCCACCGACGGCGCCGCCGTATCGACAACGTCGGGCGCAGCTGGCGCGGCATCGGACTCGGCCTGCCTGACCGGTAAGGCCGTCACCGCCTCGCGGACATCAACCGACGGGGCGGGCGCGGCGATTCGGGCCGCAGCGAGACTCGGTGCGACCGACGCACTGGCCGCCGGTGGAATCAAACCACCTGTCAACGCCGAGATGGCGTCTTGAATCGAGTTGAGCACTGACTGCACGCTGTTGCCGATGACGGCCTGGACCGCGGCCATGAAGGTCACCGGCAGCGCGCTGACCAAACCGTTGATCTGTGCGGTCACATAGGCCTGAAGGTTCTGGCCAGCCTCGGCGATGGCCTGGCCGATGGAGGTGATCGGTGCGACCAAGCCCGTGCTGAGGGTTTCCACGGCGGTCGGTACGTCCCCGGTGCCCAGTGCCTGGACGGCGCTGAGCACAACGGTGGGGATGCCCCCCAGGGCAGTGCCGAACCTGACTGGGATTGAGGTGGGGCCGATCAACAGCTCGGAGATCGTGGTGCCGACATAGCCCACCAGGCTGGACACGGCGGCGGTGACCAGAGGTGTGGCCTGGCTGATGAACTCGGCGGCGATCGCATTGACAAAATCAGCGGGAAGCAGTCCGGAGATATCGGGGATCACGCCACCGAGGCCGAGGTTCTGCAGAAGGCCGACGAGATCGCTGTAGGAGACGGTGAGTGCGGTCAACGTGAATTCCGCGACCACGGGCGGCGGGACCGGCGCGGCCTGTGCGCCGACCGCTCCGACCGGCGCCAGCACGGTCACTCCGACGACGGTCGCGGCAGCCAGTCCCGCAGCCAGCTTCGACCGAACCGAGATCTGCACTGTGTACTCCCCTCGACCGTAGACCGTTGCGGCCCGAACCTGAGAGTAGCCTGAGCAGGCCGAAAACGCGAAGAAAAGCCTCCCGGGGCCCAGCACACGCCGCCGGCCCAGCACGGGGCCGCGGGCCGGCCCAGCCCACCTAGGTGGTGGCGTTACCCGCTTTCCACTGCTCCCAGGGAATGTTCCAATCCCCGAGACCTTCGGTACCGGACAGCACAGAGCCCACGGTGCCGCGCACCTCGATGACGTCGCCCCGCTTGGAGTTGTTGTAGAACCACTGGGCGTTCGCCGGGCTGACGTTGAGACAGCCGTGGCTGACATTCGCGCTGCCCTGGGAACCCACCGACCATGGTGCCGAATGGACGTAAACACCGCTGTAGGACATCTGGGTGGCCCAGTCCACCTCGAGCCGGTATCCATTGGGGGAATTGGAGGGAACTCCGTAGGTGGCGGAATCCATGATCAGGTTCCGGTACCGGTCTCCGATGGTGTAGACGCCGTTGGGCGTCGGGGTGCTGTTCTTTCCCATCGAGATCGGCATGGTGTTGACGATCTCGCCATTGCGCCTGATGGTCAGGGTTTTGGTGCGGTCATCGGCGGTGCCGATCAGCGAGTCGCCGATGCTGAAACTGGCGGATCGATTGCGTTGGCCGAACAACCCGTCACCCAGGTCGACACCGAAGGTGTTGACGGCGACATCCACCGTGGTTCCCGGCACCCAGAAATCCTTGGGGCGCCACCGCACCTCGCGATTACTCAACCAGTAGAACGCGCCAACCACCGGCGGGTCCGTGGTGACCACGATGGCTTTCTCCGCCGCGACGCGGTCCGGGATGTTCTCGTCGAAGCGCACCGCAATGGCCTGCCCCACCCCGACCGTCTCGCCGTCATTGGGCATCAGGTAGGGCATCGTGAGATTGACCGGCGAGTGCGATTCAAAGGTGATCGTTCGGGTACTCGACCCGCCGAGTCCCAGGGACTTCGCGGTGAGGGTGTACCGGTTGTTGTAGTCCAGTGGTTCGGTTGCTGCCCAGGTCAGTCCATCCGGCGTCACGTCGCCAGGCACCGATTCGCCCGCATCGTTGACCATGGTCACCGAACTCAGAACTCCGCCCTGAACCGAAACGGTGACCGGCTGATCGACCAGGACCCCGACCGAACCGTCGGACACCGTCGCCGTCAACTCCGGTATCAGCAGGTCGCTATACGGGGTGCCCTTATCGGTGAGCACCGTGGGCGCCGACGATCCCTGCACACCGCAGGCGCTCACCCCGAGCATCGCGGTCGCCACCATCAGCGACACCACCAGCCGCGACCGCGACCGGCGTGCCGGTTCGAGTGGTCGCATGCGGGCTCCTACCTTCGGACGGGATTTGGTGTGTCACCGGAATTCTAAGGGCACTCGAAGTCCACCGCGACTTCCCAGCTCAGGGTAGGTGGACCCCAGCTCAGGGTAGGTGGACCTGGGATTTCCCCACTGCGGTGCCTGGCTGTTATTGTCGCTCGAACGCGCCGTTAGCTCAGTTGGTAGAGCAGCTGACTCTTAATCAGCGGGTCCGGGGTTCGAAACCCTGACGGCGCACCACAGATGAATTTTTCGGACATCGCGGATTCCGCGGTCCCGAACCGGAGTCATTGCTAACGTCTGGGACTAAGAACAAAGTCGACCGCAGCGAGGCGCCCATGGCCACCACCCAGTCGTATACGCGCGTGACATCGGTGGCAGTGGGTGCGGCGGCCTTGCTGGCCATCGTGCTCAATCTGACGCTGGGGAACTGGGTCGCGTCGCTGCACCTGGCGATCGTGATCGTCTTCACCATCATCACGCTCATCTTGGCCATTCACGCTCTACTCGGCGCGATCGCCGATCGTCGTCGCCGCGATGACCCCCCGGGGCACCAACGTGAATATGGTCTTGCGGCGTAACCACGCCGCCGGCAGCGGCCGATAGGGTTACTTTTGTAACGGGCGTATCACGGGCACCGATATCGATACCATCATGCCTGGTAAACGTCGTCTCGCTGTCCCAGTGTTCACCGCCGCCGCGGTGATCCCGGTCGCCATTCTGGTCGCCGCCGGCGCCAACGGAGCGTTCCTGACCTCCCAAGAACGCGGGGCCTCGCAAGAAGCCATGAGCGCACCGATGATCGTGGTTGCCCCGGCGCCGAAGGCACTCCCCGTCGGGATCGGACTGGAACAAGGGTTGCAGGTCAAGACGATCCTGGCCGGTCGGGCCATCAGTGCCGCTTTTCCCGAGATCGGACACATCGGCGGCTTCCGGCCGGACAGCCTGCACTGGCATCCGGAAGGTCTTGCCATCGACGTGGCCATCCCCGACTACGACACCTCGGCGGGCCGCAGCCTTGGCGACCGGATCGTTGCGTACGTATTTTCGAACGCAGACCGGTTCGGCCTGGAGCATGTGATCTGGCAGCGAACCTACTTTCCGGCCGATGGCCCACCGCGCCGTATGGCCGACCTCGGCTCCGACGACGCCAACCACTACACCCACGTCCATATCGCGACCGAGGGCGGCGGCTACCCCACCGGTGCCGAGAAATACTTCGGCTAGCCACTCGCACGGTAACTGCTCAAGCCGTTCCACATCAATCTCTGCCCCGTGAACTGCTCTGATGTCTCCAAGTGTGCTAACGTAGACGTTTGCTGTGTGGTAAGACGCTGGGAGAGGCCAATGGGGACGGATCCGCGGGGAGAGCAACCCTCGCAACACGGGCGTCCGCTGCGCGTGCAGACCTGTAGCCGCGTGGGGTTGCAGGCGAATCCCCCCGGGCAGCGCCGGACCGTCAGCGATTGGCTGCGACGGCGCTGATCGCTACCGGCGGCGGATCCCGCGCAGCACCACCACGACGGTGAGCGCCCCGACGCCCACCAGCACGGCGGTCACCGCCGGCTGCCGAACGAAACGCCGCACCGAGGTCTTGATGTCATCGGCTAGGCGTTGCGGATTGACCCGCTCAGCCAGCGTGTCGACGGTCAGCGCCAACTGGTCACGGGCCGCAGCGATGTCCTGCTTGATGAGCTCGGGATCCCGGTCCACCACGTCAGTCCTCACTTCCGCCGTCCATGCCGCACTGCCGCATTACCCTAGATCAGCGAAGGGCCTCCAGAGGCCATCGGGGGACGAACCGACGACGAAGGGACCAAACGTGACCGACGCCGCGCGCCTCGAGGTCGGCCAAACAGCACCGGGATTCAGCCTGCCGGATGCCGACGGCACCACCGTCAGTCTTGCCGACTTCAGGGGCCGCAAAGCAATCGTCTACTTCTACCCGGCCGCTTCCACACCCGGATGCACGAAACAGGCGTGCGCCTTTCGCGACAGCCTCGCCGGGCTCAACGGTGCCGGCATCGACGTCGTCGGCATCTCGCCGGATAAGCCAGAGAAGCTGGCGAAGTTCCGCGACGCCGAGGCGCTCACCTTTCCGCTGCTGTCTGATCCGGAAAGGAAAGCGCTCACCGCATGGGGCACTTTCGGTGAGAAGAAGATGTACGGCAAGACCGTGCAGGGCGTGATTCGGTCGACGTTCCTCGTCGACGAGAAGGGCAAGATCGAGGTGGCGCAGTACAACGTCAAGGCTGCTCACGCCGCAACTTTGATCCAGAAGATCATCGAGGGGATCGACTGATTAGCGTTGCGGCGACAAGGTTCTTGACGGCTGAGCGCGCATTTCTGACGCGCGAGTAACGCGGGAGATGCAGGCAACGACATCACGGTCATGACACAGCGCGGACGCCTGCTCAGCTGGCTGGTAGCCGTTGTGGCTGTTCCCATCGCGCTCGCCGGCGTATTCGTAGCACCGGCACACGCCACCGAGCCATCTGACGCTCAACTGGTTTCCAGCCAGCGATCAGCCGTATCGGTTGCCGGCTCTGAGCGGGGATTGCAAATTCAGACGATCATGGCCAGACGAGCCATCGTCTCGCGATTCCCCGAGATTCGGGAGATCGGTGGGGTCCGGCCCGACAGTATGAAGTGGCACCCCGACGGCCTGGCAATCGATGTGATCATTCCGGATTGGCAGACGCCGGCCGGCAGGGCTCTCGGAGACCGTATCGCCACGTTCGTCTCCGACAACGGCAGGCGGTTCGGACTCGAACACCTCATCTGGCAGCGGATGTACATTCCCGCCGAGGGCACGTCGTACCTGATGAACGACGCCGGTAATCCCGACGCCAACCACTTCACCCATGTCCATATCGCCACCCACGGTGGCGGTTACCCGACCGGCCGGGAGAATTTCCTCGACTAGTCACACCTGCGTGCCGAGCATGCCCAGCAGCAGCGCCTCAGTCACCGCGGCGCGTTCGAGCACTCCCAGGTGCAGACTCTCGTTAACGCTGTGCGCCTGTGTGCCGGGATCCTCCACGCCGGTGACCACGATCGTGGCGCCCGGGAAGGCTTCGGCGAACTCAGCGATGAACGGGATCGACCCGCCCATTCCCATGTCTACGGCGTCGACACCCCAGGCCTGCCTGAAGGCTGCGCGGGCAGCGTCGTAGACGGCACCGGTCGCAGCGAGGGCGTAGGGCTGGCCGACGTCGCCCTCAGTGACGGTCACCTGTGCACCCCACGGGGCGTGCTCCTCGAGGTGATGACGCAAGGCCTCGAGATGGGCGACGGCATCTCCGCCGGGCGCCACCCGCATGCTCACCTTGGCCCTCGCACTCGGGATGAGTGTGTTCGAGGCCTTCGCGATCGGCGTGGTGTCGATACCGATGATGGTGATCGCCGATTTGGCCCACAGCCGCTGTGCCACTGTCCCCGAACCGATTTCGCTGACGCCATCGAGAAGACCGGACTCCACCCTGACCCACTGCGCTCCCCGATCGACCGCGGCGGCCTCGGCCTCATGCACACCGGTCACCGCGACATTGCCCTCATCGTCATGCAGGGAGGCCAGCAGTCGGATGAGCGCGGTCAGCGCATCGGGGACCACACCGCCCCAGATACCCGAGTGCAGACCGTGATCGAGGGTCGCCACCTCGACCACGCAATCGACCAATCCCCGTAACGAGACCGTCAGTGCCGGAACATCGACCGAGAAGTTGTCGGAGTCGGCGATGACGATCACGTCCGCGGCCAGCTTGTGCTTATTCGCCGCCAGCAGTGCGCTCAACGACGGCGATCCGCACTCCTCCTCGCCTTCGACGAACACCGTCACCCCGACCGGCGGATTCCCGTCATGGGCGCGGAACGCGGCGAGATGGGTTGCGATACCGGCTTTGTCGTCGGCCGTACCGCGGCCGTAAAGCCTGCCGCCGCGCTCCGTTGGGGTGAAGGGCGGCGAATCCCATTGCGCGGAATCGCCTTCCGGCTGCACGTCGTGGTGGGCGTAGAGCAGAACCGTGGGCGCACCAGCCGGTGCGGGATGGCGGGCGATCACTGCCGGCGCGCCACCTTCGCTGACGATCTCGACCGACCCGAATCCGGCATCACGCAGCAGTGTCGCGACGGCCTCGGCACTGCGGTGCACCTCGTCACGCCGCGCCGGATCGGACCACACCGACTCGATACGCACCAGGGCCTCGAGATCGCGCCGGACGTCGGGCAATAGCTCGCGCACGCGGGCGAGAAGATCACTCACCTCAGGGCGCCTCGAGAATGGCCACCGCCGCAGCGGTATCGCCCTCATGGGTTAGCGAGACATGGATGACCACGTCGGCCAGATGGTCGGCGATCTCTCCGGTGAGCCGCACCTTCGGCCGGCCCCACATATCGGTGATCACCTCGATGTCGCGGTAAATGGCCTCCGTCAGCATCGGACGCTGGGCGAACCGGGACCCCGACCACGCCTTGATGACGGCTTCCTTGGCGGCCCAGCGCGCCGCCAGATGCCGTGCGGCGAGGGAACTCTTGTCGGCGGCGTCGCGCCGCTCACCCGGGGTAAACGTCTCGGCGAACACCGTGCCGGGCTGGTCGACCTGCTCGGCGAACTCGGGGATGGACACCAGATCGATTCCCACGCCCACTATCGCCACGTCGCGAACCTTAGCTGATGTAAATCCCGCCCTCGCCGAGACGCGAGGCAGGATCGAGAAGCATGGTGGCTTCCTGCGCCTTCTCCGACCGGTCGTCATCGAAGCGCCGATCGGCGGGCTTCTCGTACATCGGGCGTCCGCCGGCGATCGCCGCGGCCAGCCTGCGTTGTCCGGCCAGCACCCGTTCGCGTGCCCGCCGTTCGTAGGCCTCACGCTCACCGGAGTTCAGCGTCGCCAGGAAAGCCTGCGGATGCACCAGCGCGATCAGTCCCGATACGTGGCCGAAGCCGAGGCTGGTGACCAGGCCGGCCTTGAGCTCGAAGCGGTCCCCGAGCCGCAACGTCTCCCGCGGCCAGACGAAGTGCCCGGAGACCGCCAACTCGTCGTCCACGCAATCCAGGCTGCGGTTAGGCGGGATGACGCCGTCGCGCAAGATCTGGCACAGCCCGAGCATCTGGAATACCGCCGCACCGCCCTTGGCGTGACCGGTGAGGGTTTTCTGGGACACCACGAACAGCGGCGCCCCGGCGGATCGACCGAGTGCGTCGGCGAGACGCTCGTGCAGTTCGGTCTCGTTGGGATCGTTGGCCAATGTGGAGGTGTCGTGTTTGGAGATCACCGCGACGTCGTCGGCACCGACTCCGAGCCGCCGCAGCGAGCGGGCCAGGACCGAATCCCGGCCGCCTCGGCCGGCACCCAGGGCACCCAGGCCGGGCGCCGGGATCGAGGTGTGCACTCCGTCGGCGAAGCTTTGGGCGTAGCCCACCACGGCGAGCACCGGAAGGCCCATCTTGAGCGCGAGGTCGCCGCGGGCCAGCAGAATCGTGCCGCCGCCCTGGGCCTCCAGGAAGCCCAGCCGGCGACGGTCGTTGGCGCGGGAGATCTTCGAGTCACTGATGCCCTTGGCGCGCATCATCGCGGTGTCGGCGGTCGCCGCCATATCGCCGAAGCCCGTGATGGCGTCCGAGGTCATGTCGTCGAATCCGCCGGCGACCACCAGGTCGGCCTTGCCGAGGCGGATCTTGTCCACGCCCTCCTCGACCGACACCGCCGCGGTGGCACAGGCACCCACCGGGTGGACCATCGCACCGTAACCGCCGACATAGGACTGCATGACATGTGCGGCAACGACGTTCGGCAGTACCTCCTGCAGGATGTCGTTGGGCTTGGCGTTGCCCAGCAGGTTGCCATGGAACATGGTCTGCATGCTGGTCAAGCCACCGATACCGGTGCCCTGCGTGCTGGCCACCAGGCTCGGATGAACCCACCGCATCAACTCCTCCGGGGTGAACCCGGACGACAGGAAGGCATCAACGGTGGCGACCATGTTCCACAGTGCCACCCGGTCGACGGACGCGACCATGTCAGCACCGATACCCCAGACCGTCGGGTCGAACCCGGTCGGGATCTGGCCGCCGACGGTGCGCGATAGTTTCGCCCTTCGCGGCACCCGGATCTCGGTACCCGCCTTGCGAATGACCTCCCAGTCACCGGCGTTTCCGATCGGGCGGACCACGGTGTGCTCCGGGTCGGCGTGAGCGAACGCCCGGGCCTCGGCCTCCGTGGACACCACGAATGGAAAGTCGCGATCGAGGAACACGCTGACAAGTAATTCCGTCGAGTGATCGGCGTTCAGTGCCCCATCGGCGGCGAATTCGCGGATGCCGCAACGCGCCACGACAGCGTCGTGATAGCGCTCGACGATCTCGGATTCGTCCACCATCGCGCCCGTCGCGGTGTCGTACCACCCGGGCTTGGGATCGTCCTCCCACGTGAGAAGGCCTGTGGTCCAGGCCAACTCGAGCACTCCGGCCGCCGAGAGCTCGTTGTCAACCTCCATCTCGTACCGGGTGCGCGACGAGCCGTAAGGACCCAGTTCGGCTCCGCCCACGATCACCACCAACTCAGCGGGGTCGACGTCGAGGTCGGCCCAGACCGGCGGCGGGGCCGCCCGGTATCCCCTCGGCGGGGAGGGCAACGCCGCGATCGTGCCGGCCGCCGGCCCATCGTCGGCAGCCCCGCCCACGGTGGCGGCCATCTCCTCGCGTGCCCGTGCAGCGAGATCGGCCATGTCGAGTTCGATGTCACCGAGACCGCCGGTGAGGTCCGCCCTCAGCGGTGCCGCGGACGCGGCAACCCTGGCGTCAGGTGTACACAAATCCAGCAGCATCGCCGCCATCTCGGCGGTGGTGTAGGTCTGCACACCGGCGGCCTCCACCGCATCGACGATCGCATCGTTGTGACCCATCAGTCCGGTGCCCTTGGTCCAGCCGATCAGGGCATGCGCAAGGGTGACCCGCGCCGCCCAGGAGGACTCCGCGCCCCACCGCGTCACCACCGCGTCGAGCGCAGACTTGGATTCGCCGTACGCGCCGTCGCCACCGAACATGCCCCGGTTGGGCGAGCCGGGCAGCACCACGTGCAACCGCGAGGCGATGTCGCGCTCAGAACCGATCGCCGACAGCCCCCCGACGAGTCGTTCGACGGCCCAGAGCAGAACCTTCATCTCCATCTCCGAGCGCGACCCGGCCTCGGAGAGATCACCGGCGACCCGCGGCGCAGCGAACGGAAACAGCATGGTCGGAGTCTGGGCATCCTTGATGTGGATGGCCGCAGGCCCGAGATTCTCAGATTGGTCGTTGCCGACCCACGACACCAGTGCGTCGATATCGGCGTAGGACGCCATGTTTGCCGGCACTACCCACAGCGCGGCGCCGAAGCGCGCACTGTCGCGGTAGAGCGACGTGTAGAACGCCAGGCGGTCATCGTTGAGCGAGGAGGTGGTGGCGATGACAGTGGCGCCGCCGCGGAGCAGTTCGGCGACCACCGATGCGGCGATGGATCCCTTGGACGCGCCGGTGACGACGGCTACCTCATCGGCGTAAAGCCCGGCGCTGGGGTTCTCCGCACCGGCCGCTATCCGGGCATACAGCGCAGCGTGAACAAGTCGGCCCTGCGCCAACGCGCGTCCGCGCCACCAATCCGCCTGGGTGGCCACCACATGCCCGGTGCCCTCGAAACTCTCCGACAGCGTCGCCCAATCCGCGTCGACGTCGTTCTCGTCCGCCAGCCACAGCTTGACCAGGTCCTCCCTGGCGCTGGCCCACCGATCATCAAGCAGGACAGCTTTTTTGGCGTCGAATGCCGGTGCGACCAGCCGTGGCCACTCGGCGCCGAGTTCACTGGTGACCAGGTCGATCAATTCAGCGTCAGTCGCCAGCGGAAGGGCGCTGACCGGGTTGTCCAGCCCGAGTTGGCCCAACACCAGTCGGGCAGCCGAGGCCAGCACGCCGGTGGGACCGGTCACGGTCTCGGCGAACTCATCCAGTGCGGCCGAGTCGACCACTCCGCCGCCGCCGGCGCCGCCGGCCGACGGCAGTGCCACCGCAACACCGTGCCGGGCAGCGACTGCGGCCACCGCCTCATCGATAGCTCTGTCCACAGCGGCGGCGTCCGGAAGGGCGCCGTCGTGCAACCCACCGAGGGGTCCACCCCGAACGCTGGTGCCCTCCCGGGTGCCCAGCACGAGTTCGACGGTGGCGTGTTTGGCCCAGCCCTCGCCGAGTTCCCATGTCTTGGTGACTCTCTCGGCAATTGCGCCCGGTCGCTTGCCGGACGGTCCGAGGACGCTGCGCAGTGAATCGTTGACGGCGTCGGACAACACCGGGCCGAACGGCCGGTAGGTACGGGCCAGTTTATTCACCTGGCCACGCAGTGCGGTGAGGTCGGCGTCGGCGGCGCCGTCGATCGCGCCGAGGTCCAGTTCCGAACCCAGGTCGACGAGCAGTTGGTTGCGTCGTGAGGATGCCCCGTCGGTGATCGACTCGATCGAGTCCAGCGGTTCAATCTGATCGAGGCGCATTTTGGCCGACAGCGCGATCAGCGCGCACGTCGCGTCGGCGGCGCCGAATCCGATGTCGTCGGGCCGAGTGGCGCCGGGGGCCGCCGTCGGGGTGGGAACGGCCGCTGGGAGTGCAGCACTGGGCGCTGTCTCAGTGGCCGTCGGCGCAGACTCTTGCACCGCCTCGGACTCAGGCTCCGGTTCGGGATCGGAGTCATTGGCGAACAGCACCGCGGCGTCGCGTTCGACGTTGAGTACCTGCACGGTGCTGTAGGCGTATTCCGGGAGTTTGAGGGTGTTGTTGGCCAGTCCGGCCACCGTCGGGGCGGACTTCACGCCGATCTCGACAAAACGCTCGACACCTAATCCGCCGGCAGCCTCCTCGGTGAACAACAGGTCCTGGGTTTCGATCCAGCGCACCGGGCTGGCGAACTGCCAGGCCAGCAGTTCGATGACGACCCGGCGGCCGACCTCATCCGGGCGCTGGGTGATCCAGGTGTCGTAGTCGGCGAGGATCTCATCGAGCGATTCGGCGGGCACCAGCTCCCGGATCTCGGCGATGAAGTCGCGATCCAGGCTGAACAGTCGGGGAACCAGGTTGGGGATGTAACGCCCGATGAGCGCCGACGCATCGGCGTCACGGGGCATGATCCGCTCCAGCGAGCGACGGAACTCGTCGACGCCGATGCGCAGCACATCGGAGTGGAACGGCACATCGATACCGGGAACCAGAATGTAGGCACGCTTGCCGCCGGTGATCTCCCGCCGCCGTTCGACTTCTTCCTCCAATGCCTCCAGTCCACGAACCGTGCCGGCGATCGCGTACTGCGCGCCGCGCAGGTTGAAGTTGACGATCTGAAGGAACTCCCCGGTGCGCTCGGCAATCTCGGCGACGAACGTCTTCACGTCGGCGTCGTGGATGTCGATCTGCGACGGCCGGATGGCCGCCAACCGGTAATTGGAGCGCCCCTGCTCGTCGCGCGGCACGATGTCGTGCATCTTGCTGCCGCGATGGAACACCACCTCGATCAAGGCCTCAAGTTCGAAGACCCCGGTGACGCAGGCGACTGCGGTGTACTCGCCGACCGAGTGCCCGCAGGCGATCGCGCCCTCGACGAAGGCGCCTTGCTCGCGCATCTCGGCCACCTGGGCGGCAGCCACAGTCGCCATGGCGACCTGGGTGAACTGCGTCAGATACAGCACGCCCTCGGGATGCTGATAGTGCACCCCGGCGGCGATCAGACTCGTCGGGTTGTCGCGCACCACGTGCAGCACCGAAAAGCCGAGGGTCTCCCGGGTGAATTTGTCGGCGCGATCCCACACCTTGCGCGCCGCCTTCGAGCGCGCACGGACCTCCATACCCATGCCCTTGTGCTGGATACCCTGGCCCGGGAAAGCATAGGCGGTTTTCGGGGCGGCTAACCGGGCGGTCGCCGCCATCACCAACTCGCCTCCGACCTTGGCCGTCACCTCTAAAACCTCTGCGCCCAAGTCGATTCCGACCCGGTCTACTCGAAGATCGATCTCATCGCCGGGTTTGACCATGCCCAGGAATCGGGCGGTCCACCCGACCAGCCTGCCGGGTGGGACCGGGTTGCCGTCGGTGGCGGCAACCGCGTGCTGGGCGGCCGCCGAGAGCCACATGCCGTGCACGATCGGGCTGTCGAGACCGGCCAGCAGCGCGGCGGTACGGTCGGTATGGATGGGATTGTGGTCACCGGAAACCTGTGCGAACGGTCGCATGTCGACAGGTGCGGTAATCGTGACGTCACGGCGGCGTCGGCGCGGGGTGTCAGTGGCGTTCTCCGACACCGCTCCCCCGGCACGCACCGGGTCAGTCAGCTCGAGCGGCCCGGTGCGGCCACGGATGGCGAACCGCTCCTCCAGAACGGCGAGAACCACGCCGGCGCTGTCGTGGACGTTGACGGTGACCGGTACCACGCGGCCGATCTCGCTATCGACTGCCACCGACGCCGTTGCGGTGACCGTCAACTGGGTCCGCTGCCGCGGCAGAGGCTTGAGCAACCGCGCGGCGTGATCGAGGTGCACCAGGCTCAGCAGGCCCTCGATGACGGGAAAACCGTCTTCGGTGGCCGCACCGCCGATCGCGGCGAACACCGCGGGCCAGCAGCGGCCGACCAGGGCGTCGGGAATCGTCGACAGGGTCGGAGCCAACGGAGCACCGAAGGTCGCGGTCACACCGGTGTGATCGGCAACGCGTTCGGGATCCCAGTCGACCGTGACGGTGGTGGAACCGCCGTTGAGATCGGGCAGGGCGTCCGGCCCGTCGGCGTCGGCGGCAATGGCCAGAACGGCCCGCATCGCCGCGGCGGCATCGGCGGTGAGCACCACCGGTGCCCCGCCGTCGACCACGGTGGCCGGCAGTGTGAAGGTGATGTCGATCCAGGTTCCTGACAGCGGGATGCTCAGAACCACCCGGTCCGGCGCGACCGCCTCGAGTCGCGCACCGGTGGAATGACATGTCGCGGAACGACTGTCGTGCACCTGCCACTGCGACGGCGGCGCCAGCCGATGCACCGGATTGATCGCCGTACGGCCGGCCCACAGCACGTCGGGAGAGTCCAGCACGATGCCGAGCGGACCGGTGGCGTCGGAACGCACCTGAAGCCTCGAGGCGACCGGCTTGGGATGATCGCCGCCCGCGAGCATCTCGTCGACGGCGGCCTTCTCGAATCGGTCCAGTAACTCGCCGACTGGTTCGTCGATCCGGGTGATCCCCGCGACAGCGGCAATACCCGGGATGATGCAAACCTGATCGGCGGTGTAGTGCTCGTCGTGGGCCTGCCACAGCGAGTCGCTGCGCCACCATCGGCGGACGTCTTTGTCGATCACCGGCACGAAGTTCACCGGTTTGCCCGGGGTCTTGCACTCCTGGACGAAGAACGGCACGTCGGCCGGATGCAGCAGCACCGTGGCCGCATCGGTGTAGCGCTCCAGAAGGGCCGCGATGGCCCGGTCAGGCTCGTCGGTCGACTCGGGGGCCTCGAAGAGCGTGTCGATCGGACCGTTGTCCAATGGATGCAGCCGGGCCTCGGTGCGCTGCAGCATTGCCGTGAAGCGCTCTCGCCAGGTGATGTCCAGCCAGTTGCCACGATCACCCATCGCCAGTTCGACGTAGCGCTGCAGCCACTGCAGGTATGTCATGTCGGCGACATCACCGAAGTAGGGCTTGGCGGTGAGCGCCATCGCGGCGATGATTTCCCCGCGCCGCGCCGCCACCGCCTCGGCATCACCGGCGACGTCGTCGAGCAGCCGCCCGCAACGAGAGGCCGCGTTGTCGATCTCGTGGATGTCGGCGCCGAGCTGGCTGCGCCCGGAGGCCATGCCACCGCCGGCCTTTCCGGCGCCCACCCACTGGTCGGTACCGGCCGTGTCGACCAAGAGCTGCTTGACCGAGTGTGACGTGGTGGCTTCCAGACAGGCCATCGCGGCGGTACCCAACAGGATGCCGTCAACCGGCATCATCGGGTAACCGTAGGACAGCGACCATCGGCCGGTCAGGTAGTCGGCGGCGCGCTCTGGCGTGCCGATCCCACCGCCGACGCACACGGTGATGTTGGGTCGCGAGCGCAATTCGGAATAGGTGGTCAGCAAGAGATCGTCGAGGTCCTCCCAGGAGTGGTGCCCCCCGGCGCGGCCACCCTCGATGTGGGCGATGACGCTCTTGGCGGGAGCCTCGGCGGCGATCCGGATCACCGCACGGATCTGCTCGACGGTTCCGGGCTTGAAGCACACATGCGCGATGCCGACGCCGTGGAGCTCATCGATGAGTTCCACGGCTTCCTCGAGTTCGGGTATTCCGGCGCTGATCACCAGACCGTCGATCGGGGCGCCTGCCGCGCGGGCCTTCTGGACCAAGCGCTTACCGCCGACCTGAAGCTTCCACAGGTAAGGGTCCAGGAAAAGGGCATTGAACTGAATCGCCCGGCCAGGTTCGAGCAGCGCGCTCAACTCCGTCATCCGTCGCTCGAAGATCGGCTCGGTGACCTGGCCACCGCCGGCGAGTTCGGCCCAGTGGCCGGCGTTGGTCGCGGCGGCGACGATCTTCGCGTCGACCGTGGTGGGCGTCATGCCTGCCAGCAGGATCGGTGAGCGGCCGGTGAGCCGGGTGAACTTGGTGGACAACTTGACCGAACCGTCCGGAAGACTGATCACCGACGGCGCATAGCTCGACCATGGCTTACCCACCTCCGGCGCGGCACCGACGGTGAACAGGTTGCGTTGGCCGCCGCGAGTTGCGGCCGCCACAATGCCCACTCCCAGACCGCGGATCACTGGCGCCGTCACCCGGGTCAGGATGTCGCCGGGTCCGAGGTCCAGGATCCACCGGGCGCCCGCGTCAGAGAGTCCGGTCACCGCCTCCACCCAGTCGACCGGCTGCACCAGGATCGCGTCGGCCATCGCGCGCGCCAAATCGACGTCGAGGCCCACCGCCGCGGCCCACCGCGCCACGATGTCCACCCCGTCCGCCAGACGCGGCGTGTGGAAACCGACCTCCACCGCCACCGGGTCGAACATGGGTGAGAACGCGGCGCCGCCGCGGAGTTTGTTCTTCCGCTCGGCGGCCTCGGTGTCGGCGATCTGCTCGCAATACAGTTCGAAGCGCGACAGTTGCTCGGGCGTTCCGGTGATCACGACTGAGCGACGCCCGTTGCGGATCGAGCACACCGGGGGTTCGACCGTGCGGACATCGGTGGCGAACTCAGCGAGCAGCGCACGAATGCGCTCCGGTTCGGCGTTGGTGACTGAGACCATCGGAGGACGTTCTCCGAGAGCAACGATGCCGCGACGCCGCGCCACCAGGGTTCCGGCCGCGCCGATCAGTTGCGCGAGCGCGAGCAGTTCGACGTCGCGCGCGCCGGCGGCGTTGAGTGCCTCGACGGCGAGCACACCCTGGGAGTGACCGGCCACCGCGACCGGCGGGGCAACGGTGAAGTCCAGCCCTTGCCGGTACAAAGCGCGTATCGCCGCGATCTGACTCAACAGCACACCGGGCAGCGACACCGCCGCCGACGTCAGGTGCCGAGTGGACGGTGCCGGTTCCTCGGCAGCGATCTGGCGCACCCAACGCAGCGGTTCGAAGCCGATGGGCCGCACCACGACCAGTTCGTCGGCGACCGGTTCCAGCAGCAGTTCCGCCTCGCCGACCACGGTGGCGAGCTCCGACTCGATCCCGGCCATCGTGACGAGTTCTTCGAGATTCGACAACCACGCACTATTGCCCTGACCACCGAAGGCCACAGCGTACGGCTCGCCCGCATTGAGCCGGTCGACGAGTGCCTGCACGCTGGTGCGGTCGGCATCGTCACTGCGCAAACTGTCGTGCTCGTGGATCGTCACCGGTGTGTGTCTCCCTCAAACGGTCTCGTCGCGCTGGCATATCGCCGGAAAGTCGTTGGCCACTGGCAAGCCTTCGCGGACAACGCTCGGCTCGCTCAACTGCATTAAGGTTCGCACAACAAGGGGACCCATTTCCTGGCGAAGATTGGTTACTGATCAGTTCTACGGACGGGTAACCGACAATGGTGTAACGGCGATTCACGCCGCTGCCACAACCCGCCCCGTCAAACGTCCTGCATGCAGGTGGTTACGGTCGAGTAGCCACAACACCGCTGTTCAACGCTTGATTGTTATCGAATCGTTACCCCGCGGATTCGCGGCCGTCCGAGTCCCCCCACCAACTGCTACCTGCCGTCCGAGTCACGAATTGCCCGGCGGAAATGTGAGGTTGAGTTTGCGGGAATTAACCTACTTTTAAGTAGGTTTTCCGATCTCTCAATCCCACTGACCAAAATTTCTCCATCCCACGGATCGAATTGGCCGAGTGGAACGCCCAGGCCGGGTCTCGGAGTCGCCGTAGCGGCCGACGTAACACCCCCCGACGGCACCGCGATAACCCGCACAGACCCGTGCTGCCGGGCAACCGACTCCCCGGCAGCACGGGCCTTTCCCAGTTCCCTAACCCGGCGTCCTCGGGAACCGACACACCACCGAACGACTCCTAGCGCACACTGAGGATTCCGTCGGCATCGACCAGCCCGGCGGATAGGAGCGCGCGATGTCCGAAGAGTTCACCCCGCCGTCGGTCGTTGTCGGCATCGATGGATCCCGCAACGCGGTGGACGCCGCGATCTGGGCCATCGACGAAGCCCGCAGCCGGGATGTGCCACTTCGCCTCGTGGCCGCGGCGGCCACCGGTGAGCGAGACGAGGCGGACGTGGCCGTGCGCGCCGCCGCCGCGGCCGTCGAGGCGAGCCGCCGGCCGGTCCGGATCGAAATGCACGTCCTCGACGGCGCGCCGGTGCCCACCCTGCTGGCGGTCGGCGGGAGCGCGCTGATGATCTGCGTCGGGGCGGTGGGCATTCGACATTTCGACGCTGATCGCGTCGGCTCCACCGCACAGGCGCTGGTCAGCTCCGCGCACTGCCCGGTCGCGGTGGTACGCGAACCGGGGCGGCCGGATCCCGCCGACCCGGGCTGGGTGGTGGTGGAGTTGGACGACACCCCGGACAGTGCCGCCGTGCTGCAGTTCGGCGTGACAGAAGCCAGACTCCGGAACGCGCCGTTGCGGGCACTGGGTCTATGGCAGTCCCGATACACTGACGTCCACGACTCGCACGCGGTGGGTGACGGCAACCGCCTCGTTCGTGCCCAACTGGACCGGCGGCTGTCGCACTGGAAGAACCGCTACCCCGATCTCGACGCACTACCGGTGGCCATCCACGGCAACGCCCTGAGCTACCTGTCCACGCACGCGGCGGACATCGGCGTCGTGGTGGTCGGCGCACCGAACAGCACCGGCGTCGGCGAATTGCTGGGACCGATGGGGCAGACCGCCCTGAATGACACCCACTGCACCATCGTGGTCGTAGATCGTCAACGACTACTCTGACCGCGCCGTCCGCGCGTTAGGGTGATCCCATGGTCACCGTCTTTCTGGTCGACGATCACGAAGTCGTGCGCAGGGGCCTGATTGACCTGCTCAGCGCCGACCCTGAGCTCAAGGTGATCGGCGAGGCAGGTTCGGTGACTGCGGCGATGGCTCAGATTCCCGCGCTGCGCCCGGACGTCGCAGTGCTCGATGTACGTCTGCCCGATGGCAACGGCATCGAATTGTGCCGCGACCTGTTGTCGAAGATGCCGGAACTGCGGTGTTTGATGTTGACCTCGTTCACCTCCGATGAGGCCATGCTCGACGCGATCCTGGCCGGTGCCAGCGGTTACGTGGTCAAGGACATCAAGGGCATGGAACTGGCAAAGGCCATCAAGGACGTCGGCGCGGGACGCTCCCTGCTGGACAACCGAGCAGCCGCCGCGTTGATGGCCCAGTTGCGCGGCGCCGCCGAAAGCTCCGATCCGCTCTCCGGTCTCACCGATCAGGAACGCGTGCTGTTGAACCTGCTCGGCGAAGGCCTGACCAACCGGCAGATTGCCGCCCGGATGTTCCTGGCCGAGAAGACGGTCAAGAACTATGTGTCGCGGCTGCTGGCCAAGCTCGGCATGGAACGTCGCACCCAGGCTGCGGTTTTCGTCTCCAAGCTTGACCAGAACCCGCGCCGGAACGACTGAGCTGCGCCCGGGAGAGTCGCGTGAAGGGCGTTATTTTCAATCTGCTGGAAGAGGTCGTGGTTGACGCCCGCGGGGAACGGGTGTGGGACGAGCTGCTTGACGCGGCGGGGGTCAGCGGTGTCTACACCTCACTCGGCAGCTATGACGACGCGGAGATCATGTCGCTGGTATCGGCGGCCGGTGCGCCCCTGTCGATGTCGGACCGCGAGGTGCTCCGCTGGTTCGGCCGACAGGCGATGTCGATTCTGGCGACCAGCCGGCCGGAATTCTTCACTCCGCACCAACACGCGGCACCGTTTCTTCGTACCCTCAACAGTGTCATCCATCCGGAGGTGCGCAAGCTCTATCCCGGGGCGTACTGCCCGCATTTCGGTTTCCAGTCTCCTCCCGACGGATCGCTGCTGATCGACTATCGCTCGCCGCGCAAACTCTGCGACCTTGCCCACGGCTTCATCCTGGGCGTCGGAGACCACTACGGCGAGACGTTGAATGTCCGACACCTGGAATGTATGCATCACGGGTCGGATCGTTGCCTGATGGCCATTGACAGCGGCACGGGCCGGGATTGATGGATGATTCCGAAATCGGCTCCGGGCCAGCCGATCTGATCAGGAGGCTGACCGAAGACGTCGACCTTCTGGGCCGACGCCTCGCCCGCGAGCGGGAGAACCGACGCGAGGCGGAGCAGATCGCCGAGCGCACACTGCGCGACCTCTACCAGAAGCAGCACGAAGTGGCGTTCCTTTCGGCCATCGCCACCAAGGCCAACAACGCCGATTCGGTCAGCGAGGTACTGGCGGCTGCACTGGAGGACATGTGCCGATTCACCGATTGGTCTGCGGCGCATGCCTACATCGCCGTCGGAGACGGCGAGGAGCGCCGCATGCGGCCCACCGGCATCTGGTACCGAGATCCCGGCATCGAGATTTCCGCACTGCGGGCCACCACGACAACACTCGCCAAGGGGCAGTGCCTACCGGGCCGGGTATGGGAATCCGGTGAACCGGTCTGGCTTGAGAACCTCGCGAGCAGTCGGCATTTCCACCGCCTCGACGGTGCTCAACGCAGCGGTTTGCGCACGGCCTTCGGCGTCCCGGTGCTGGTTGGATCCGAGGTGATGGCCGTGTTGGAATTCTTCGGGCCGATCCCAATACCGGAAGATTCCGATCTGGTGGAATTAATCTGCCAGGCAGGGACGCAACTGGGCCGGGTGATCGAACGCGAGGATGGCCGGACTCGCCTCTTGCGCTCGTATGCGCAGACCCGGGCCCGGCAGTCGTGGATCGAAGCGACTCGCGACATCGCCACCGAGATGCTTCGCGGTGCCGAACCCGGGGAGGCATTTCGGCTCATCGCCCAGCGCGCACAAAACCTCAGCGGCGCCGACCTGGCCCTGATCGCTGTGCCCGCCGACGCCGAGGGGCCCGCGGCCGACGTGACCGAGTTGCTGGTGAGCGAGACCGTCGGCTGGGACCGCCCGCGCGCAGGGGTGGCATCACTGCCCGTCGCGAACAGTGCGATCGGCACCGCCTTCACCAGCCGAACGCCGTGCCGACTCGACACCGCGCCCGACGTCATGGCGCTGGTCGGCGACGCCGGGCCCGCAATGGTGCTGCCGCTGCGATCCACCGAGACGGTCGCCGGCGTGGTGGTGGTCCTGAAGCGTCGAGGCGCCCCGGAGTTCACCGACGAACAGTTGGAGATGATGGCGACTTTCACCGATCAGGCCACCCTGGCCTGGCAGTTGGCCAGCACGCAGCACCGGATGCGCGAGCTTGACGTGATCGCCGACCGCGAACGGATCGCGCGCGACCTGCATGACCACGTGATCCAGCGGCTGTTCGCGGTGGGCCTGTCACTGCAGGGCACGATCCCACGGGCCCGCACGCCGGAGGTGCAGGTGCGCCTGACCGACATCGTCGATGAATTGCAGGGCGTGATCGGAGAAATTCGTACCAAGATCTTCGAACTGCACGGGGGCTCCTCGGGAACCACCCGGTTGCGGCAACGACTCGACGAGGCGATCGCCGGCTTCTCGGGATCGGGCCTGCGCACCACCGCGCGGTTCTCCGGGCCCCTGTCGGTGGTCGACGCGACGCTGGCGGATCACGCCGAAGCAGTCCTGCGCGAGGCGGTCAGCAACGCGATCCGGCATGCGCAGGCCAACAGCCTGATCATCAACGTCCGGGTCGAGGACGACCTGAGCGTGGAGGTGATCGACGACGGTTGCGGAATGCCGCCCGACGTCACCGCCAGCGGGCTGGCGAACCTGCGGGCGCGCGCAGCAGAGGCGGGCGGCGAACTGGTGATCACCGATGCGCCCGGCGGCGGAACGCACGTGCGCTGGTCCGCGCCGCTGACGTGATACCCCGGTTAGGCTGCGAGCCATGGCGATTGACCGTGCCGCACTGGCAGCGGGCTGTATCAGGCTCGCATCAGGCGTCTCATTTCTCATCGACCCGGTTCGGGCCAACCGACTCTGGGGTGATCCTGATGAACCGGCCCCGACCGCACGACTGCTGCTGCGCTCGATGGGCTACCGCGACGCGCTAATCGGCGGTCTGCTCACCGCCGCCGCGTTGCGCGGCAACGACACCCGGGGATGGTTCCTGGCATCCGCGGGCGCTGACGGGGCCGACCTGCTGGGTGGTGTCGGTGTGCACCACGAAATGAAGCGAACACAGCGCGTGATCGGTCTGGGTGGTGCGGTGATCGGGATCGCGGTAGGACTCTGGGGCGCGACGCGCACCCCAACGATGACGACGCGCGATTAGCGCGCGACGATCACCGGCATTCGGGCACCGTGGATCACCGAAGTACTCACCGAACCCAGCATCATGCCGGCGAAGCCACCCCGGCCGTGGCTGCCAACCACCAAAAGCTGAGCCGCCGCGGCCTGCTCGAGTAGTTGGTGGGCGGGGCGGTCGGCCACGACGATGCGGCGCACGAGGACGTCCGGATAGTGCTCGGCCCAACCTGCCAACCGCTCACTGAGGGTTTCCTCAGCCCCGGTCTGCAACTGCGACCAGTCCGCACCGGGGAACTCCAAGAGCCCGGTGTCACTCCAGGCATGCACGGCCACCAGATCGACGCCACGCAACGATGCTTCCTCGAAGGCGATCGCCACCGCGCGCTCGGATGCCGGTGAGCCGTCTACTCCCACCACCACCGGGGCCAACGACGGATGCGGCATCAGCGGGTCCTCGTCGTGGATGATCGCTACCGGGCAGTGCGCGTGGTGAACCAGACCGGTGCTGACCGACCCCAACAGCCCGCGAGCCAATGCGCCGCGGCCGCGGCAGCCCACCACGATCAACTGTGCCCGAGTGGACTCCTCAGCGAGTACCGGAACCGAGCTTCCGGCCACCATGTCACCGCTGACCTCGATCGCCGGGCCCCCGAGAAGATGGGCGGCCTCCTGGGCCGTCTTGATCGCAGCGGCGAGCACCCTGCGACCCTCGTCCTCCTGCCACTGCAGGAATCCCGCCGGCATCGGCACCTCAGGGAACGCCGTCACGACCGGAGGGTTGAGCACATGAACCACCTTGAGCGGAACTGACCGCAGCGCCGCGGCGCGGGCGGCCCAATCAACGGCCACCTGCGACACCGCCGAACCGTCCACGCCGACCGTGACCAGTTGAGTGTGTGCCGCGGTTGCCATTTCGCTCCTGTCCTACCCTCAGACAGAACTTGGTCTGGGGCAGGGCTTGATCCTAGGGCCGGCCGTGCCCCGCGGATCAGGGACATTTGTCACCTACGCCGGGCCGGACGGCCCTGATCGGCGTCGCCCCGGGCCGCGCGATACCCGCGGACTGGCCTATCGTCGACCCCATGTCGGATCGCGGCGCACGGGCCGAAATCGACCCGCGCCGCCATGACGCCGTGTTGTTCGATCTCGAGGGCCCGGTCATGGAGTCGGTGGGAACGCTGATGCACGGACTCGAGGCTGCCGGCCTGGCCGTCGCAACAGTCTCCGCAGCTAGCCAGCCGGCGACATTGCTCGACACCGCGCGCCGCCTCGGCGCGTGGCCGGGTCGCGCCATCGTCGTCACCGGTACCGAAGCCGGTGTCGCGGCGGCGCGCACTTGCGGGTTCGGCGTCGTCATCGGCGTCGTCACCGGCAGCGACACCGAGGGCGTGGCCGCCGCCCTTACCGCGCGCGGCGCCGATGCGATCGTCGATGATCCAGCGCAGGTCACGGTCCACATCATCGACCGCCGGATGTCCGCCCTGCCGGATGCCCTGACGTGCGCCGCTCACATCGACGCCGCGATGGCAGCGCACCGGCCCGCATTCTTCTTCGACTTCGACGGCACGCTGTCGGAGATCGTCGACCAACCCGGGGCCGCCACCCTGGTGGATGGGTCCGCCGAGGCGCTGCGCTCGCTCGCGGCGCTCTACCCGGTGGCGGTGCTGTCCGGTCGCGATCTGGCCGACATCGTCGACCGGGTCGGAATCCCGGGTCTGTGGTACGCGGGCAGTCACGGCTTCGAGATTCTCTGTCCGGATGGGACGCATCACGGCAATGAGGCTGCTGCGCAAGCCATTCCGGTACTGGGATCAGCAGCAGCCGAGCTCGCCGAACGCCTTCGCGCCGACACCGGGGTATCGGTGGAACACAAGCGCTACGCAGTCGCGGTGCACTTCCGCAACGCCGGGACCGCTGCCGCCGCTACCGTGACCGCCGCGGTGCACGATGTCGGCAGGCGCAACGGATTGAGGGTCACCACCGGACGTAAAGTCGTCGAACTTCGTCCGGATGTGGACTGGGACAAGGGCAAGACACTGCAGTGGATCGCCGCGCAGATGAGCGGCGACGGGCCGCTGCTACCGATCTTCATCGGGGACGACCTGACCGACGAGGACGCCTTCGACGCCGTCCTGGACGACGGCCTCGGCATCGTCGTCCGGCACAGCGAGGATGGCGACCGGGCCACCGCGGCGCGGTACTGCCTCGATGACCCCCGGCGGGTTCGGGAGTTCATCGACAAGCGGGTTCAGTCGGGGCCGGATTAGGTCAGGGCCGGATCAGGTCAGGGCCGGATCGGATCGGGGGCACCGACCCACTCGATCACCTCGGTCAGCGGACGGCGCGGGGTCGTCGGCAATGGGTCGGCGTTGACCGGTGCCCACCCGATCCGCACCAGCATCTGCGGGTAGCCCGCGTTACCGAATACGTCGGCGCGTACCGCCGCACGGGTCTCGGCGATCTCCAGTGGCTCGGTCACCGGGCAGGAGGCCAGACCCATCGCGGTCGCCGACAGCAACACCAGGCTGGTGGCCTCGCCGGCCCGCAACCGGGCCAGGTCGTCGTCGGCCTCGGTACCCAGCGCGATGACGACCGCGTTGTCCTCGCACGATGAGCTCTGCGGCGGCTGGCGTAACTCCGGGCCGGCGAACACCCGGGCCGGCAGGGGTGACAGGGGGTCGGGGTCGGGGGCATTGCGCGCCGGGACCCCGGCGACCGACCCGTAACGTCCGCTCCAGGCGCTCAGCTCAGCGAGGTAGTCGGGGTCGGCGGCGTGTTTCCAGGCCGCCTCGGCAACGATCTGGCGCAGCCGGGGCAGCAGTTCGATCTGGCGCAGCATCACCCCGGCGCGCGCCGCCCTGGCGCCCATCAGAGCGATATCGCCCCGTGGGACCAGCCAGGAACTGTAACGGCGCCGGTCGGTTCGGCGCCGGTCGATCGCCGCCGCCAGCATCACGTCGAGTTCGCCGGGTGGCTGACGCACCATCTCGATGGCCGCCAGATGGTCGGTGTCCGCCGCGTCGGGCAGCCGCGCGACCCGGGCGTGCCAGCCCAGCGCGGCCAACCCGACGGTGCAGTGATGCAGGGCGGACCCGCAGCTGACCAGCAAGTCTCGTCGATCAGGGTCGGCGTGGGGCAGGTGACGGTTCGGATCGGCGTACAGGTGCAGTCCGTCCGGTTCGACCCGCCAACGCCAGGGCTGCGAGTTGTGGACCGACGGCGCCCTAGCGGACAGGGTGAGGGCGGCGCGAAGAGTCTCGGGATCGGGAAAATTCGCACTCATTTGGTTCCACTCTCGCCGGATCGACGGCCTCGCACCAGAGACGTAAGTCCCTCATCGGAGAGGAGTCCTCACGCGTGCCTGCTGGTCACTCCCCCATCGACGACGAGATGGGCGCCGGTGATGAACGACGCGCCCGGCGACATCAGAAAGGCCACCGCGGCCGCCACCTCTGCAGGTAGGCCCAGCCGACCCAACGGCGCCGCCTGCTCGAAACCTTGCCGAACCTCGTCGATGTCAAGTGCGACCTGCAACATCGGGGTGCGAATGAAGCCCGGGCAGACCGCGTTCACCCGGATTCCCTCGGGCCCAAACTGGGCGGCCATCGACCGGGTCAAACCCAACAGGCCGGCCTTGGACGCGCAGTAGGCCGGGATGAAGGGGTTGGCGGTCAAACCCTCGATGCTGGAGATTCCTACGATCGCGGGTCCTGCGCCGGCCACAGCGGCCTGCCGCAGGTGCGGAAGCAGAAGTTGCACGAGGATCGCCTGAGCCCGCAGGTTGACGTCCAGCACCGCATCCCACGACTCCTCGGTATAGGCACCCACCGGTTCGGGGATCACCCGGCCGGCAGCGTGCACCAGACCGTCGACCCCATCGAGTGCGGCGACCGCGGCGTGGACGGCGGCGGCCATCGCGTCCGCGTCACAGACGTCGACGACCGCGTGCGGCATACCCAGCGTGTCGGCCACCTGCGCCACCCCGGGCGCGATGTCCCACAGCGCGACCCCGCGGCCCGCCGCGACCAGTGCCTCGGAGCAGGCGCGGCCAATGCCGGAGGCGGCGCCCGTCACGATGATCCCGCTCACGAGCATCCTCCTACCGGTTCGGCGACCTTAGACGGGTTTGAACTCCGAGATCAGCCAGCGGCCGTCGCTGCGCACCATGGTCACCATGACACTGCTGGTGGCCAGCGCAGGTGATGGCCGTTCCCTACTGGTGGTCACCTGGTTGACGAAGACGAGCACCTGCGCCCGCCCCGGATCCATCTGTGAAACCGCTGCCCGGGCGACATTTGCCTCGGTTTTCACGCCCCGCTGGGAGACCGCCGGCCGGACTACATCGTCGGTGAACCTGCTGTACTCATCGAGGAAACCACCGGTCAGGTGCGATTTTGCGGTAGCCAGGCTCTGGTCGAGGTTGTCCGGGGAGTACGAGAGCACCGCCTCGGTACCTTCCTTGGCGGCGGCGATCACCTGCTGCTGGGCGTCGGCGTTCGTCAACTGGTCGGGCCGGAACAGGAACCAGAAAACCAGACCCGCGGCAATCGCCGAGGCCGCCAGCAGTGCGGCCGGCAGCACCACGAAGGGTCGCCAGTGGCGTCCCGACGGTCCAGGGAGGCCCTCGGGAGCCTCACCGTCAGGGGCCTCAACATCGGTGGCCTCACCGTCGAGGACCTCACCATCGAGGACCTCACCATCGGGGACGACGGCATCAGCCACGGTCTCGTCGAGAACCGCCTCGGGGTGCTCACTGGTACTCACGGGACAAACTCCACATTCGACATCTTCCACTGGTCCTCGTCACGGCTCACGGTCACACTCATCCGCCACGGCCGGGGGTCGTCTCGGGCGCCACTGGCATTGGTCACCTGAGACGTCGCGGCCACCAGAACGACAGCATTGTCGTCACCGGTCGATTCAAGCGCGGCGGCGGTCACCGCACCCTTGGTGACGGACTTCCCCTTCTGTGCTGTCGCGATGAAATCACCTGCACGGCTGGCGAAATCATCGCGGAACGCGCCGATGGACAGGTCGAGGATTCGCTGCACATCGGCCTCGGCCCGGTCATGGTCGATGGAAAGTAACGCCACGATGCCCTCGCTGGCAGCCTCGATGAGTTTGCGGTCCTGGGCGCGAGTCGCGGCGGCCTCGGTGTGCTTGACCAGCATGAGGCCGGTCAGCGCCAGCAATGCGCCGATCAGCAGGGCGGCGGCGGCCAACGCCGCCGCGCGCCACCGAGACAGCCGACGCGGGGGGCGGATTTCCCCGGCACCGGCGGGGGCACTGATGTCTCGCAATCGGGCGGCTTTGGCCTTGGCGAGGGCCGCCTCGGCGCGAGCATCGGCCTCGGCAGCCTCGGCCTCAGCGAGTTCGACCATCACGTCCGCCACCCGGATCTGAGCCGGCACGTCGACGTCCGGACGCTCTGAGGTCACAGCCGATAAACCTTCCCGGACGCCGAAGAACATGATCCTAGACGGCCCAAACGCACGTCCCGGTCCCAGGTAGCGTGCCAAACTCTCACATCATGCAACTGAGTCGGATGCAATTGAGTCGGATGCGGCGGAGTCGGATGCGGCGGAGTCGGATGCAATTGAGTCCGGTGCGCCGGAGTCGGATGCGGTGGATTCGGTGTGGCATGCCACTGGCGGCCATCGCCGGGCTGGTCGGGGCGACTCCGGCGGCGGCTGAGGATGGGATGCTCCACGACGTCACCTACACCGTGTACACCGAGACGCCGTTCTTCGCCGAGATCTACTATCGCGACTTCGAACCGGCGAACTTCGCCGACTACAGCCACAATCCCTACCTGTTCAGTCCCAACGTCGAGGCCGACCTTGGGCCGGACCGGCCCTGGGTGCTCAACGTCCGACTGGCCAATCCGCAGTACTGGGCGATGGTGCTGGCTACTAGCGAAGGGTCGCCGAACCCACCGAATTTCCACTGCACCCTGGCTGTCGACGGCACGGTCGTGAAGACGAACTCCGGCCCCAAAGGCGCGCTGTGTTCGCTGCGGCAGTGGTGATCAGGCGTCGCCGCGCCGGTGGTGATCAGGCGTCGCCGCGCCGGTGGTGATCAGGCGTCGCCGCGCCGGTTGTGATCAGGCGTCGCCGCGCACCCAGACCGCCTGATTGTTCTCAAACGCGCAGGTCAAAAAGAGTCCATCCGGGGCTTGGGCAACAGCGTTCTCGTTGGCCGAGCAACTGGAATTGAGTTCCCGCACGCCCATCATGGGAGGGGAACGGAAGTAGCGCGGCTCATAGCGCCGCGGCGATCCGCAGAACACCAGCCTGCCCCAGGACGTCGTCCCGAAAACATAAAACGAGGTGTCCGCGCACGGGGCACCCAGTACCACCCCGCCGGTGATCCCCGGCGTGCAGAACGCGTCGTTGCACTCCGCGGCGTGGGCCGGCGCGGGCGTGAGCAATCCGCCGACCATCAGTACGGCGACAACGGCTACGGTCATTCGCACACGCCTACTGTCGCATATCAACACCAGTCCGGCCGGCAGATCCGGCCGATGAGGAGGTCTCTTGCCGACCAATGGTCCTGACCCGATCGGAACGGCCGACGAACTCGCCCGGGAAGCCGAGGCGCAGGCCCTGGCCGCCGAGGCCCGCGCCGACGCAGCCCGCGCCCGAGCCGCCGAGTTGCGCCGCGAACTCGACGCCACCGACGCCCCCGACGTCGCGCCCACCGACGTCGTGCCCACCGACGTCGCGCCCACCGACGTCGCGCCCACCGACATCCCGCTCGCAGCGTCGCCCCCACCTGCACCACCGGCCGGGCTGCTGCGAACTGTCGCCGTCGCCGTCACGACACTGCTGACGGCGGGCTTGCTCGGCGCGACCGGGTACATGGTCTGGCAGCACCAGAAGGCCGCCGAGTTGCGCCGCAGCGCCGCCGAGTTCACCGCGGCGGCACGCCAGGACGTGATCAATCTGATGTCGATGGACTACACCCGGGCGCAGGAGAGTGTGCAACGCGTGCTGGACAACTCCACCGGAAAGTTCCGGGCCAACTTCGATGAAACCGCCGATGAGTTCGTCAAAGCACTGCAGGACGAGAAGATCGTCACCACGGCGACGATCAACGACGCCGCGGTGGAACTCGATTCGATGACCGACGAGTCCGCCGTCGTCATGGTGTCGGCGACGTCGCGCCGCGAGGGCAGGCAAGCTCCCAAGGAGCAGCAACAACCTCAGGTGTGGCGGGTAGTCCTGACTCTGGAACGCGAAGGCGATCAGATCAAGATGTCCGGCGTCGAGTTCGTCTGAGCGCCGATAACTCCAGGTGAGCGCCAGTGACGTGAACGACACCTCCGCCGCGCCGCAGTGGCACCGCTTCGCCGACGCCGTCGCCGTACCCCGCGACTACTCCACGCTGTGGCGGTGGTCGGTGGACCACCCGGCGCAGTTTTGGCGAGCCGTCTGGGACTACTTCGGAATTCAGTCCGATACCGTGCCCGCCGACGGCGACGAGGGCGTGCTCACCGAGCCGACGATGCCCGGTGCCCGGTGGTTTCCCGGCGTCACCGTGAACTACGTCGAGGCCGTGCTGCGGCACTGCGGCCGCGCCGGTCCGGCCATCATCGGCATCGACGAAGCCGGCGACCGAACACAGATCGACTGGTCGGAGTTGCCCGGTCGGATCGGAGCGGTTGCCGCCGAGTTGCGCAGACTGGGGGTGGGTCCGGGCGACCACGTCGGCGCCTACCTGCCCGACGTGGCCGACGCGGTGGTGGCGTTCCTGGCCACCGCCGCCCTCGGAGCGGTGTGGTCCGGTTGCGGCCAGGACTACGCGCCCCAGGGCGCGGCGACCCGCCTAGGTCAGCTCGAGCCGAAGGTCGTGTTCAGCTGTGACGGCTACCAGTTCAACGGGCGCTGGATCGACAAGCGCTCGGACACCGTCGAACTCCTCGGATTGCTACCGGGCGAACCGCACCTGCTGCTCATCGACGGCGCGCGCTACCGCGAACTCGTCGCCAACCCCGCTTCCGATGTCACGCAGTCAGTCGATGTCACGCCGGTGGCCTTTGATCACCCGCTGTGGGTGTTGTTCACCTCCGGCACCACCGGCGCACCCAAGGGAATCGTGCACGGCCACGGCGGCGTGGTGCTGGAACACCTCAAGGCCGCAGCGCTGCACGCCGATCTCAGCGCAGAGGACGTCTTCTTCTGGCAGACCGCACTGAGTTGGATGATGTGGAACTTCCGAATCGCAGGACTGCTGTGCGGTGCCCGGGTGATCTGTTACAGCGGACATCCGATGTATCCCGACGCCGATCGGCTCTGGGACCTCCTCGAAGCGGAGCAGGTCACCTACTTCGGTACCAGCCCGGGGCATCTGCAGGGGTCTCGCAAAGCCGGTCTTCACCCCGGCGCCAGCCATGACCTGAGCCGGTTACGAACCCTGGGAAGCACCGGCTCACCACTGCCGGGCGATCTCTACGAGTGGGTCAAGGCCGACGTCGGCAGCCACGTCGAGGTGTCCTCGATCAGCGGGGGGACGGACGTGGTGACCGCCTTCGCCGGTGGAACCGCCGGCGTCCCGACGGCCCCGGGCGAACTGGCGACCCGCTATCTGGGTGTGGCCCTGCACAGCTGGTCTCCGCACCGCCGGGAGCTGATCGGCGAGGTGGGCGAGATGGTGATCACCGCGCCGATGCCGTCCATGCCCATCGGTTTCGTCAATGACGCGGATGGATCCCGTTATCGCGCAGCATATTTCGATCACGAGTGGGCCGACGGCCAGGATGGCGGGACTTGGCGCCATGGCGACTGGGTGACCGTGACCGATCGCGGTGCGGTGGTGGTCCACGGTCGCAGCGACGCCACCCTCAACCGGCACGGCATCCGGATGGGCTCGGCCGACATCTACGAGGTGGTGGAGGCGATCGACGTCGTGACGGAGGCCTTCGTGTTGGGGATCGATGGCCCCGGCGACGCCTACTGGATGCCGATGTTCGTGACCCTGGCCGACGGCACTGAACTCGATGACACGCTGGTCGAGTCCATCCGCACCCGGATCCGCACCCGGCTCTCACCACGGCACGTGCCCGACGACGTCATCGCCGCCCCGGGCATCCCGCACACCCGCACCGGCAAGAAACTCGAGGTGCCGGTGACCGCGATCATGGCCGGCCACGCGGGCGTCTCGCTGGATCCCCGGGCGATCGACAACCCCGACCTCATCGACTGGTACCGAGAACAGGGCCGCGCACACCGCTGGTGAACCCCGATTAGGTTGGGTCCATGGAATCACCAACGGTCTTCATCACCGGAGCCGCCGCCGGGATCGGCCGCGCCACCGCAGTGGCATTCGCGCGCCACGGCTATCGGGTCGGCGCCTACGACATCGACACCGCCGGACTGCACACACTGCGCGACGAGATCGGTGGCGCCGAAGTGGTCACCGGCGCGCTCGATGTGACCGACGCCGCCGCATGGACCCGCCAGCTCGAGGCCTTCACCGGAAGCTCACGACGACTGGACATTCTGGTCAATAACGCCGGGGTCCTCAGCGCTGGACGGTTCGAGGAGATTCCGCTGGAAACCCAGCGCAGGATCATTGACATCAACGTCTACGGCACGATGGCCGGCATGCACACGGCGTTCCCGTTCCTGCGGAATACGCCGCGGTCCCAGGTGGTCAACCTATGTTCGGCGTCGGCCATCTACGGCCAGCCCGAACTCGCCACCTACTCGGCGAGCAAGTTCGGCGTGCGGGGACTCACCGAGGCCCTGGAGATCGAATGGCGCCGCTACGGGATCCGGGTGATCGCGATGTGGCCGCTGTTCGTCGCAACCGCCATGGTGGACGGGGTCGAGACCGGCAGTACGAAGTCGCTGGGCGTGCACCTGGGCGCCGAGGACGTCGCCGCGGCCGTGTACCAGGCCACCCACCCGGACCGGACGTGGCCGGCGCGGGTGCACTACCCGGTGGGCGGACAGACCCGAGTGCTAGCCGCCCTGTCCCAGGTGTCACCGAACTGGGCTACCCGGTTGCTGACCAGGACGCTCTCGCGCAGTTAGCCGTAGCGTCATGGAAATGCCGTAGCGTCGTGGAAATGTCAGAGCCGACGGACTTCCCCGCAGAGCGACCGGAGGCGTACCCGGCGCCGGTCACCGCTGACCGCCGTGGCCGGTGGATCGCGCCACTGGCACTGGTGATCTCGCTGCTGGCCGCCGTCGCGGCGGGATGGACACTGGCCAGACCCGCACCGCACGCCGATGCCCTGCAAGCCGATGCCCCGAACATCAGCAGCGACCCCAAGGGGCAGGTCTGTTCCGCGTTCTCCACGGTCAGCGCCGCTGTCTACCGCTACACCAACGTCACCCTTCCCGCCGACCTCGGCCCGACACTGCCCGCCGCTCAGGAGGCGATCGCCGCCAACGCCCGCCTGGCGATGGCCGGCGGTTCTGCCTACCTTGTGCGCAACCTGCCGCCGAACGCCGCGGCGGACCTGTCGAGCGAAGTGCGGGATTTCGCAGCCACCCTGGACACGATCGCGATGAAACTGCTCGCCGGAGTCCCCGACACGGACCCGGAACTGAAGAATTTGCTGAAATCCGCCGATGATGCCAACAAGAAAATCGCCGAAATCTGCAAGTAATGGCTACGGTGGGCCGATGACAGCGCGACGGTGGCCGGTTGGGGCCGCGGTGATCGCCCTCGCGGTGCTGCCCGCGACGCCGGCGACCGCCGATGCACCCGATGAGCAGGTGACTGAGCCCGGCCTGACCGCCGAAGTACTACCGGTGCCCCCGCCACCGGCGCCAGGAATTGATCCCGCGCCACCGGCGCCAGGAATTGATCCCGCGCCACCGGCACCGATGGGGTTGATCCCGCCGATCTCGACGATCGGTGGCCTCCTGGGTCAAACTGGAATCGAACCGGCCGGCCCACTGGGCCTGCCGGACCTAGCGACCTACGGCAACGCTCTGGTGCTGGGCCAGAACCTGGTCCCGTCGGTACCCGGCACCGCCGAGCAGGCCGTGACACCCAGCCTCGAGGTGTTCACCGACGACTATCTGGTTCCGCTCAACCTGGTGCCGGCCGCTCCCGGCGAGGGTTCCCCCGCACCCGGCATCGGCCCCAACGCGGACATCCCCGGAGCCGGCCGGATCGCCATGCTGCGGCGACTGCACGAGATGTATCAGGCGGGCAATCTCACCGGCGCACTGCTCGGTCAGTTGCCCAAGGATGAGTTCGGCCAGCCGATGCTGCCGGCGGCGGATCCGCCACCGGGCTGACCGGCTCGCCTGCAGCCCGGGTGCCGGGCGGTAGGTTCGATCGGTGCGAGTCGACGGGCGCGAGGTCACCGTTGTCGGCAGCCTGTTGCAACCGCTGACACGACGCACCAACGACATCGTGCGGTTGGCGCTGGCAACGGCGTTCCTCGCGATTGTGATCACCAGTTCGATCATCACCCGCAGCGACTGGGTAGGCCTGGAGAAATCGGTCTCACGGATCATCGGCGTGCTCACCCCCACCCAGTCCAACCTGGTCTACCTGGCGTACGGCATCGCCATCGTCGCGCTGCCGTTCGTGATCCTGATCGGCCTGATCGCCGGCCGGCAGTGGAAACTCCTGGGCGCCTACGCCGCCGCCGGAGTGATCGCCGTGTTGGCGCTGTCGATCACCGGCGAGGGCATCGCCGCCCCGCGCTGGCACTTCGACCTCACCGAACGATTGTCGACGATGCTGTCGCAGTTTCTCGATGACCCGCGCTGGATCGCCATGCTGGCCGCGGTGCTCACCGTGTCGGGGCCGTGGCTGCCCGGCCGTTGGCGGCGCTGGTGGTGGGGGCTGCTGCTGGCGTTCGTGCCGATCCACCTGGTGGTCAGCGCGGTGGTGCCGGCGCGGACGCTGCTCGGACTGGCGGTGGGGTGGTTCGTCGGCGCGCTGATCGTTCTGGTCGTCGGCACACCGGCACTGGAAGTACCCCTTGACGGTGCCGTCCGGGCTCTATCCCGGCGCGGCTTCACCGTCGCCGGCCTCACCGTGGTGCGCCCGGCGGGGCGCGGGCCGTTGGAGTTAGCGGCCATCGACGACTCAGGACGAGGCGCCGTCGTCGAGTTATACGGACCCAACCAGCGCAGCGGCGGGGCGCTGCGCCAATTCTGGCGCTGGCTGGTGTTGCGGGACAGCGAAACCGCTCCCCTGCAGACATCCATGCACCGCGCCGTCGAGCACCGCGCGCTGATGACCATCGCGGCCGGCGACCTCGGCGTCGCCAACACCGCCACCTTGACGGTGGCGGGCCTGGATCGAGGCTGGACCATGTTCTCCCACACTCCACCGCGCGGCACGCCACTGGATAAGGCCGATGCCGGGTCGGTCCCCACCGTGTGGCAGTCGCTGGCGGTCCTGCAACGCCACCAGATCTCCCACGGGGACCTGCGATCCTCGGAGATCACCGTCGATGACTCCGGCACCGTGCTGTTCGGCGGTTTCGGCAACTCCGAATACGGTGCGACCGAGGAGCATTTGCAGGCTGACATCGCCCAACTGCTGCTGACCACGACCGCGACGTTCGGTGCCGAGGCGTCGGTTCGGGCCGCCGTCGCCGCCCTCGGTCCCGAGGCCGTGCTCGACGGGTCCCGCCGGCTGACGAAGTCGGCCCTTCCGGCGCGGATCCGCAAGTCGGTCGCTGATCCCCGAGCACTGATGACCGCGGCGCGCGACGAAGTGAAAAAACAAACCGGCGCGGACCAGATCCAGGCGGAAACCATCACCCGGTTCACCCGCAAGCAAGTCATCCAACTGGTTCTGCTGGTTGCACTGGTCTACGTCGCCTACCCGTTCATCAGCACGGTGCCGGCCTTCTTCAGCGAACTGCGCAGCGCAAACTGGTGGTGGGCACTGCTCGGACTGGCGGTCTCAGCGCTCACCTATTTCGGCGCGGCGGCCGGACTGTGGGCGTGCGCGTCGGGCATGGTGCCGTTTCGGCACCTGGTGATCATGCAGTTCGCCAACACCTTCGCCGCCACCACCACCCCGGCCGGTGTGGGCGGCCTGGCACTGAGTACCCGCTTCCTACAGAAGGCCGGACTCGGCACGGTCCGGGCCACCGCGGCGGTCGCGGTGCAGCAGGCCGTGCAGGTGATCACTCACGTCGCCCTGCTCATCTTTTTCTCCGTCGCCGCCGGGGCGTCGGCCGACCTGTCACATTTCGTGCCGAAACTCACACTGGTGTACCTGATCATCGGGGTGGCCCTGGGCGCGGTAGGCGCATTCCTCTTCGTGCCGAAACTGCGCAACTGGCTCGACACCGCCGTCAGGCCGAAGATCAACGAGGTCGGCGGTGAGTTGATCGAGTTGGTTCGCGATCCGAAACGCTTCGCGATCATCGTCTTAGGCTGTGCGGGAACAACTCTCGGTGCGGCGCTGGCGTTGTGGGCAAGCGTCGAGGCGTTCGGCGGCGGCACGACGTTCGTGACCGTCACCGTGGTGACGATGGTCGGTGGCACCCTGGCGGCGGCCGCACCCACGCCCGGCGGGGTAGGTGCGGTCGAGGCGGCACTGATCGGCGGCCTGGCCGCCTTCGGCGTTCCCACCGCCGTCGCGGTGCCCTCGGTGCTGCTCTACCGCGTGCTCACGGTGTGGCTGCCGGTGTTCGCGGGGTGGCCGATCATGCGGTGGCTGACCGCGCGGGACATGATTTAACTGCTGACAAAGGGGATTTCGTGACGCCGTGGCATGACCTGACCGGACACGTCGCTCTGGTGACCGGGGGTAACAGCGGTATCGGTTTGGGGATGGCGCGTGGATTGCGCAGAGCCGGTGCGGCGGTGGCGATCTGGGGCACCAACGCCGACAACAACGCTGCGGCCGTCGCCTCACTTGAGGCCGAGTCCTCCGACGCACCCGTGGCCGCATTTCGCGTCGACGTCGGCGACGAGAACGCGGTGGCGGCCGGAGTGGAACAAACCCTGGCCGCCTTCGGCCAGATCGACTCCTGCTTCGCCAACGCCGGCGTGGCGGGACACCCGTCACCCATCGACACCATGTCGACCGCCGAGTGGCGTCGGGTGATGGCGGTGAATCTCGACGGGCAGTTCTACACCGTGCGCGCGGTCGCCGGGCACATGAAAACCCGGGGCGCCGGTTCGATCGTGTTCACCAGCAGCGTGTCGATGAGCGACGGTTTGGCTTTCGCCACCCACTACGCGGCGGCGAAGGCGGCACTGACCGCCATGGCCCGCGGCCTGGCCGTGGAATTGGCCCGCGAGAAGATCCGAGTCAACGCGATCGTGCCCGGCTGGACCAAGGCAGCCATGACCGAAAACCTGCTGGACTCCCCCGCCGCCCAGGCCAAGATCCTGCCCCGGGTTCCGCTACGGCGCTGGGGCACGCCGGAAGACTTCGAGGCCGTCGCGGTGTGGCTGGCCAGTTCCGGCTCGAGCTATTTCACCGGGCAGACACTGGTGATCGACGGCGGGTACACCGTCTTCTGAACGGGTCGGCGAATTGCGGCGCGGAACCACGCCAACGACGATCCCCGGCCAACCTGGATCGGCCTACCCGGCGGGGGGGATCCAGCGAACGACTGTCTCTCCGTGGTCGCACCACGCCGACCAGGGATGGCGAAAGTCAACGGACGGGCTGTTGGATCCGAAGCAGCTGAAATTGCCGTCGTAGCAAAACCAACCCTGGTCGCGGGTGAACGCTTCGACGACCCTTTTCCCTCCCCATCTTCTGATGGGGCTCATGCGTTTGGGCGGCTTCCAAGTTCTGTGCGGCGCCCATGGCGTCCTCGAGCGTCGAGAACGGCAGCTCGAGACGAGTTTCTCCGAGAACCACCCTCAACTCGAAGTAGGGTTCGGAGTCACGCCTGACGATGCGATAGGACCGTCCCTCTGCGTCGCCGGTGAGGCGGGCATCCCACCACCCCGGGTCCTGGGCCTTGTCGACAGTCCAATCGAGTGTCATCTGTTGAATACCCCCACGCTCTATCGCCAGCCCGAAACTAGCGGTATTCCTGGACTCACCCAGATCAAACCACTTGTGCGGGCGGAGGGACTCGAACCCACACGCTCTTTCGAGCACCGGCACCTAAAGCCGGCATGTCTGCCATTTCATCACGCCCGCAGCGCGTGCCGATTCTATCGCGGCGGTACCGTCGTAGACGTGCCGACCACTCGCCGCCGCAGGTTTGCGTTGATCCTGTTGGTGATCGTCGCGGCCGCCGGCTGTCTGGCGCTGGGCTGGTGGCAATGGACCCGGTACTCCTCGACATCGGGCACCTTCCAGAACCTGGGGTACGCGCTGCAGTGGCCGTTCTTCGCCGGTTTTTGCGTGTACGCCTATCGCAAGTTCGTGCTGTATGAACAGGCCCCACCACCACCTCCGGGCACCGACGGACAGTTGCGCGAGATTCCGGCCGGCCTGCTGCCCGAACGACCCGCGGCACCACAGCACTCGCCGGACGACCCGGTGCTGCGGGAATACAACGCCTACCTTGCCGAACTTGCCGACGCCGACCGGGCAGCGCAGAACACCCACCAGAACAGGACCACCCCATGACCGAGGCCCCTGACTCCCACCCGATCGTGACGATCGACAAAATCCGGTCCGCCCTGACCTGGTACCGGGTGCTGGCGTGGATGACCGGTATCTGGCTGATCGCACTGTGCTACGAGCTGATCCTCAAGTACGTGGTGAAGGTGGAGAACCCGCCCGAGTGGATCAGCATCGTGCACGGCTGGGTGTATTTCGTCTACTTACTTTTCACCGCCAACCTCGCGGTCAAGGTGCGCTGGGGAATCGCCAAAACCATCGGGGTACTGCTGGCCGGCACCATCCCACTGCTGGGCATCATCGTCGAACAGGTTCAGACCCGCGAGATCAAGGAACGGTTCAACCTGTAGCCATCAACCGACGAATCGGTACTCGACCTGAAGTGAGCGGTACGTGCGTTCGGCGCGCCGGTCCCGCGTGAGCAAGGTTCTGCCGTTGGCCACCGAAGCCTGACCGACGAGGGCGTCGTACACCGACCCGCCGACGATGTCGAGGACGCCGAGTCGTTCCCGAAGGTCGCGCGTCCCCGCCGCGTCGAGCCAGCAGTCGCCGGGGAACGCCGCAGCCAAGACCGAGACAGCCTGATCCGCGCTCAAACGCAGCGGAATCGGCAGTCGGGTCAGAACTGAGTACGTCTCGAATGCAGCATGCCCGGCAAGCGCCGGGCGAAGTTCAACGAGGGCCCGCCGACAAACGGGATGAGCCTCATGCGCCGGGTCGAGAGCGGCGACGGCGACACTGGTGTCGCACGCCCAACGTTCACCGTTGGAGGTCATCGCGAAGTCGTCGGATGCCGTCATCGGACAGCGCAGCGCCCTCGACCTTGCCAAGAATCGGGAGCCCCAGTGCCCGCAACGCCGGTACCAACAGTGCCAGCGCACGCCCGCGATGCGACACCGCATCCTTCTCAGCCGAGCTCAGTTGCGCCGCACTTCGCCGGAGCCCGGGTGTTTCACTCTCGGGAATGAATACCGGGTCATAGCCGAAACCCCCCTGCCCCAATGGTTCTCGGGCAATAACGCCCTGCCAGCTTCCGCGCACCACGGTGATGTCAGCAGAGCCGGATACCAGCGCACAGGCCGAGACGAACGCCGCACCGCGCCGGAAATCCGGTACGTCATACATCTGGGCGAGTAGCAGCGAGTAGTTCGCGGCATCATCGCCATGGCGCCCCGACCACCGGGCCGAGAGCACGCCCGGCATCCCGCGCAGCGCGGCCACCTCCAGACCGGAGTCATCGGCCAGCGTCGGCAACCCGGTCGCGGCGAACCCGTCCCGGGCCTTGGCAAGAGCGTTCTCCTCGAACGTGGCCCCGGTCTCAGGCGCCTCATCGAACGGATCGACGTCATCGAAGGACACCAACTCCAGCCCGGAAATCCCGGCACCATCAAGCACCCGGCGTAACTCGGCCAGCTTCTTGGGGTTACGGCTCGCGACGAGCAGACGTGCTGTCCGCGCGGTCATCGGGTGCCGCTCAGCTTCCGAACGCCTTCTTCGGAGCCGGCCCCTCCGGCAGCACGCCGGGGTACGGCAGCGCCAAAGCCTCGCGCTGGACCGCGAACAGGGTCTCGCAGGCACCGAACGCGGCGTCGAGCATCTTGTCCAGCGTCGAACGCGGGAACGTCGCACCCTCGCCGGTGCCCTGAACCTCCACCAGCGTTCCGGTGTCGGTGGCGACGATGTTCATGTCGACCTCGGCGCGCGAATCCTCTTCGTAGGGAAGATCGACCCGGACCCGGCCGTCGACCACGCCGACACTGATCGCCGCGATCGCACACGACAGCGGCTTCGGATCGGAAAGTCTGCCCGCCGCCGCCAGATAGGTGACGGCATCGGAGAGCGCCACGTACGCGCCGGTGATCGCCGCGGTGCGGGTGCCGCCGTCGGCCTGCAGCACGTCGCAGTCGATGGCGATGGTGTTCTCCCCCAGGGCCGCAAGGTCGATGCAGGCCCGCAGCGACCGGCCGACCAGTCGGCTGATCTCGTGGGTGCGCCCACCGACGCGGCCTTTGACCGCCTCGCGGTCCGACCGAGTGTGGGTGGCGGCCGGCAGCATCGCGTACTCGGCGGTCAGCCAGCCCAGCCCGGAGCCTTTGCGCCAGCGCGGCACGCCCTCGGTGACGCTCGCGGCGCACATCACCCGGGTACCACCGAACTCGATGAGCACTGATCCAGCCGGGTGTGAGGTAAAGCCTCGGGTAATGACCACGGGGCGTAATTCGTCGTCGGCCCTGCCGTCGTGTCTCGCTGCCACGGAGAAACCCTATCCCGGGCCGCCGCCGGCCTCAGGACCGCTGCAACTCGATGGTCTCCCCGGCCACGACCGCGTGCACCGGGCCGTTGAATTCCGACTTGGCCTCACTGATCACGGCCTCACGGGAGGTCCACGGCGGGATGTGGGTGAGCAGCAACTCACCCACGCCGGCCCGCTGTGCGACTCGTCCGGCCTCCGCCCCCGACATGTGCAGATCCCTCGGCCGGTCCGGGGCGTCCGTCCACGACGCCTCGCACAGGAAAACGTCGGCTCCGGCCGCCAGTTCGACTAGCGCCTCGCACATGCCGGTGTCACCGCTGTAGACCAGCGTCGCACCGTCGGCATCGCTGATCCGCAACCCGAAGGACTCGGTGGGATGGGTGACCCGGCGGGAGAGCACGCTGAGGCGTCCGAACTGGGTCGTTTCGCCATCCACCCAGTGCCGCACCTCGAAGATGTCGGAGAAATCGTCGAATTCGCCGCCCAGCGGCGAGGACGCCGCGGCCAGCCGGTCCGCGGTGCCACTGGGCCCGACCATGATTCCGCGCTGGGTGGCCGGCGACGGGTGGTAGCGACGCCACACGAACAGCCCGGGAAGGTCCAGGCAGTGATCAGCATGCAGGTGCGACAACAGAATGTTCACCTGGTTGGGATCGGCGTGACGCTGCAGTGCACCGAGGACACCGCCGCCGAAGTCGACCACCAGCGGCGTGGTGTCGGGCGCGGTCAGCAGATAGCCCGACGCCGGGGAGTCAGGTCCGACGACGCTGCCGGAGCAGCCCAGCACCGTGAGTCGCACCGGTTCAGCTTGCCACGCGGAATCGGCCGACGGCTCAATTCCGGACGCCGACATGGCGGACGGCCGGCCGTGCCCCGGTGATCACCGGGCCCAGGAATCGGGCGGCCAGTGCCGTGAACGACTCCGGGTCACCGGTGGCCTCGAAAACCCGCGACGCCGGCGGCGCGTCGTGGGGGCGCAGCGCGTCGCGCTCGGTGAGCACCCGCAGCAGATCCTTGGCCGTCTCCTCAGCACTGGAGACCAGCGTGACGTTGTCCCCGGCCACCAGTTGGATCACCCCGGACAGCAGTGGGTAGTGCGTGCAGCCCAGCACGAGGGTGTCGACCCCGGCGCGATGGAGGGGCTCCAGATAGGACTCGGCAACAGCCAACACCTCACGGCCGCTGGTGATACCGCGCTCGACGAAATCCACGAACTGCGGACAGGCCACGGCGGTCACCTCGACGTCGCGGGCGGCGGTGAACGCGTCCTGGTAGGCGCCCGAGGCGATCGTCGCCGCCGTGCCGATCACCCCGATGCGCCCGGTTCGGGTGGTCGCGACCGCTCGACGGACGGCCGGCAGAATCACCTCGACGACGGGAACGTCGTAGCGCTCCCGGGCATCGCGCAGACAGGCCGCCGACGCGGTGTTGCAGGCGATCACGATGGCCTTGACTCCCCGGTGCACCAGATCATCACCAATCGCCAGGGCATGCGCGCGCACCACCGGGATGGTCAGCGGCCCGTACGGTCCGTGGGCGGTATCACCGACGTAGACGACGTCCTCATCGGGCAACTGGTCGATGATCGAGCGCGCCACCGTCAGGCCACCCACGCCGGAGTCGAAGATGCCGATCGGGGCCAGTCGGTCGATCACGCGGCCGACCCCGGCAACTGGCCGGCTTTGCGGCGCAGCCGGGCCTGCCGTTCCGGACCGGACAGCCAGTAGGCGGCCAGCACTCCGGCGATCGCGCCGCACAGATGGCCCTGCCAGGACACCCCGCCGCAGCGATTGAGCACCGGGACCGCGCCCAGGAGCACCCCGCCATAGATGAACATCACCACTCCGGAGACGGCGATCTGCCAGAGATGGCGGGTGAGCCAGCCGAACACCAGCAGGAAGGTCAGCCAGCCGAAGATCAATCCGGAGGCGCCGATGTGATTGGTTCCCAGCGCGCAGCTTCCGATGCCGCCGATCAGCCAGGTGCCCAACCCGCCGAGAATCCAGATGATCGCGGTCGCCCACACGAACCGGGCCATGCCGGCGAGCGTCACCAGGAAGCCGAGCACCAGGGCGGGCACCGTGTTGGCCAGCAGGTGGGCCCAGTCCGCGTGCAGCAGTGGGGCGAAGAGGATGCCCTTGAGTCCGTCGGTCTCCAACGGCCTGATTCCGTTGCGGTCGAGTGCGTGCCCGGACAACTGATCGGCGATCTCGATGACGTAGAGCAGTGCGACAAAGGACAGGATCGTCGCGCCGCCGACCTTCCACCCCGGCCACTTGGCGGGCGGCCTTCCGGAAGACGACTCGGTCATAGCCCAAGGTTAACCGGTGCCACGTTCACCGAGACTGCGCACAGATCGCGATGCCGGGCCGAAACACGATCTGTGCGCAGTCTCGACGCTCTAGTGGAAAGCCCCGGGCACCATGTCGCGGTAGGTGGGGATCGCGGCCACCGACTCAGCGGCCAGCACACCGGCAAGAACGGCTCTGGCCAGACAATCGGCCGCCGCCACCCCAATCGAGGTGGTCGGGGCCGTTTCCGGGCTCATCGCCGCCGGGGTGTCCGGTGATGGCTCGACCTCGACCGCGCCGGTGGCCAACATGAAGACGGTATCGCCGTCCAGTGGCGTATGCACCGGCCGGATCGATCGGGCTAAGCCGTCCTGGGCCGCGACAGCGACCCGGTGACACGCGGCCTTGGACAGTGCGGCATCGGTGGCGATCACCGCGATGGTGGTGTTCAGTGGGCTCAGTTCCCGCTGACGCGCCGCGTAGGCGGCGATCTGCTCGGCCGGCGGCACACTCAGCCCGAACTCGGCGGCGAATTCGGCCATCCAGGGCAGACCGGTAGCGGTGTCGAACACCTCGCCGGCGGAGTTGACCACGACGATCGCCCCCACCGTCACGCCGGACTCCAGCATGGTCGAGGCGGTTCCGACACCGCCCTTGAGCACACCCGCCCGCGCGCCCACTCCCGCACCGACACTACCTATCTCGACGTTGGCCCCGGCGGCATCGGCGGCCGCATAACCGAATTCCGCGGTCGGGCGTTTCGACCACGCTCCCACCGGCAGGTCGAAAATCACCGCCGCGGGGACGATCGGCACCGTGCCGCCGGTCATGTTCACCCCGCGATCGCGCTCCTCCAGCCATGTCATCACCCCGTCGGCGGCGGCCAGGCCGAAAGCACTACCACCACTGAGCACGACGGCGTCGACATGCCGGACGCTATTGGACACCTGAAGCAATTCGGTCTCCCGACTGCCCGGTGCTCCACCGCGGACGTCCACCGCTCCCACAGTTCCGGGGGGCGCGAGAACGACGGTGGTTCCGCATGCCCATCCACTGCCCGGCGATGACTTATCGCCCACCGTCGCATCAGGATCACAGCGGTGGTGATGGCCGACCTCGATCCCAAAGACATCGGTGATCGACCCGAGTCCGGTGGCCAGACTCACCGGATGGGTTTACCCATCAGGCCGAGCACCAGGTACTCCTGAAGCACCGTCAGCCACCCGTAGACCTCGAGATGGATTGCCATCGGGTGTCCTGCCGGCAGCCTGTCGGGCATCTCCGGGCCGATTCCGAGCATGGTGCCCAGCGCCAGGCGGATGTCGTTGATCGCCGCGATCCATGCCTGGGCATCAGCCTCGGAGAGCTCTAACTGACCTCCGCCTTCGGGCAGCGTGTCCAGGAGTCTCTGCGCCGCAACAATTTTAGCGTCGATGATGCCAGGCTCATGCAGGCTGCGCAGGACGCTGTTGGACTCCTCCGGGGTCGCCTGACCGGCCTGAGAATCTTTGACGAAGCCGGGAAGCAATCGCCCTAGGGTGGCGTCCTCAGGAGGCTTCGGGTTACCGGTGCGGATGCCGGTGATCTGTTCCAGCGGATCCGACGGCGACCCCGCCTGCCGGTCGTCGAGCATCTCCTGAATCGACGTGGCCATGTTTTTCAGCAACGTCACCTCGTGCCGTTCCAGAGCGGAGACGAACCGGGCGCCGTCAGCGGTCTGAACCCGCCTCCACCTACGCACGACCGCCGCCCGCCACCGGACTCAGCGATCCTGCTGCATGGTCGCCCACAGGCCTGCGGCGTGCAGTTTGGACACGTCGACCTCCATGGACTCGCGACTGCCGGCGCTCACCACCGCTTTGCCCTCAGTGTGAACCTGCAGCATGAGCTTGGTGGCGTGCGGTTCGCTGTAGCCGAAGAGCTTTTGCAGAACATAGGTCACGTAGTTCATCAGGTTGACCGGGTCATCCCAGACCAGGGTGATCCACGGCGCATCGGTGGCCTCGACCTCATCGGTCTCCCGGACCGCCGTGGTACCCGGGTGGGTCGGTGCGGATGGGGCGCCCATGGCAATCAGGATAGCGAGCCGCCGGCAATCTCCGCTCCCCCTCACCGCAGCCGCTACCGTTGCCGTGTGACCGGGCCCATGACGCAGGCACTGCTGACCGACAAATACGAACTGACCATGGTGGCGGCGGCCCTGGCGGACGGCACCGCGCACCGGCGCACCACCTTCGAGGCGTTCGCCCGGCGCCTGCCCGACGGCCGGCGCTACGGCGTGGTCGCCGGTACCGGCCGATTCCTGGAGGCATTGACCGAATTCGTCTTCGACGATTCCGCGCTGGCGTCACTGGCCGGATTCCTCGACGCCGCGACGCTGGATTACCTCCGCGACTTCCGGTTCCGCGGGGACGTCGACGGCTACGCCGAAGGAGAGTTGTATTTCCCGGGCTCGCCGGTGCTATCGGTCACCGGGACCTTCGCCGAATGCGTTGTATTGGAGACGCTGGCGCTGTCGATCCTCAACCACGACTGCGCGGTGGCCTCGGCGGCCGCCCGGATGGTGAGCGTGGCCGATCACCGGCCGCTGATCGAGATGGGGTCCCGGCGCACCCATGAGCAGGCCGCGGTCGCGGCCGCCCGGGCCGCCTACGTCGCCGGCTTCGCCGCAACCTCCAACCTCGCGGCGGCACAGCGCTACGACCTCCCCGCGCTGGGCACCTCCGCGCACGCCTTCACCATGGTGCACACCACCACCCACGGCGGGACCGATGACTGGGAGCAGGCCGCGTTTCGCGCCCAGGTCGCCGCTCTCGGGGTCAGCACGACCCTGCTCGTCGACACCTATGACGTCCACCGTGGAGTGGCCAACGCGATCGCCGCCGCCGGAACCGGACTGGGGGCGGTGCGGATCGACTCCGGCGATCTGGGCGTGCTGGCCCGCCAGGTACGGCGACAACTCGACGAACTCGGCGCCACCGGCACGAAGATCGTGGTGTCGGGAGACCTCGATGAGTACTCGATCGCCTCCCTGCGCGCCGATCCGGTGGACAGCTTCGGAGTCGGCACCTCGGTGGTCACCGGGTCGGGCGCACCGACCGCCGGCATGGTCTACAAGCTCGTCGAGGTCGACGGGCTGCCGGTGGAAAAACGCAGCAGCCACAAGGCATCTCGCGGCGGACGCAAAGCCGCCACCCGACTGTCGCGGCCGTCGGGGACCGTGACCGAGGAGGTGGTGCACCCGATCAGCGCGCCACCCACCGGCGGGCGGCTGCTGACGACTCCACTGGTCCGGGCCGGCGAGGTGCTGGCGGCGCCGGATCTGACCGCCGCGCGCGACCTTGCGGCCCGCGGTCTGCGAAGCCTGCCGTGGGAGGGCCTGGCCCTGTCGCGCGGCGAGCCCGCGATTCCCACCCGGCAGGCCGTGGCGCGTTGAGTTCCGCGGACGTTCCGCCGGTGGCCGAGTTGCTGGCCACCGCCGTCGACGCTCTCGGCGGCACCCAGCGTCCGGGTCAGGTCGAGATGGCCGAGGCGGTGGCGCACGCGTTCGCCACCGAAGAGCACCTTGCCGTGCAGGCCGGGACCGGCACGGGCAAGTCGCTGGCCTACCTCGTCCCGGCGATATCACGAGCCCTGACTGAGGAAACACCGGTGGTGGTGTCCACCGCGACCATCGCACTGCAGCGCCAACTCGTCGACCGCGACCTGCCCCGGTTGGTCGACGCGATTGCCGATGAACTGCCCCGGCGACCGCGATTTGCCCTGCTGAAGGGACGCCGTAATTACCTGTGCCTGAACAAGGTGCACAACGGCGCTACCGATGAAGCAACCGATGTTCCGCAGGAAGAATTGTTCTCACCGGTTGCGGCCAGTGCGCTGGGCCGCGATGTCGCGCGGCTGACGACATGGGCATCGGAAACCGAGACCGGCGACCGCGACGAGGTGAGCCCCGGTGTGCCGGAACGGTCGTGGTCTCAGGTCAGCGTCTCGGCTCGGGAATGCCTTGGCGTGGCCCGCTGCCAATTCGGCACCGACTGCTTCGCCGAGAAGGCCCGCGCCGAAGCCGGCCGCGCGGACGTTGTCGTGACCAACCACGCACTGCTGGCCATCGATGCGATCGCCGAGGCATCGGTGCTACCCGAGCATCACCTGCTGGTCATCGACGAGGCCCACGAACTCGTCGACCGGGTGACCTCGGCGGCCACCGCCGAACTGACACCTGCGGCCCTGGGTGTGGCGACCCGCCGTGTTGCCCGGTTGGTCGAACCCGAACTCAGCTCGCGCCTCGAGGCGGCGGTGGCGACGTTCTCCGCGGCGATCCACGACACCGCACCGGGCCGGATGGACTACCTTGACGACGAGCTCAAGACCTATCTCACCGCGTTGCGCGATGCCGCCACTGCGGCACGATCCGGAATCGACCCGGCCCCGGCTGATCCCAAGGCAGCCGCCGCGCGCACCGAGGCGATCGCCGCACTGAGCGACGTCGCCGACACCGCTGCCCGCGCGCTGGACTCCTTCGGACCGGCGATCCCCGACCGCACGGATGTCGTCTGGCTCGACCACGAGGAGCTGCGCGGTGCGGGGCCCAGGCCGGTCCTGCGAGTCGCCCCGCTGTCGGTCGCCGCGTTGTTGCGCAGTCGACTCTTCGACGCCGCGACGACGGTGCTGACCTCGGCGACCCTCACCGTCGGCGGGACGTTCGACGCGATGGCAGGCGCCTGGGGGTTGATCGACGGGCCGGGCTGGAAGGGTCTGGACGTGGGCTCGCCTTTCGATCACGCCAAGGCCGGCATCCTGTACGTCGCAGCCCATCTGCCGCCACCGGGCCGCGACGGCGCCGGCGCTGAACCGCACCTCAACGAGATCGCTGAACTGATCGAGGCCTGCGGCGGGCGCACGCTCGGCCTGTTCTCGTCGATGCGGGCGGCTAAGGCGGCCGCCGAAACGATGCGGGAGCGACTCAGCACGCCGGTGCTGTGCCAGGGTGACGACAGCACCTCGGCATTGGTCGAGCAGTTCGCCGCCGACCCGCAGACCTCGCTGTTCGGCACCCTGTCGCTATGGCAGGGTGTCGACGTTCCGGGTCCGTCGTGCTCCCTGGTGATCATCGACCGCATCCCGTTTCCCCGGCCCGATGATCCACTGCTGACCGCGCGACAACGCGCCGTCGCAGCCAGTGGCGGCAATGGATTCATGACAGTCGCCGCCGGGCATGCGGCGCTGCTGCTGGCTCAGGGCGCCGGGCGGTTGCTGCGCCGCGTCGACGACCGCGGCGTCGTCGCAATCTTGGACTCTCGGATGGCGACTGCGCGCTACGGCGGCTACCTGCGGGCGTCGCTGCCGCCGTTCTGGACCACCACCGACCCTGCGGTGGTGCGTGAAGCGCTTAGGCGGTTGGACGTGCCCTCCGACGGCTGAGCGATTGCGCGGTGATCTCGCGACCGGGGAGTGCCCTACCTCGATCGCAGGATGACGATCGAGTTGTCGATTTTCTTGAAGGATTCGAACGTCTGAGCCGGAACACCGAAGATGGCCGACAGCACTCGCGGTGGAATCCTGCTCAGCGATTCACCGATGCCGATGTTGTCTTTGTCTTCCGGGGCGCTGGTGTTCTGGATGATCACGATTTTCATATCATCCGGACCACGGTTCTCGAAGTAGTGGAAGGAACCCTGCGGGGCGAAAACTACGTCACCGACCCGTTGATCAAAGGTTTCGTGGTTGCCGTTCCCGTCGATCACCACCCAGGCCGCGACTCCGCTGGTGACGATGTTGAGTTCCCAGGCGCTGGGGTGCCAGTGCGGTTCACGGATACCGCCGGGCTGCAACGTGAGCAGCACGATGCTGGCTTCCTGGCCTTTGAGGATCGGGAAATTGTCGCCCGAGGCCTGGGTAAAGGAGCCGCCGTCGTGAATGGTGGGGTTCTGCGCGCCGAGGTGGAACAGGTGGGACTGTGTGGTGATCGTTTGGGCCGGGATGCGCGGATTACCGAAGCGCGCCGCATCATCGACCAGCGAGCCCTCAGCACTGGTGGGACCCTCAGCACTGGTGGGACCCTCAGCACTGGTGGGACCCTCAGCACTGGTGGGATAGGTAGCGGGGTTGCCGCCGAGAAGCCGGTCGACACCCGCACCGGCCGCGGCGGCGGCGCCGACGACACCGGCTCCGCCCAGAACCTTGCGTCGGTTGATCGACATGCGTGGACTTGACTTTCTCGCTCAGGTTGATCGCAGGATGACGACTGCGTCGTCGATTTTCTTCATCGAGGTGAACGTCTCGGCGGGCACACCGAAAACCGCAGACAAGACCCGCGGCGGGATCTTGCTGAGCGACTGGCCGATCCCGATGTTGTCATTGCCCTCGGGTGCACTGGTGTTCTGAATGATCAGAACGTTGAGGTCGTCGGTGCCGCGATTCTCGAAGTAGTGGAACGAACCCTGGGGCGCGAACACCACATCATCGACGGCCGCTTCAAAACTCTCGTTGTTGCCGTTGCCGTCAATGAGTACCCAGTTGGCGACACCACCGAGGACCAGGTTGATCTCCCATGCGCTGGGATGCCAGTGCGGCTCCCGGATCCCGCCGGGTTCCAGCGTGATCATTTGGATGCTGGCCTCCTGGCCCTTGAGGATCGGGAAATTGTCCTCGTGCGCCTGCTGGAGGAAACCCCCGTCGTAGAGGGTGGGGGCCACAGCGCTGAGACGGAACAGGTGGGATTTGTCGGTGATCGTCTCGGCCGGAATCCGTGGATCGCCGAACCGCACCGCATCATCAGTCACGGGCGGGTCCTTTCCTGGCCCTGCGAATTTACCGCACTTGGCCGGAATCCGCCCGGAGCGTCAGCGTTCTATTGTGATCGCATGCGCCGACTCCGCACCCGCGTCCGTCCCGTCGCCGCCATGGCCGGTGTCGCGTTACTCCTGGCGAGTTGCGGCACGGCCATCTCGGGCAACCCCGTGTCGGTGCACTCTGATCCGTTCAAAGTGGCCGGACTGGAGGCCGTCGACGGCCCCACCGGTCTGCGCCCGAACGCCAAGGCGCCGACCCGTGAGGTGACCGACACCGACGGCGGGCAGATCGACGAACTCGCCGGCCAGTCCATCAGCGATCTCGAGGAGTTTTGGCGGTTCGCCTACCCGGACACCTTCGACGCCGAACTCGAACCGGTCCAAGCGGTGATCTCCTGGGATTCCGACTCCCCCGACGGGACGTTCTGCGGCGAGACCACCGAGGGTCTGGTCAACGCCGCATTCTGCGAAACCGACGACACCATCGGCTGGGATCGCACGGTGCTGATGCCCGCCCTGAGACGAGCCAACGGCGACATGGCGATCACCATGGTGCTGGCCCACGAGTACGGCCATGCGATCCAGAAGATGGCAACCCTCAACCCCCCGGGCGTGCCTTCGCTGGTAGCCGAGCAACAGGCCGACTGCCTCGCCGGGGTCTACTTGCGCTGGGTGGCTGAGGGCAAGTCGCCGCGGTTCACCCTCAACACCGGCGACGGGCTGAATAATATTCTGGCAGCGATGATCTCGTTCCGTGACCCGGTGCCCAGCGGCAACGAGTACATCGGAGGTGATGAGCACGGCTCGGCGTTCGAGCGCGTCTCGGCGTTCCAGTTCGGCTTCACCGACGGGGCCTCGGCGTGCGCGGCGATCAACCTTCCGGAGATCAAGCAGCGCCGCGGCGATCTCCCGGTGGAACTCCCGTCGGACCAGGACGGCGAGTTGCCGGTCACCGAGGCTTCGGTCGCCTCGCTCATCGATGCGATGAACATCCTCTTCACCCCGACGAAGCCGCCTCAGTTGACCTTCGATGCGGCAACGGCCGGGACCTGCCCAGACGCACGCCCCAGCCCGCCGGTCTCCTTCTGCCCGGCCAGCAACACCATCATCGTCGACCTCCCCGGCCTGCAGGCGATCGGCGAACCGGTGGAGGACTTCAACGGACCCGGACTGCAGGGCGACAACACTGCCTACTCGGCACTGATGTCGCGCTACATGATGGCCTGGCAGCACGACCGCGGCGGCCTCGTGCTCAACGATGCCGAAGCTGGACTACGGACCGCCTGCCTGACCGGGGTGGCGACCACCAAACTCTCCAGCAGTATCACCACACCCGACGGCAACACGGTGGCTCTGACCGCCGGGGATATCGACGAGGCGATCTCAGGTCTACTGACCAACGGATTGGCGGCCGGCGACGTCAACGGCGAGTCGGTGCCCGCGGGCTTCTCTCGGATCGACGCCTTCCGGGTCGGGGTGCTCAGCGATGAGGACCGCTGCATCAAACGGTTCCCCTAGCCGCGACCGTCGCGCTGGCGTCACACTCGGCGCCGGGCGTCGCACTGGCGTCGCGCTCGGCGCCGGGTTGAGGGGATCTACACCGCCTTGGTGGCGCCGTACCAGGACAGGATCGTCTCGCGCTCATCGGTGGATCTGGCCAGGATGGCGTACGAGCGGATGAAGGACTCGCCCACACAACCGTCGATCCTGACCCGATAGTTGCGGATCGACACCCGCGGGGCCTCGCCCTGGTACTGCTTCTTGGTCACCGGCACGGTGAGGACGATGCCCGGCTTGAGGGCAACGGTGACACTGCCGCCGCCTTGGACCCCGGCGTTCGGGATCAGAATCGGCAAGCCACCAAGTACCGCGACCCCGAGGGACGCGTTGCCGCCGGCATTGCCGGCCAGCAGGACTCCGGGACCGGTGCCCATGTCGATACCGCAGCCAATCTGATAGCCCACCTCAAGGATGCCCTTGGGGGGCACTGCCGACTCGGTGACAGATCCGCGAAATACGCCGCCGACGAGGTACTCGCGGGTCGAGATCGCGGTCGTCAGGGGCGCGACCACCAACTGGGTCTCCTCGCCGGCCGAGATCGCCAGTATGGCGCCGTCGGTCGCGGTCAGGGTCGCGGCCGGGTTGGACACCACTCTCCCGTCATCGACCGGTGCGCTGTCCACGCCATCCGCGCCGACGGCATCCGGATCGGCCAGGGCGGGCAGCGCCGGCATCAGTAGGGCCGTGATCGCGGCCAGTGCTGCGGCAGCCTTGAACATCCTCACACCACCGTGGTCACGCCGAACCAGGACACGATGTCCTCGGCTTCGGCAGTCGAGTTGGCCAGCGTCGCATAGGACCGGATGAACGACTCGCCCACGCAGCCGTCGATCTTGACCCGGAAGTCACTCACCACCGCTTCGGGCGCGGCGCCCTTGTAGGTCTTCTTGGTCACCGGAACGGTGTTGATAATGCCCGGCTTGAGGTTGACGCCGACGATCGCGTTGGCTCCGACGCCGGAGCCCACGATGCCGATAGGCGGAAGGATAAAGCCGCCCACACCACCGAGCAGGGCGTCAGATCCCAACGCCACCTGAGCGTTGCCGCCGAGGAGCACACCCCCGCCGGTGCTCATGTCGATTCCGCAGCCGATCTGATAACCCACCTCGAAGATGCCCTCCGGCGCAACCGAACCGGTGATCGACCCGGTAAACACCCCGCCGACGACGTACTCGCGGGTCGAGACGGCCGTCGTCAGCGGTGCGACGGCCCTCTGGGACTCGTCCTTCGCCGAGATCGTCAGCGTGACGCCCTCCAGCGTGCTGGTCGAGGGCGGACTTGAGGCGACCCTGCTATCGGCAACCGGGGCAGCAGCAGCCGCGGCAACGGGTGCGATGTCCGGTTCACCGGGACCCGGATCAGCAATGGCGGGCACTACGGGTGCCAGCAGTGCCGCGATGACGGCTGCCGCGGGAGCCCACATCGGCGATAGAGCCATCCTCACACCGCCTTGGTAATGCCGAACCACGACACGATGTCCTCGATCTCGGCGGCCGAGTTGGCTAGCGTCGCGTAGGAGCGGATGAATGACTCGCCCACGCAGCCGTCGATCCTGACCCGGAACATGCTGACCTCGACCTCAGGCGCGGCGCCTTTGTAGGCCTTCTTGGTCACCGGGACGGTGTTGATAATGCCCGGCTTAAGGTTCACGCCGAGGGTCCCGTTGACGCCGAGGCCTCCTCCTGCGATGGGGATCACGAAAGGAGGGACGGGAGCGATTCCAAGATCGGCACCCAGCGCCCCCTGGACATTGCCGCCCACCAGCACACCGCCACCGGTACTCATATCGATACCGCAGCCGATCTGATAACCCACCTCGAAGATGCCCGCCGGCGCGGCCGAACCGGTGATCGACCCGGAGAACACCCCGCCGACGACATACTCGCGGGTGGAGATCGCCGTCGTCAGAGGTAGGACGGGCATCTGAGTCTCGTTCTTCGCCGAGATCGTCAACGTGACGCCCTCCAGGGTGCTCGTCGAGGGTGGATTCGAGGCGACTCTGCCGTCGGCCGCCGGAGGTGTTGCCGCCGGTGCGGCGGTGGCGGCGATCGGGGTTGCCACGTCCGGGTCGGCGGGGACGGGATCGGCTGACGCAGGCGGCGACGACATCAGCAACGCCGTAGCCGCTGCCAGCACCGCCACAAGCCCGAACATTCCCTGACAACCTCCACTCGCGGCAACTGTGGAGGGAAAACTACTCGCCGCGGCGGGGCTAGGACAGACGATTGGGCAAACTCCCCGGTGCCCGGCCGTCTTTCTCGAACCAGTCCCTCTCAGACGGCCTTGGTGGTGCCAAACCAGGACAGGATCGACTCGCCCTCTTCGCTGGAATTGGTGATCGTGACATAGGAGCGGATGAACGACTCGCCCACGCAGCCGTCGATGGTGATGCGGAAGTTACTGATCGAGACCCAGGGGTCAGCGCCCTTGAATCTCTTCTTGGTGACCGGGACGTTGTTGATGATGCCGGGCTTGAGACCGACGGTGACGCTGCCACCGAGTTGGCCGCCGACGCCGGGGACGAGGCCGTCGGCGAGGACGCCTTCGAAATCCAGGCCGAAGTAGCCGATGGAGGCATTGAGTCCACCGTTGCCGTTCAGCAAGACCCCGCCGGAGGTGCTCATGTCGATACCGCAGCCGATCTCGTAGCCCACCTGGAACACGCCCTCGGGTGTCTCGTCGACACCGGTGATCGAACCCCGAAAGACTCCGCCGACGACGTAGGCCCGCGAGGAGATCGCGGTGGTCAACGGAGCCACCGCCATCTGGGTCTCGTCCTTGGCGGAGATGGTCAACGTCGAACCGTCCGGCGCCGTCGTCGTTGCCGGCGGAGTCGAGACCACCTTGCCGTCGTCGACCGGAGCGGCACTGAGCGCAGCGGGGTCAACGCCCGGCGCTGCGCCGTCGGCAGCAGGGACCGGCGCCGCACCGCCCGGAGTGGCGGGGTCGGGCTCGGCCGATACCGGCGCCGCCGTTACCGCCAACATCGCGGCGAAGGCCACTATCGCCACACCACGGACCATCTCGTCAAACGCCTTCCGATTCCGGCAACCTTGTTAGGCAACCTACATGCGCCGCCGGGTGCTATCGAGACCTCCCCGCCGTGGGCGCATCAGGCCAGCGTGACCAGCCCCAACTCGGTGTCTCCGGCCAGCAGACGATGGTGCGGCAGCACCCGGACCGTGTAGCCCATCGACCCGGACACCCGAAGCGGCGTGGTGGTGCTGAAGATCTCCGCCCCGCCCTCGCCCGAACCGCTGTAGGCCATGTCGACGTAGTTCGGGTCGCTGAGCATCCCGGCGGGGTCGACCCGACCCAGCACCGCCTGCACCATTACCTCCTCGGGGCTCAGTCCGGCCAGCATCACCGCAGCGGTCAGGGTCAGTTCGGAGCCCAGTAGTGGGGTGTCGGGTAGGCCGGTGCCGTCGACGTCGGTGATCGCCACCGACGGCCAGGCCTCGGCCACCCGTTGCCGGTAGGCCGCCAACTCCCGGGCCTGGCCGAACGGAAGTCCGTCAATCGCCTCAGCGGTCCGGCGAGCCGAGGCCGCCGCCGGTATGTAGTACTGCTCGGTGTAGTCGCGCACCATCCGCGAGGCCAGCACCTTGGGGCCCAGTGCCTGCAGGGTGTGCCGGACCATCTCTACCCACCGGGTCGGCACGCCCTGGTCGTCTCGGTCATAGAACTTCGGCACGACCGAATTCTGCAGCAGTTCATAGAGGGCGCCGGCTTCCAAATCGTCCCGGCGTCCCTCGTCGCTCACCCCGTCAGCGGTGGGAATCTCCCAGCCGTTCTCGCCGTCGAACCATTCATCCCACCAGCCGTCCCGGATGGACAGATTGAGCCCGCCGTTCAGGGCGCTCTTCATGCCGGAGGTGCCACAGGCCTCCAGTGGCCGCAGTGGATTGTTGAGCCATACGTCGCAACCCCAGTACAGAAGCCTTGCCATGGAGATGTCGTAGTCGGGCAGGAAAGCGATCCGGTGACGCAATTCCGGACGGTCGGCGAACCGAACCACCTGCTGGATCAGCGTCTTCCCGGCGTCGTCAGCGGGATGCGACTTCCCGGCGACGATGAGTTGGATGGGCTTGCTCTCATCGAGCAGCAAGGCCTCCAGCCGTTCAGGGTCTCGCAACATCAACGTCAGCCGTTTGTAGGTCGGCACCCGGCGGGCAAATCCGATCGTCAGCACATCCGGGTTGAATGCGGTTGCCACCCAGCTTAATTCAGCTTCGGCAGCACCTCGCTGCAACCAGGATTTCATCAGCCGCTTTCTCACATCGGCGACGAGCTTGGCGCGCAGTTGCGACCGAATCCACCAGATGTGACTGAAGTCCACCTGCTCGAGTCGATGCCACTCGGAAGGCTCCCGCAACGCCTCGGCCGAGCCAGCCAGTTCGCGGGCCAGTTGCACCCATTCCGGTGCCGCCCACGTCGGACCGTGCACGCCGTTGGTGATCGACCCTATCGGCACCTCCGGCGAATCGAATCCGGGCCACAGCTCGTCGAACATCGCGCGGCTGACCCGGCCGTGCAACTTCGACACCCCGTTCGCGCGCTGCGCAAGCCGAAGACCCATGTGCGCCATGTTGAATTTCTCCGGTTCCGCCTCGGCGCCGAAAGCCAACACCCGCGCCGCCGGCACTCCGGGGAGCAGCCCTGTGTCGGTGTCATCGCCGAAGTAACGCTGGACCATCTCAGAGGGAAACCGGTCGATGCCGGCCGGAACCGGGGTGTGGGTGGTGAACACGGTGCTGGCGCGGACGACGGCCAGCGCGCTGTCGAAGTCGAGGTTGTCCGCGGCCATGAATTCCCGGATGCGCTCCAGGCCGAGGAACCCCGCATGGCCCTCGTTCATATGGAACACGTCCGGGGCGAGGCGTCCTTCGATGGCGGTGAACGCGCGGATTGCCCGCACGCCGCCGATGCCGGCGAGGAGTTCCTGTTTGATGCGGTGTTCCTGATCGCCGCCGTACAACCGGTCGGTGACGTGACGCAGATCGTGATCGTTCTCCGGAATGTCGGAATCCAACAGTAGCAACGGGATCCGCCCGACCTGCGCCACCCAGACCCGAGCCCGCAGCACCCGCGACTCCGGCATGGGAAGTTCCACTACCACCGGCGCACCACCGGAGTCGGCCAACAGATGCAGGGGCAGTCCCTGCGGATCCAGTGATGGATAGTTCTCGTGCTGCCAGCCGTCGGCGGTCAGCGACTGCTCAAAGTAACCCGACCGGTAATTCAGGCCGACGCCGATCAGCGGCAGGCCCAGATCTGAGGCGGCCTTCAGGTGATCCCCGGCCAGGATGCCGAGGCCGCCGGAGTAGATCGGCAACACCTCCGCCACCCCGAACTCCATCGAGAAGTACCCGATGCCCTGCGGCAGTGGCGAGGACGCGTCGGCCTGGGCGGCCATCTGCTGGTACCACAGCGGTTTGATCAGATACTCGTTCAGTTCGGCCGACAACCGGTCGAGCCGAAGAAGGAACGGCTGATCATCGGCAAGTTCATCGAGTCGCGCCCGACTCACCTCACCGAGAAGCGCGACCGGATCGCGGCCGGTCCGCGCCCACTGCGCAGGGTCGATGCTCTCGAAGAGATCCTGCGTGGCGGTGTCCCAGGACCATCGCAGGTTCGTCGACAGCTGCCCCAGCGCGGCGAGCCGGTCCGGGAGGTGTGCGCGCACGGTGAACCTGCGGAGGGCTTTCACGGCTCAGACCTTACTGTCGTTCCGGGGCGCGCGCCGCGCGTACTTCGCCCCCGGGAGGTCAGTGCGGCTACTACGGTAAGAACCGTCGGGGCGATGCCGACACGTGGTGCGGAAACCGTGATGCGGAAACGGGGTGCCGGGGTGCCGGGTCGGATCGCGATCGACGACGTCGCGCCCGTGGTGACGGCAGGCAGCTACCCCGCCAAGGCTGTCATCGGCGAGATGGTGCCGGTGCGCGCGACGGTCTGGCGGGAGGGGCACGAGGCGGTCGCGGCCACCCTGGTGGTGCGCTACCTCGGCGACGCCTACCCCCGGCCCGGCCAGCAGCCCGCGGCAGCAGGCCGGATTAAACCCCTCCTGTCCCCAATGTCGCAGGGCCGCACCCCGGACGTGTTCCACGGCCAGTTCACCCCGGATCGGGTGGGGCTGTGGACGTTCCGGGTGGACGGCTGGGGTGACCCGATCACGTCCTGGCGCCACGCCGTGCGCGCCAAGCTGGATGCCGGCCAGGGTGCCGCGGATCTCGACAACGACCTGATGGTGGGGGCCGCGCTGCTGGAACGGGCCGCCACCGGCGTGCCGCGCGGCGAACGCGCGCCACTGCTGGCGGCGGCCGAGGCGTTGCGCACACCGGGCGATACCCTGACCCGCGCCGCACCGGCTCTGGCCGACACAACCACCGCACTGCTCGAGGCCTATCCGCTACGAGACCTGGTGACCCGGGGCGACGCCTACGGCGTGTGGGTGGATCGTCCACTTGCCCGGTGCGGCGCCTGGTACGAACTTTTCCCACGATCCACCGGCGGCTGTGACGCGGCCGGGCAGCCGGTGCACGGCACGTTCGCCACCGCCGCCGCCTCGCTTGGCCGGATAGCGGCAATGGGATTCACCGTCGTGTATCTGCCGCCGATCCATCCGATCGGAACCGTGCACCGCAAGGGCCCCAACAACTCCGTGACCGCAGACCATGGTGACGTCGGCTCGCCGTGGGCGATCGGCAGCGCGCAGGGCGGCCACGACGCCGTGCACCCTGAACTCGGCACGATCTCCGACTTCGACGCCTTCGTGGCCGCCGCCGCCGATCTCGGCATGGAGGTGGCGCTGGATCTTGCACTGCAGTGCGCACCCGACCATCCGTGGGCCGCCAGCCACCGGCAGTGGTTCACCGAGTTGCCCGACGGCACGATCGCGTATGCGGAGAACCCGCCGAAGAAGTACCAGGACATCTACCCGCTGAACTTCGACAACGACGCGGCGGGACTTTCGCAGGAGGTGCTGCGGGTGGTGCGGCACTGGATCGGCCACGGCGTGCGGATCTTCCGGGTGGACAATCCGCACACCAAGCCTCCGGATTTCTGGGCCTGGCTGATCAGCGAGGTCAAGGCCACCGATCCGGACGTGCTGTTCCTCTCGGAGGCCTTCACGCGGCCGGCCCGGATGTATGGTCTGGCCAAACTTGGCTTCACCCAGTCGTATTCGTACTTCACCTGGCGGACGGCGAAGTCAGAACTCGAGGAGTTCGGTCGCCAGATCGCCGAGCACGCCGACTACACCCGGCCCAACCTTTTCGTCAACACCCCGGACATCCTGCATGAGAGCCTGCAGCACGGCGGTCCGGGAATGTTCGCGATCCGAGCCGTGCTGGCCGCCACGATGGGGACCTCGTGGGGGGTGTACTCCGGTTACGAACTGTTCGAGAGCGCTCCGGCCCGGCCGGGCAGCGAGGAGTATCTCGACTCCGAGAAGTACCAGCTGCGGCCGCGAGACTTCGCCGAAGCCGTCGCCGAGGGCCGCTCGCTGGAGCCGTTCATCGCCAGGCTCAACGAGATTCGTCGGCTCCACCCGGCCCTGTGTCAACTGCGAACCATCCGGTTCCACGCCGTCGACAATGAGGCCCTCCTGGCCTACAGCAAGTTTGATCCCAACACCGGCGACACCGTGCTGGTCGTCGTCACACTCAATCCCTTTGGCGCCGAGCAGGGCACCGTCTGGCTGGACATGGGCGCCCTGGCAATGTCGCCGTGGGACCGATTCTGGGTCCGTGACGAGATCACCGGTGACGAATATCAATGGGGGCGTGAGAATTTCGTGCGGCTGGAACCAGCCCGGGCGGTCGCCCACATCCTCAATATGCCGCCGATCCCGCCCGAGCAGCGGGCACCTCTGCTGCGCCGCGAATGAGCCCCGTCCGTCTTGCGCCGGATTCGGCGGATCTGGCGCGACTGCTCGCCGGGGTCCACCACGACCCGCACGCCATCCTGGGTGCCCACGAGGACGGCACCCGGACCGTCATCCGGGCACTACGTCCGCATGCGACCGCGGTGAGCGTCGTGGTCGGCGGGACGCGCCACCCGATGACCCACATCGACTCCGGGGTGTACGCGGTCGAGTTGCCGTTCATTGACCTCATGGACTACCGACTCGAGGTCAGCTATCCCGGCGGCGATGGGCCTTACACCGTCGCCGACGGCTACCGGTTCCTGCCGACTTTGGGCGAGGTGGACCTGCACCTGTTCGCCGAGGGCCGCCACGAACGTCTCTGGGAGATCCTCGGCGCCCATCCGCGCAGTTTCACCACCCCCGATGGCGTGGTCGACGGGATGTCCTTCGCGGTGTGGGCCCCGAATGCCGAGGGGGTGAACCTGATCGGCGAGTTCAACGGCTGGGACGGCTATGACGCCCCCATGCGGGTACTGGGCTCCTCGGGGGTCTGGGAGTTGTTCTGGCCGGGCTTCGCCGCCGACGGGCTGTACAAGTTCCGAGTGCATGGTGCGGACGGATCGGTGACGGACCGGGCCGACCCGATGGCGTTCGCCACCGAAGTGCCGCCACACACCGCCTCGAAGGTGTTCGTGTCGGATTACTCCTGGAGCGACGCGGAGTGGATGGCCGCGCGTGCCGGTTCGAACCCGGTGTTCGAACCGATGAGCACCTACGAGGTGCACCTGGGCTCGTGGCGGCCCGGACTGAGCTACCGCGAGTTGGCCGAAGCGCTCACCGACTATGTTCTCGCCCAGGGGTTCACCCATGTCGAACTGCTGCCGGTGGCCGAGCATCCGTTCGGCGGGTCGTGGGGATATCAGGTGACGTCCTACTTCGCGCCGACGTCACGGTTCGGCACCCCGGACGATTTTCGGTTCCTGGTCGATGCCCTGCACGGCGCCGGGATCGGGGTGATCGTGGATTGGGTTCCGGCGCATTTCCCCAAGGACGCCTGGGCACTGGGTCGCTTCGACGGCACCGCCCTGTACGAGCACTCCGACCCGCGCCGCGGCGAGCAACTCGATTGGGGCACCTACGTATTCGACTTCGGCCGCCCCGAGGTGCGCAACTTCCTGGTAGCCAACGCGCTGTACTGGCTCGGCGAATTCCACATCGACGGACTACGCGTCGACGCGGTGGCCTCGATGCTCTACCTGGACTATTCGCGTCCGGCCGGTGGCTGGACACCGAACGCCTACGGTGGCCGGGAAAACCTTGAGGCCGTGCAGTTCCTCCAGGAGATGAACGCCACCGTGCACAAGATGTCGCCGGGGGTGGTCACCATCGCCGAGGAGTCCACCTCCTGGCCGGGCGTGACGCGGCCGACAAATCTCGGCGGTCTGGGCTTTTCGATGAAGTGGAATATGGGCTGGATGCACGACACCCTCGACTACATGAGCCGCGATCCGATCTATCGCAGCTACCACCATCACGAGATGACGTTCTCCATGCTGTACGCGTTCAGCGAGAACTACGTTCTGCCGATCAGCCACGACGAGGTGGTGCACGGCAAGGGCACACTGTGGTCCCGGATGCCCGGCAACGACCACGTCAAGGCCGCCGGCCTGCGGGCGCTGCTGGCCTACCAGTGGGCCCACCCCGGTAAGAAGCTGCTGTTCATGGGCCAGGATTACGGCCAACGCGCCGAGTGGTCGGAGGAACGCGGCCTGGATTGGTACCAACTCGACGAGCACGGCTTCTCCGGTGGCATTCAGCGTTTCACCGCCGACGTCAACGCGGTCTATCGCAGCCGTCCGGCGCTGTGGAGCCAGGACTCGCGGCCGGAGGGCTACTCCTGGATCGACGCCAACGACTCGGCGAGCAATGTGCTGAGCTTTCTGCGCCACGGCGCCGACGGTTCGGTGCTGGCGTGCGTGTTCAACTTCGCCGGCGCCGAGCACGGCGGCTACCGACTCGGACTGCCCCGCGCCGGCACCTGGCGCGAGGTGCTCAACAGCGACGCGACCGTCTACAACGGGTCGGGTATCGGCAACCTCGGAACCGTCGAGGCCGAGGAGAAACCCTGGCACGGCCGACCGGCCTCGGCCCGGCTGGTACTGCCGCCGACGTCGGCGGTCTGGCTCGAGCCCGAGGAGTAACACTTCGTAAGGCCCACCCAAATCAGTTCTCGGCTGCGCCGCAACGCAGCCGTCCAGGTGCGAAGCGGCTTCCGTTGCGGGACAGGAACTTTGCGGGGCTAGTTGCTCGTCGGCGGTGGTTGGGGCTGGAAGGGTTGGTACCACCACCAGTCGGCGCGCTCGCCGGTGGGTCCGGGGCATGGGGCCACAGCGGGTGGCGGCTTGGCTGGTGAGTGGGCCAGGGCTGCTGCGGACAGCTCCCGCCCGTCGCTGTCGGTGACGATCAGGTCATAGCTGGTGCCGGCGACGGTGATGCCGCCCCGATGGTGCCACCGATGGTGGTAGGGACACAACAAGACGAGGTTGGCCAGGTCGGTGCGGCCACCGTCTTCCCAGTGCCTGATGTGGTGGGCGTGCAGACCGCGGGTGGCGCCGCAACCCGGAACGACGCAGGCACGGTCGCGGTGCTCCAGGGCGCGACGAAGGCGCCGATTGATCACACGAGTCGCGCGTCCGGCACCGATGACCTCGCCACCGCGCTCAAACCACACTTCACAGGTGGCATCGCAGGTGAGATAACCACGTTCGGAGTCGGAAAGCAGGGGCCCCAGATGGTAGGCCGCGGCTTGCTTGTCGATATCGACATGCACGACGACCGTGGTGCGATGTCCGTGCGGACGTCTGGTCGCGTCGGCGTCCCACCCCGCCTCGACCAGACGCATGAATGCGTCAATCGTGTCCGGAACGGGCGGCACCTGTTCTGCTGCGCTGTCGCGATCACCGTGATCGCGTTTCCACTCCGCGACCAGCGCATCCCGGTGCGACGCCAGGGCGGCGTCGAACGTCGCCGCCTCTAGGTGCGGGAGCTTGATCCGCCAATAACTGAATTCCTCGTCGCTGTGTTTGGTGATGAAGCACTGCGGCTCGGGCCGGCGGTCGGGTTCGGGGCGTGGTTCGAGCTTGACCGCGGTACGCAGTTGACTGACCGTCGCAACTGCCGCGAGCGCGGCGTAATGTTCGTCGGATCCGTCACCGGCGCTGCGCGCGATGACTCCGACCTGATCCAGTGACAACCGGCCCTCCCGCATGCCCTGCGCGCAGCGGGGAAACTCCTCCAGTCGGTGTGCCACGGCGGCGAGCGCCGACGCATTCGCCGCTGAAGTGCCGGTCTTCCAGGCCACCAGCGCCGCCACGGACCGGGCCCCGGTGTTGCCCCACAGCGCGTCGCGATCTACCTCGGCGACGATCTCCACGATGCGTCCATCAATTGCGTTGCGTTGACCGGTCAGCTCCGCCAACTCAGCGAAGAGCAGCTCTAGGCGTTCGCCGGGAAGTAGATCCACGACGTCAGCGGATGCGTTCGACCACATGGCACCATGATCGCAGCCGGGTACGACAGAACTAATACAGCGCGTTGGCCAGGTCACGGCGCCCGGCGATCACCTCGGGATCAGCCGGGTCGAAAAGGTCGAACAATTCGATCAGACGCGTGCGCACCCGGGTGCGATCGTCGCCGGAGGTGCGCTTGATCAACCCGATCAACCGGGTGAACGCATCACCGACGTCCTGACTGAGGATCTGCGCATCGGCGGCGGCCAGGGCCGCGTCGATGTCGTCCGGTGCCGCGTCGGCGACGGCGACGGCATCCGACGCCACTGTTGAGGCCCGCTGCAGGAAAGTGATCTGACGCAACGCGCCCCGGGCCTCTGCGTGGTTCGGATCGGTGCCGAGTATCGCCTGATACGCCGCCGACGCAGCAGCGAAGTCGCCGCTGTCGAGCAGTTGCCGGGCGGCGTCCAGTGCCGGGTCGGCGGGTTGCTCTTCGGATCCGTTCTCGCCACCCAGCTTTCCCGCGGTCGCGGCGAGCAGGGAGTCCACCCAGCGCCGCAAGTGCTCGGGTGGCTGCGCCCCTTCGAAGCTCGCCAACGGCTGCCCGCCCGCCAGTGCCACCACCGTCGGCACCGCCTCGACACCGAACATCGCGGCCACCCGCGACGCGGTGTCGACGTTCACCGTGGCCAGCGACCACGTGCCACCATCGGCAACGCACAGCGCCGCCAGGGCGTCAGCAAGTTGAATGCAGACGTCGCTGCGCGGCGACCACAGCAGAACGACGACCGGGACCTCCCCGGAGCGTACGAGGACCTCGGCTTCAAAATTGGCCTCGGTCACCTCTACGGCGCCGGGGATCCCACCGGCGGCGCCACCTGCCGAACCCTGCGCGCGCTGCTTGAGAACGGAGAGGTCAACGGCACCGGTCATCACCGGCGACGTTCCCGGACGAGGACGAGTCACAGCCAAGAGTCTGTCATGTCGGTGCCGCGCGGTAGCCACCGTGTCGAGGTAGAGTCACGCCCACACGTAGCAAGTGAAACGGAGCAATGATGAGCAGGTTCGCAGCGACGCTGCTGGCGGCAATGGCGGCAGGTTCGATCATCGGGGCATCGGTGGCCCAAGCCGACGATCGTGGACCGGGCGGTCCCGGTGGCGTCGGTGTGGGGCCGGTGGGTCCCTACGGTGTCGGTGGCCTCGGTCCGGTCGCGGGCCCGGTGGGCCCGGTCGGCGTCGGCGGCGTGGTGGGCCCGGTCGGGGTGAATCCGATCCTTGGCCCGGTCGGACCGGTAGGCGTCGGGGGCGTCCTCGGCCCTGTCGGGGTGGACCCCGTCGTGGACGCGGCCGTCCGCTATGCCATTCCTTATGGCTACCCGCTGGTGCCCGCGTTCCCCGGTGAGCTTCCGTGCTACACCCCCGACGGGCAGCCCTACTTCACCCCGTACCTGGAGCCCTGCCTGTGCTTCGCCCCCACCGGGGACGTCATCCCCTGCTGATCGGGCTCGGAGCCCATCAGGCGGTATGACGAACGTCACACGGTATCCGTTTCGATCCCGTAGCAAACTTCACGCGCTCCTGCGCATCGGTTGATCATGCGCCCCTGCGCATCGGTTAACCGGTGCGCAGGATCAGCGCGTCGCCCTGGCCGCCGGCCCCGCACAGCGCGGCCACCGCGTAGCCGGATCCGCGGCGGGACAGTTCCAGTGCGGCGTGCAGGGTGATCCGCGCCCCCGACATTCCGATCGGATGACCCACCGCGATGGCGCCGCCACTACGGTTGACCTTCTGCGGATCGACGCCGAGTTCTCGGGTCGAGGCCAGGGCTACCGCCGCGAAGGCCTCGTTGATCTCGATGACGTCCAACTGATCGGTCGAGATTCCTTCCCGCGCGATGGCCTTCTTGATGGCGTTGGCCGGCTGTGACTGCAGGGTGGAGTCCGGCCCGGCCACTACCCCATGCGCGCCGATCTCGCACAGCCATGTCAGGCCGAGGTCCTGTGCCTTTGCCTTGTTCATCACCACGACGGCGCAGCCGCCGTCGGAGATCTGCGACGCCGAACCAGCCGTGATGGTGCCGTCCTTGCGGAACGCCGGTTTGAGAGTGGCGAGCGACTCGGCGGTGGTGTTGGCCCGAATGCCTTCATCCTCCGTGAACTCGATCGGATCACCTTTGCGCTGAGGGATTTTCACTGACACGACCTCGTCGGCGAACACGCCGTCTTTCCACGCCGCAGCCGCCTTGCGATGCGATGCGGCCGCAAGCTCATCCTGCTCGAGTCGGGTGAAGTGGTCGGTGTCGTTGCGCAGTTCGGTCAGCGCACCCATCGGCTGATCGGTGAACACGTCGTGCAACCCGTCGTAAGCCATGTGGTCGAGCATCACCACGTCGCCATACTTGTGGCCGGCTCTGCTGTCCATCAGCAGGTGCGGGGCCCTCGACATGGACTCCTGACCGCCGGCGACGACAACGTCGAACTCGCCGGCCCGGATGAGTTGATCTGCCAGTGCGATGGAGTCGATGCCGGACAGACACATCTTGTTGATGGTCAACGCGGGCACGTCCCAGCTGATCCCGGCGGCCACCGCTGCCTGCCGAGCCGGCATCTGCCCCGCGCCCGCGGTCAGTACCTGGCCCATGATCACGTACTCGACCATTGACGCCGGCACGCCCGCCTTCTCCAGTGCCGCGCGGATGGCGACGGCACCCAGATCGCTTCCGGAGAAATCCTTAAGCGACCCCATCAACCGGCCGATGGGTGTCCGTGCTCCAGCAACGATCACCGAGGTCGTCATTTGTGCCTCCGGGGCGGTTGGTTCCGGGCCGATCTCGCCGACCCGCTACTGGTGTTTGCGGCCCTCAGGTTACCGTTGCCCTATGACCACCGAACACCTCGATGCCCGCCCGTTGCTGGCGAGCGCCCTGGTGACCGCGATCGATCACGTCGGCGTTGCGGTACCAAATCTCGATGAGGCCATCGCGTGGTACCACGACGTCCTCGGAATGATCGTCGTGCACGAGGAGATCAATACCGAACAGGGTGTGCGCGAGGCGATGCTCGCGGTGCGCGGCGCGCCGGCCGGCAGTTCCCAAATTCAGTTGATGGCGCCGCTGGATGACACCTGCACGATCGCCAAGTTCCTCAACAAGCGCGGTCCGGGAATCCAGCAGTTGGCCTGCCGGGTCAGCGACATCGACGCCCTTTCCGAGCGCCTTCGCGACAAAGGCGTGCGACTGCTCTACGACGAGCCTCGGCGCGGCACGGCGAACTCCCGGATCAACTTCATCCATCCCAAGGACGCCGGTGGCGTGCTCGTAGAACTCGTCGAGCCGGCCCAGCACTAGGTCTCTAGGACCACTTGCGGGTCGGTCCACGATTGGCCCGATTGGCCCAGCACGGGGTATGCCAGTGCCTGCGGTCATCGCCGTCCGGATCGTCGATGCGCAGGACTACCACGTGCGCCGTCCCGGGCCGGATCTCATGGTCACAGCCCGGGCACCGATAGGTCTTGACGGCGCGGTACCCCGGTACCGGACGGACTTCATAATCGCGGCCGTCCGTGCCTGCTTCCACCCGACGCGGCATCGGTGGGCCCCCGGCCCCCGGCCGCCGTTGCGATCGTCGCCGGGGTGCCATCAGAACAGCCGAAATTCGTCGCTGTCCAAACCGCGCATCATGTCGTAGTCGAGAGTGAGACAACGGATCCCGCGATCGGTAGCCAGCGTTCGGGCCTGTGGCTTGATTTGTTGAGCGGCGAAGACGCCGGCGACAGGCGCCAGCAGGCTGTCCCGGTTGAGCAGTTCCAGGTAGCGGGTCAATTGCTCCACGCCGTCGATCTCGCCGCGACGTTTGATCTCCACCGCCACCGAGCGCCCCTCGGCGTCGCGGCACAGAATGTCGACAGGACCGATCGCGGTCATGTACTCGCGCCGCACCAGGGTGTAGCCGTCGCCGAGTAGCTCGATGTGTTCAGCCAACAGTTCCTGCAGGTGGGCCTCGACACCGTCCTTGACAAGTCCCGGGTCAACGCCCAACTCATGGCTCGAGTCGTGTTCGATCTGTTCGATGGTGATTCGCAACTGCTCGCCCGACTTGTTCTCGACAATCCAGATCGGTTGCTCACCGTCAGCGCACTCGGTGAGCTGGCATGGCGGACTCATCCAGTTCAGCGGCTTATAGGCGCGGTCGTCGGCGTGGATGCTGACCGAGCCATCGGCCTTGATGAGCAACAGCCGACGAGCCGAGGGCAGGTGGGCGGTGAGCCGGCCGAGGTAGTCCACCCGGCATTGGGCGATCACGAGTCGCACCGGTTCAGCTTAGGGTGCCGCCGACGAATTAGGCTGACGCCACCATGACGTCCACACCGAGCGTCGCACAGCGGCTAGGCCGCATTCTGGAACGGCTCACCCGACAGAGCGGACGGCTGTCCCGAACGCCGGCCTACGGGTCACTCCTGCTGGGCCGGGCCTCGGAGGGCGCCGCCCAACGCCGGCTGAGGATCCAGATCATTCTCACCGCGTTCATCGTGGCGGTGAACGTGATCGGAATCGCGCTGACCCTTCTGCTGGTGGTGATCGCCTTCCCGGAACCCAGTGTGTTCGACGACGTACCGCGGTGGCTGCCGTTCATCGTCACGCCCGGGTACGTCGTCGCGGCGGTGGCTTTCGGCACCTGGTGGATCCACTATCGGACCCTGAAAGATCTGCGCTGGGCGATCGAGGCCCGCACCCCCACCCCTGCCGACCAGCGCAGCGCCTTCATGACGCCGTGGCGAATTGCTCTGGCGCACTTGGTGTTATGGGGAACCGCCGCAGTCGTTTTCTCAGTGCTCTTCGGCCGCTACGATACCGATTTCATCCCCCGACTGGCCCTCACGGTGGGTTTCTGCGGTGTGGTGGTGGCCACCACCTGCTACCTGTCGGCGGAGTTCGCGTTGCGCCCGGTCGCGGCGCAGGCTTTGGCCATCGGGCCACCTCCACGTCGCCTCGCGCCCGGAATCATGGGCCGAACCCTGACGGTGTGGATGCTGTGTTCGGGAGTGCCGATGATCGGAATCGGCCTGATCGCCCTGTTCTCGCTGCTGCTACGCAATCTCACCCAGCGCCAACTCGAGGTCGCGATCCTGATCACCTCTGCAGCCAGCCTCATCGTCGGATTCCTATTGACGTGGATCCTGGCCTGGTTGACGACGACCCCGGTACGGGTGGTGCGGGCGGCGTTGCGCCGGGTCGAGGAGGGTGACCTCGATGCCAGCGTGGTGGTGTTCGACGGCACCGAACTCGGGGAACTTCAGCGGGGATTCAACTCGATGGCCGCCGGCCTGCGCGAGCGCGAACAGGTGCGTGACCTGTTCGGCAAGCATGTGGGGCGCGAGGTTGCGGCTGCGGCCGAGCAGCAGCGGCCCACACTCGGCGGCGAAATACGCCACGTCGCGGTCGTCTTCGTCGACGTGGTCGGATCAACCAAACTGGTCAGCACCAAACCACCGATGGAGGTCGTCGACCTGCTCAACCGCTTCTTCGCGGTGATCGTCGAGGAGGTCGGCCGCCACCACGGACTCGTGAACAAGTTCGAGGGCGACGCCGCGCTCGCGGTCTTCGGCGCACCGGTAACCCTGGATAACCCTGAGAACGACGCGCTGGCGGCCGTCCGTGCGATCGCGCGGCGGTTGACCCGTGAGGTGCCCGAGTGCCCGGCCAGGATCGGAGTGGCAGCTGGTCAGGTGGTGGCCGGTAACATCGGCGCAAACGAGCGATTCGAGTATACGGTGATCGGCGAGCCGGTCAACGAGGCGGCCCGGCTGGCCGAACTGGCGCGTTCGGAGCCGAGTCGGGCGCTGGCGTCGGCGACAACGGTCACGGCCGCCTCAGAGACCGAGCAACGGTTCTGGCGCCTCGGCAGGCCGGTTCGATTGCGCGGCTATGACGAACGGGTCCGGATCGCCAGCCTCTTGGGTGGCGGCTGACCCGCTGCAGCCCTGTTGTCCCGATATCACAGTTGTCCCTGTGTCATTGTTGTCTGATGCCCTTTGCGCATCGGAACGTGCATTATCGGACCGTGCCCAGCCCCATCGGTGAGCTGACGCTGGCCGGGATCGGCTCGACCCTGACGCACCTGCTGATGTCCGATCAGGCGCATTCCCCGGACCGCGCGGGGTGGGAACCCGCCGGCCCGGAGACCTTCGCCGGCGTGGCCGCCCAACTCGAGGCCTTCTTCGCCGGTGAACTCACCACGTTCGAGGTTGATCTGGAACTGACGGGCACCGAGTTTCAGCGTCGGGTGTGGGCGGCATTGCAGACAATTCCCTATGGCGAGACGCGTTCGTACGGCCAGATCGCCGAACAGATCGGTTCGCCGACCGCGTCCCGTGCCGTGGGGATGGCCAATGGCCGTAATCCGATCGGCATTATCGTTCCGTGTCACCGGGTTATCGGATCATCGGGCGGCCTCACCGGATATGGCGGCGGCATTGAACGCAAACGCACACTTCTGGAATTGGAAAATGGCGGCATTATTCAATTGACGATGCAATAGGAAACGCCCCCCGATTTCTCGGGGGGCGTTCCGTTAATGTGTGTTCGGCGGTGTCCTACTTTTCCACCCTCTTGGGTAGTATCATCGGCGCTGGCTGGCTTAGCTTCCGGGTTCGGGATGGGACCGGGCGTTTCCCTGCCGCTATGGCCGCCGTAACTCTATTCAGATGTGTTTTCATCTGGGTGTGTTTGGTGGTGGGGGTGCGGTGTTATTCCGCGCGGATTCGTGGTTGCGAGTTTGTGTGTAAGTTTTCGGCCGGTTAGTGCCAGTTCCCTGCGCACATTACTGTGCTTATAGGTCTGGTCTATCAATCCCGTGTTCTGCGGGGGGCCTTATCCCACTTAATGGGTGAGAAGCCTGGTCTTGGAGAAGGTTTCCCGCTTAGATGCTTTCAGCGGTTATCCTGTCCGAACGTGGCTATCCAGCCGTGCCACTGGTGTGACAACTGGTGGACCAGAGGTTCGTCCGTCCCGGTCCTCTCGTACTAGGGACAGCTTTCCTCAAGCTTCTGACGCGCGCGGCGGATAGAGACCGAACTGTCTCACGACGTTCTAAACCCAGCTCGCGTGCCGCTTTAATGGGCGAACAGCCCAACCCTTGGGACCTGCTCCAGCCCCAGGATGCGACGAGCCGACATCGAGGTGCCAAACCATCCCGTCGATATGGACTCTTGGGGAAGATCAGCCTGTTATCCCCGGGGTACCTTTTATCCGTTGAGCGACACCCCTTCCACTCAGAGGTGCCGGATCACTAGTCCCGACTTTCGTCCCTGCTCGACGTGTCTGTCTCGCAGTCAAGCTCCCTTGTGCACTTGCACTCAACACCTGATTGCCGTCCAGGTTGAGGGAACCTTTGGGCGCCTCCGTTACTTTTTAGGAGGCAACCGCCCCAGTTAAACTACCCACCAGGCACTGTTCCTGAACCGGATATACGGTTCGAAGTTAGAGGTCCAATACGATCAGAGTGGTATTTCAACAACGACTCCGCAATTACTGGCGTAATTGTTTCACAGTCTCCCACCTATCCTACACAAACCGTATCGAACATCAATACCAAGCTATAGTGAAGGTCCCGGGGTCTTTTCGTCCTGCCGCGCGTAACGAGCATCTTTACTCGTAGTGCAATTTCGCCGAGTCTATGGTTGAGACAGTTGAGAAGTCGTTACGCCATTCGTGCAGGTCGGAACTTACCCGACAAGGAATTTCGCTACCTTAGGATGGTTATAGTTACCACCGCCGTTTACTGGGGCTTAAATTCTCCGCTTCACCTTACGGTTAACGGGTCCTCTTAACCTTCCAGCACCGGGCAGGCGTCAGTCCGTATACATCGTCTTGCGACTTCGCACGGACCTGTGTTTTTAGTAAACAGTCGCTTCTCACTGGTTTGTGCCACCCCCCACCGCTGCCGGCCGCGAAGGCCTTCACAGTAAGGGGTCCTCCTTCTCCCGAAGTTACGGAGGTATTTTGCCGAGTTCCTTAACCATAGTTCACTCGTACGCCTTGGTATTCTCTACCTGACCACCTGTGTCGGTTTGGGGTACGGGCCGTGTGTGTGCTCGCTAGAGGCTTTTCTCGGCAGCACAGGATCACCAAATTCGCCTCAATCGGCTATGCATCACCTCTCAGGATATGTGAACGACGGATTTACCTATCGTTCTCCCTACGGGCTTGCCCCAGTATTACCACTGACTGGTATGGCTACCTTCCTGCGTCACCCCATCGCTTGACTACTACCAATCCGGGTCCCACGCAGCCGGTGGCCTTCGCACCCCTCGAAAGGAGATTGATCGACCACCTTTTGGGTGGTTAGCAGAACTGATTCGTCATGGGCGCCCACACACGGGTACGGGAATATCAACCCGTTGTCCATCGACTACGCCTGTCGGCCTCGCCTTAGGTCCCGACTCACCCTGGGCGGACTGGCCTGCCCCAGGAACCCTTGGTCTTTCGGCGGGCAAGGTTCTCACTTGCCTTATCGCTACTCATGCCTGCATTCTCACTCCCGCACCCTCCACCACTAGATCACTCTGTGGCTTCACTGGATGCAGGACGCTCCCCTACCCAACGTATAAATACGTTGCCGCGGCTTCGGCGGTGTGCTTGAGCCCCGCTACATTATCGGCGCACAATCACTTGACCAGTGAGCTATTACGCACTCTTTCAAGGGTGGCTGCTTCTAAGCCAACCTCCTGGTTGTCTGGGCGACTGCACATCCTTTTCCACTTAGCACACGCTTAGGGGCCTTAGCCGGCGATCTGGGCTGTTTCCCTCTCGACGCACGGAGCTTATCCCCCGCCGTCTCACTGCCACGCTCTTGGACTTACCGGCATTCGGAGTTTGGCTGACGTCAGTAACCCTGTGGGGCCCATCGGCCATCCAGTAGCTCTACCTCCGGTAAGAAACACGCGACGCTGCACCTAAATGCATTTCGGGGAGAACCAGCTATCACGGAGTTTGATTGGCCTTTCACCCCTACCCACAACTCATCCCCTCAGTCTTCAACCTAAGTGGGTTCGGGCCTCCACGCGGTCTTACCCGCGCTTCACCCTGGCCATGGGTAGATCACTCCGCTTCGGGTCCAGAACACGCCACTACACCACGCACTATTGCGTGGATACGCCCTATTCAGACTCGCTTTCGCTACGGCTACCCCTCGACGGGTTAACCTTGCGACATGTCCCTGACTCGCAGGCTCATTCTTCAAAAGGCACGCCATCACCCCACGTAGAACGAGGGCTCTGACGGATTGTAGGCACACGGTTTCAGGTACTATTTCACTCCCCTCCCGGGGTACTTTTCACCATTCCCTCACGGTACTAATCCGCTATCGGTCACTGGGAAGTATTCAGGCTTACCGGGTGGTCCCGGCAGATTCACAGCAGATTCCACGAGCCCGCTGCTACTCGGGAACTCATCTCAGCAGAGATCGTGTTTTCACCTACGGGGCTCTCACCCTCTACGGCAGGCCATCCCAAGCCATTTCGATTAACACGATCTTTTCTTACTGCTGCCCAGACCGGCAGATCTGGGAAAGACAAGCCCCACAACACCGAACACACAACCCCTGCCGGGTATCACATGCATCCGGTTTAGCCATCCTCCGCTTTCGCTCGCCACTACTCACGGAATCACTTTTGTTTTCTCTTCCTACGGGTACTGAGATGTTTCACTTCCCCGCGTTCCCCCCCGCCACCTATGTATTCAGTGACGGGTGACACGACATCACTCGTGCCGGGTTTCCCCATTCGGACATCCTCGGATCAATGCTCGGTTGGCAGCTCCCCGAGGCTTATCGCAGCCTCCTACGTCCTTCATCGGCTCCCAGTGCCAAGGCATCCACCATGCGCCCTTAAACACTTACAAACACAAAACCAATATTAGAAATTGCACATCAACGAGACAACCACCACTGTCCACCAACTCCCGAATGGGGGCCGGCGGCACCGGGTCGTCGCTCGCTAGATGCTCGCAACCACTATCCACGAATCAAACACCACACACCCCACCACCAAGCGGGGCGACAACAACCCACCCCCGACGGGGGCGAGATCACCGCCGGTCTCCCCTGCGAAGGGGGCCCGACAAAACGGGCACGGAGGTGACGGGCTTGTTGTCTCAAAGCCCAATAGTGTGTCTGGCGATTCCTTCACCGGCCCTTCCCGATCGCTCGGGTCCCGTACCGGGAAAACGTTTGTTGTGCACCCAACCGGACGACCCACTACAGGCGCCGGCGATCTTCTCCCAACCACCGAGTCCCACTGATGTGGGGGTGGGGGAACAATACTGGTGCTCCTTAGAAAGGAGGTGATCCAGCCGCACCTTCCGGTACGGCTACCTTGTTACGACTTCGTCCCAATCGCCGATCCCACCTTCGACGGCTCCCTCCCTTGCGGGTTAGGCCACCGGCTTCGGGTGTTACCGACTTTCATGACGTGACGGGCGGTGTGTACAAGGCCCGGGAACGTATTCACCGCAGCGTTGCTGATCTGCGATTACTAGCGACTCCGACTTCACGGGGTCGAGTTGCAGACCCCGATCCGAACTGAGACCGGCTTTAGAAGGATTCGCTCCACCTCGCGGCTTCGCAGCCCTTTGTACCGGCCATTGTAGCATGTGTGAAGCCCTGGACATAAGGGGCATGATGACTTGACGTCATCCCCACCTTCCTCCGAGTTGACCCCGGCAGTCTCTCACGAGTCCCCGGCATTACCCGCTGGCAACATGAGACAAGGGTTGCGCTCGTTGCGGGACTTAACCCAACATCTCACGACACGAGCTGACGACAGCCATGCACCACCTGCACACAGGCCACAAGGGAATACCTATCTCTAGGCACGTCCTGTGCATGTCAAACCCAGGTAAGGTTCTTCGCGTTGCATCGAATTAATCCACATGCTCCGCCGCTTGTGCGGGCCCCCGTCAATTTCTTTGAGTTTTAGCCTTGCGGCCGTACTCCCCAGGCGGGGTACTTAATGCGTTAGCTACGGCACGGATCCCAAGGAAGGAAACCCACACCTAGTACCCACCGTTTACGGCGTGGACTACCAGGGTATCTAATCCTGTTCGCTCCCCACGCTTTCGCTCCTCAGCGTCAGTTACTGCCCAGAGACCCGCCTTCGCCACCGGTGTTCCTCCTGATATCTGCGCATTCCACCGCTACACCAGGAATTCCAGTCTCCCCTGCAGTACTCCAGTCTGCCCGTATCGCTCGCACGCTCACAATTGAGTTGTGAGATTTCACGAACGACGCGACAAACCACCTACGAGCTCTTTACGCCCAGTAATTCCGGACAACGCTCGGACCCTACGTATTACCGCGGCTGCTGGCACGTAGTTGGCCGGTCCTTCTTCTGTAGGTACCGTCACTTGCGCTTCGTCCCTACTGAAAGAGGTTTACAACCCGAAGGCCGTCATCCCCCACGCGGCGTCGCTGCATCAGGCTTGCGCCCATTGTGCAATATTCCCCACTGCTGCCTCCCGTAGGAGTCTGGGCCGTATCTCAGTCCCAGTGTGGCCGGACACCCTCTCAGGCCGGCTACCCGTCGTCGCCTTGGTAGGCCTTAACCCCACCAACTAGCTGATAGGCCGCGGGCCCATCCCACACCGCAAAAGCTTTCCACCCCGGGACATGCATCCCGAGGTCATATCCGGTATTAGACCCAGTTTCCCAGGCTTATCCCGAAGTGCAGGGCAGATCACCCACGTGTTACTCACCCGTTCGCCACTCGTGTACCCCGAAGGGCCTTACCGTTCGACTTGCATGTGTTAAGCACGCCGCCAGCGTTCGTCCTGAGCCAGAATCAAACTCTCCAAACAAAAACAACCCATCGCAAGGACAGGTGAATTCACAATCAGAGATTGATCAAGCAACCAAGAAAAACCTTGGCAAAACCACGCCCCCACACGGGGGTGTCAGGGCATGGCAAAAACAAACAACAAACAAAAACCACCAAACACACTATTGAGTTCTCAAACAACAAGACCCGCTAGAAACCCGCGAGCAGGGCAACCCTACTAGCATACTTCACATCGGGATCGAGAGCAACTGCCCGGCTGCCTTCCCTTGCGGGTACGGCGCGACCAATGCCTCGAATCGTTAGTGTACGCGATAAATCTCAGCGCCCAAACTCTGAAGGATCTCGACGAACAACGGGTAGCCGCGGTCGACGTGAAACACGTCGTGGACCTCGGTCTCCCCGTCGGCGACAAGGCCGGCCAGCACCAGTCCGGCGCCGGCCCGGATGTCTGAGCACCAGACCGGGGCGCTGGACAACTGCGGAATCCCGCGCACCACTGCGTGATGACCATCAGTCCGGGCGTCCGCCCCGAGTCGGATCATTTCCTCGACGAAGCGGAAGCGCGCCTCGAACACGTTCTCGGTGATCATCGATGTGCCGTCAGCGATGGACGCCATGGCGATCGCCATCGGCTGGAGGTCGGTCGGGAAACCGGGGAACGGCAGCGTCGACACATTGCCCGCCCTGGGCCGCTCGTACTGCACCACCCGGAACCCGTTGTCATGCTGGGTCACCGTTGCCCCGGCGTCATGCAATTTGTGCAGCACCAACTGCAGGTGCGCCGGATCAACACCGGAGATGGAGATGTCGCCGAGTGTCATTGCCGCGGCGATGCCCCACGTGGCCGCGACGATGCGGTCACCGATCACACGATGTTCCGTCGGGTGCAGTTTCGGGCTGCCGGTGATGGTCAGTTTTGACGTACCCGCGCCGGTGATCTGAGCACCCATCTGTATGAGCATCGCGCACAGATCCACCACATCGGGTTCGCGCGCGGCATTGTGGATGGTGGTGACGCCCTCGGCGAGAACCGCGGCCATCAGAATGTTCTCGGTGGCCCCGACCGACGGGAACTCAAGTTGAATCTCGGCACCGCGCAGGCGGTCCGCGGTGGCGACCACACAGCCGTGCTCGATGGTGCAGTCCGCACCCAACTGGCGCAGACCGGACTGGTGCATGTCCAGGGGTCGGGAACCGATCGCGTCACCCCCGGGCAGGGCGACCCGCGCTCGCTTGCACCGACCGACGAGCGGGCCCAACACGCACACCGACGCCCGGAACTGCCGCACGGCGGCGAAGTCGGCCTCATACTTCGGTTCGTCCGGCGAGGTGATGCGAACTACCGATCCATCGAGTTCCACGTTCGCGCCAAGACCCCGAAGCACTTCGGCCATCAGTGGGACATCGAGGATGTCGGGGCAGTTAGTGATCGTGGTGGTGCCCTCGGCCAAGAGACTGGCCGCCATCAGCTTCAGGACGCTGTTCTTGGCGCCGCCCACCGCGACCTCACCGGACAACCGGTTGCCGCCGGTCACCAGGAAGCGTTCGCCCACCGCGTCAGCTTAGTGGAGTGGGGCCGAGGATCTCGTCTGTGCGGCGCGTAGTTTGATCTCCATGGCAGTCCACCTGACCCGCATCTACACCCGCACCGGCGACGACGGCACATCGGGGCTCAGCGATTTCTCCCGGGTGTCCAAAAGCGATCCCCGGCTGATCGCCTACGCAGATTGCGACGAAGCAAACGCGGCGATCGGCGTGGCGGTGGCGCTGGGCCACCCCGAGGATCCACTGCGCGCGGTCCTGACCCGAATCCAGAACGATCTTTTCGATGCCGGTGCGGATCTAGCCACACCCATCGTCGAAAACCCCGAGCGGCCGCCACTGCGGATCACCGAGTCCTATATCGAGCGCCTCGAACAATGGTGCGATCAGTACAACGAGACACTGCCCGCGTTGACGTCGTTCATCCTGCCGGGCGGAACCGCGCTCTCGGCACTGCTGCACGTCGCACGGACGGTGTCCCGGCGCGCTGAACGGTCGGCGTGGATCGCGGTGAACGCACATCCCGACACGGTCAGCCCGCTGCCGGCCCGCTACCTCAACCGCCTGTCAGATCTGTTGTTCATCCTGTCGCGGGTCGCCAATTCCGGTAACGACGTGCTGTGGAAACCGGGTGGGGCAGCCGGCGCAGAGAAGTAGCAGCCGGTCAGGCGGCGCGACGCCGCGATCTGGGCGAGGGACGGGACTCGACCCAGGACAGGAAGGCGGTCAGCGCGCCGCGATCGAGCGCCAGTTCATAGCCGCGCGGCGCATCCGCGGTGGCGTCGAGCAGTTCCAGAACGACGGTCTCCTCGGTCATCAGATCGAACTCGTCGCCACGCGGGGCGCGCCGTGAGACCACTTCCAGGCCGCGCCGTCCCAGTCTGCGATCGGGCCACAGGCGCAGGCTGGACAACCGATAGAACTGGGCTTCGTCGCCGCGGTAGCGCAGCACCCCGTGACGCCAGCCGTGACCGCCGACGGCGGGTATGTCGCGAAGGATCGCCGCCATACCGCCCTGGCCCAGATTCCACAATCTGATGATCAGCGCAAGCACGATCAACAGCAGAACTCCGGTGAGCGCAACCATGATCGTCATCGGCGCGCTCATCGGACTAGTCGAGTTGGCCGAGCGCTCGCAGCCGGGCCCTCCCGCGGGCAGCCGCCCGGGGATCGTCCGAGGCGGCGTCCGCCTTGGCCGCATCCGCGTCGATCTCCGAGGCGAATTCGGCCGACTCGACCAAAATCCGTACGCCTTCCTCGGTCACCGACATATAGCCGCCATCGACGGCGATGCGCAGATCGTCCTCGCCCTCGCGTTCGACTCGGACCATGGCGTCGTCGACCAACTGCGCCACCAACGGGATGTGGTTGGGCAGGATGCCGATTTCACCGGATGTGGTCCGGGTGAAAACGAACGTCGCCTTGCCCGACCAGATCTTGCGTTCGACGGCAACGATGTCGACGTCCAGTTCGGCCACCTCACATCACCTCTCGAAGTCTGATCCGCAGATTCACAACTTGGCGCCGAGACTCGCGGCCTTCTTCTCCAGGTCGTCGAGTCCCCCGATCAGGAAGAACGCCTGCTCGGGCAGATGGTCGAAATCACCCTTGGACAGTTTGTCGAAGGCCTCGACGGTCTCCTTCAGAGGAACCGTCGACCCGGGCTGGCCGGTGAACTGCTCGGCCGCCATCATGTTCTGGCTCAGGAACCGCTCGATACGTCGCGCCCGGTACACCAACTGCTTGTCCTCCTCGGACAACTCGTCGATACCGAGGATGGCGATGATGTCCTGAAGGTCCTTGTAGCGCTGCAGGATACGAATGACCTCCTGGGCGACTCGGTAGTGCTCGTCCCCCACCACGCTGGGGTGCAGGATCGTCGAGCTGGACGCCAACGGATCCACCGCCGGGAAGATGCCCTTGGAGAACACCGCGCGGGAGAGTTCGGTGGTGGCGTCGAGGTGGGCGAAGGTGGTTGCCGGCGCCGGATCGGTGTAGTCGTCGGCGGGAACGTACACGGCCTGCATCGAGGTGATCGACCGACCCCGGGTAGAGGTGATGCGCTCCTGGAGTTCGCCCATCTCATCGGCCAGCGTCGGCTGGTAACCCACCGCCGAGGGCATCCGGCCCAGCAGCGTTGAGACCTCAGAGCCGGCCTGGGTGAACCGGAAGATGTTGTCGATGAACAACAGCACGTCCTGGTTCATCTCGTCCCGGAAGTACTCCGCCATGGTCAGTGCCGAGAGCGCGACGCGCATGCGGGTGCCCGGCGGCTCATCCATCTGACCGAACACCAGCGCGGTGTCCTTGAGCACGTTGGCCTCGCGGAGTTCGACCCAGAGATCGTTGCCTTCGCGAGTGCGCTCCCCCACACCGGCGAACACCGAGGTGCCACCGAAGTTCCGGGCAATGCGGTTGATCATCTCCTGAATGAGCACTGTCTTGCCGACACCTGCGCCGCCGAACAGCGCGATCTTGCCGCCCCGGACGTACGGGGTAAGCAGGTCGACGACCTTCAGGCCGGTCTCGAGCATCTCGGTCCGCGGCTCGAGCTCGTCGAAGGCCGGCGGCCGGCGGTGGATCGACCACTTCTCGAAGTCCTTGCCGTAGCCCGGATCATCGAGGCACACACCCAGGGCGTTGAACACGTGCCCCTTGACGCCATCGCCGACCGGTACCGAGATCGGGGCACCGGTGTCGGTCACCTCGGTGCCGCGCACCAGGCCGTCGGTGGGCTGCATCGATACGCAGCGCACCAGGTTGTCGCCGAGGTGCTGGGCGACCTCGAGGGTCAGGGTTTTAGCCATCGCCGCCAAGGCGATGTCAGCGTGCAGGGCATTGAACAACTCCGGCACCTGGCCGCGAGGGAACTCCACGTCGACGACGGGGCCGGTGACGCGCACCACTCGCCCGGACGTCTCCGTGCCGCCGGAACCTGAACCCGAGCCCGATCCTGAACCCGCGCTGGGGTCGACGATGATGTAGCTGTCTGAACTGACGGTCATGTTTGTTACTTCGCTTCCTGACGGGTTCTACTTCGCTGCGTCTGCGAGGGCATTCGCACCGCCGACGATTTCGGAGATTTCCTGGGTGATCTGGGCCTGGCGCTCCCGGTTGGCCATCAATGTCAGCACCTTGATCAGGTCGTCGGCATTATCGGAGGCCGCTTTCATCGCGCGACGACGAGACGCTGACTCCGAGGCCGCAGCCTCGAGCAGGGCGGAAAAGATCCGGGTCGCTACGTAACGCGGAAGCAGCGACTCGAACAGGGAGGTGGCGTCGGGCTCGAACGAGAACAGCGTGTGCGGCCCGGTGTCGGATTCCACGTACTCGACGACCATCGGTGCGATCCGGCGCGCCTCAGCATTCTGGGTCAGCATCGAGCGAAACTCGGTGAACACGATGTGCAACTCGTCGACGCCGAGAATTCCATCCTCGCCCGCGCCGTCGCCGTCGTCGTCGGCGCCGGCCAGGAACGCCTCCACCAACGTGTCGGCGATCTCCTGAGCGTTCTCATACGTTGGCTTGTCGGTGTAACCCACCCACGAGTCCAGGACCGACCAGTTGCGGAATGTGAAGTAGCTCAACGCCTTCCGTCCGACCACATAGAGCACCGGAGACTTGCCCTCCTCGCGCAGGAGTGCGAAGAGTTCTTCGGAACGACGCAGCAAATTAGCGTTGTAGGCACCGCACAGACCGCGATCCGATGAGACCACCAGCACGGCGGCGCGTTTTGGGTTCTCGCGAGCGACCAGCAGCGGATGGTCCAGGGCCGACGCCGCCGCCAAGTTGGTGAGCATGTCGGTGATCTCGGCCGAATAGGGCCTGGCCGCCTCGACTCGGGCCTGCGCCTTGGCGATGCGAGAAGTCGCGATCAGTTCCTGGGCCTTGGTGATCTTCTTGATCGACCCCGCCGAGCGGATCCGGCCGCGCAACTCGCGCAGTGTGGCTGCCATTACTTCTTCTTCGGCGCGGGTTTGCGGACCTTCACGGACTCCTTCTCGACGTCGGCTTCGTCCATCGCCGCGACATGCGCGTTCGGCACCACCGAACTGCCGTCGGAGGTCGCGAAACCATTCTTGAAGTCGGCGACTGCCGCCACCAGGCTCGCCTCGGTGTCCTCGCTGAGCTTCTCGGTGTCGCGAATCTCGCTGAGAATGCCGGGATTCGACGCCGCGAGGTGCTCAAGGAACTCCGCCTCGAAGCGGCCCACGTCGGCGACCGGAACCGAATCGAGGTGCCCCTTGGTACCCAGGAAGATCGCCACCACCTGATCCTGCACCGGCATCGGGCTGTACTGCGGCTGCTTGAGCAGTTCGACGAGGCGAGCGCCGCGCTCCAGTTGGGCCTTCGACGTCTCGTCGAGGTCGGAGGCGAACGCGGCGAAGGCTTCCAGTTCGCGGTACTGCGACAGGTCCAGGCGCAGCGAGCCCGCCACCTCTTTCATCGCTTTGATCTGCGCGGCGCCACCGACGCGGGACACCGAGACGCCGACGTTAATGGCCGGCCGCACGCCCTGATTGAACAGGTCGGTCTCCAGGAAGCACTGGCCGTCGGTGATCGAGATGACGTTGGTGGGAATGTAGGCGGAGATGTCGTTGGCCTTGGTTTCGATCACCGGCAGGCCGGTCATCGAACCGCCGCCGAGTTCATCGGACAGCTTGGCGCAGCGTTCCAGCAGCCGGGAGTGCAAATAGAACACATCTCCCGGATAAGCCTCGCGGCCCGGCGGACGGCGCAGCAGCAGTGAGATCGCGCGGTAGGCCTCGGCCTGCTTGGTCAGATCGTCGAAAACGATCAGCACATGCTTGCCGTCGTACATCCACTCCTGGGCGATCGCCGAACCGGTATAGGCCGCAAGCCATTTGAACCCGGCCGAGTCCGACGCGGGTGCAGCGACGATGGTGGTGTAATCCATCGCGCCGCCCTCTTCGAGCACCCGACGCACGCTGGCGATGGTGGTGCCCTTCTGGCCGATCGCCACATAGACACAGCGGACCTGCTTGTCGGGATCGCCGGTCTCCCAGTTCTGCCGCTGGTTAAGGATCGTATCGACGCAGACCGCGGTCTTGCCAGTCTTGCGGTCGCCGATGATCAACTGACGCTGACCGCGCCCGATCGGGGTCATCGCATCGATCGCCTTGATGCCGGTCTGCAATGGCTGCCGGACGCTCTGACGTTGCACCACTGACGGCGCCTGCACCTCCAGGGCGCGGCGGGTGCTGGCCGCGATGTCGCCGCGGCCGTCAATGGGCTCGCCGAGAGGGTTGACCACCCGCCCCATGAAGGCGTCGCCGACCGGAACCGAGAGCACCTCACCGGTGCGCTTGACCTGCATGCCCTGCTCGATCTTGTCGAACTCGCCGAGGATCACCGCCCCGATGCTGTGCTCGTCGAGGTTGAGCGCCACCCCGAGCACGCCGCCGGCGAACTCCAGCAATTCCTGGGTCATCACCGAGGGCAGGCCCTCGACGTGGGCGATACCGTCGCCGGCGTCGATAACGGTGCCGATCTCCTCCCGCCCGGTGTCCGCCTCGAAACTGGAGACGTAACTGGCGATGGCGCCCTGGATGTCGTCAGCGGAGATGGTCAACTCTGCCATGGCTTCTCGTCTTCCTGCCTTCTTGTCTTGGATGGATCGTGGCTTATCGCCCTGCCCCGGGCGAGCGGCTCTAGTCGGGCAGCCTCGTCGCGGCTGCGGCCAGCCGGGAGGACAGCGTTCCGTCTATCACCTCGTCACCGACTGCGACGGAGAGCCCGCCGAGCAGTTCGGGGTCGACGTTGAGTTGGACCGAGACGGGTTGGTGGTACACGCGAGCCAGCACCTCGGCCAACCGCCGGCGCTGCGTGTCGGTCAACTCGTCGGCCGCCTGCACCTCGGCGACGATTTCGCCGCGGCGTGCGACGGCGAGCTGGGCCAATTCGAGAACCGCTTCGTCGGCGCGCTGCCCATGCAGGAGTTCGACGGTCTGGGCCAATAGTGCCGCGGCCGTGGGGTTGCTGCCACCGGCTCGATCGAGGACGCCGCGCAGCAGTGCAACCCGCTCCGACGCCGGCTTCGAGTAGTCACCGAGCAGGCTGTTGAGCCTGGGTTCGGTCTGCAAAACCCGGCCGAACCGGAACAGTTGCTCGGCGACTTCGTCGGCCTGATTCTCGCGTTCAGCGCGGACCAGCAGACTGAGCCGGGCGACGTGCTCGACGCCCGCGCTGAAGTCCTTGGTCGCCGACCAGCGGACCGAGACCGCGGTGCTGAGTAGCTCCATCGTGGTGGACCCGACCTTGCCGCTGAGCAGTCGCGCCAACAGACCCTTCTTGGCCTCGGTCTCCGCAGTGGCCTCGGCGAGATGGCGGGCCAGGATCGGCTCGCGGGCTAGTAGTTCGGCTACCGAGCCCAATTCGCCGGACAGTGTCGACAGCTCGTCGGTGCTCAACGTTGCGGCCATTGAGTCGAAACGCTCCACCAGTGCGGCTTGCGCGTCCCGGCTGGCCGAACGCATACCCGGGGTGCCGATCTCCGGGGTGAAGGCGGCCGGCGCCATGGACTCCAACTCGTCGAGGAATCGATCCACGGTGGCTGCACGCGCCTGCGGATCCGAGACATGCGCCCGGACGAGTGCGCTTGCCCGCTGCACCGATTCGCTGCCGAGGTCGGTGCGCATCTGGCGGATGACCTGCGACCGCAACAGCGAAACCTGCTGACCGCCTTGGATTTTGATCCGCTCGACCTCAACGTCGGCCTGGGCGCGCAATTGCTCGGCAATTCGGACCGAGTCCGAACGGGCCTCCGCGACGATATGGCTGGCCTCAGCCCGGCCGTCGGCGACGCGCTGAGCGTGATGGGTGTCGGCGGCGGCCAGACGTTGAGTAGCCGTCGCGCTCTCGGCAAGCTGGGTGCGCACGGCCTCCTGCTGAGCCGCCATCAGACGACGTACCGGGGGCGCCACGTACCGCTTCATGATCCACACGATGACGGCGAAGCCGACGAGCTGGCCAATGAATGTCGACATCTCGCCTACCGCCCGACCGTCGAATTGCCGGCCACGTCGACGCCAAGCACCCGACCTGCCAGGGTCGTCGACAGCGAATCCACCGAGGATCGCAGGTCATCGGAGATGGCATCGCTGGCGAGCTTGAGTTCCTCGTTGGCCTCCTGCACAACCCCGGAGACCTCGTCGTTGGCCTGCGCGCGCATCTGGTCCAGAGTGCTACGGCCCTCGGCTCGAACCTCATCCCGGATCGCCGTGGACTCCGCGCGCGCAGCGGCAAGCTCGTTGCGGTAGTCCGCCTCGGCGGCCGCCTCCTGCTCGACTGCCCTGCGGTTGTCCTCCGCCGTCTTGGCGATCATCCGCTCACGTTCCCCGAGCACCTTCTGCACCGGTGGCACGACGAACTTGCCGATCACGCCGAGCACGATCAAGAAGATGGCCAGCACGAAGAAGAAGGTGCCGTTGGGGATGAGGAAGTTACTGGTGCCGCCTTCCTCCGACGCCGCCACCAGGGTGACGCCGGCTTCCCCTATTGCGGAGCCCATCGTGAGTTAGGACGCGCCGGGCGTGGCGAACACGAACAGTGCCATGAACGCCAGGTTGATGAAGTAGGCCGCCTCCACCAGACCAACGGTGATGAAGAACGGGGTGAAGAGCCGACCCTGGGCCTCAGGCTGGCGAGCGATGCCCGAGATCAGGGCGTTACCGGCGATACCGTCGCCGATACCGGCGCCGATGGCGCCACCGCCCAGGATGAGCCCGCCGCCGATCAGGGCGCCGGCGACAATTTGTGGGTCTGCCATTGGTTATCCTCCTTGGTTGCTGGTAGGTCGTCTACCAGTGCTGTGGGTGGTTCGTGGATCGATCAGGATGTATGTCGGGATGTGTTTAGTGGTGCTCCTCATCCAGTTCCATGGACTGGCTGAAGTACAGGATCGTTAGCAGCGCGAAGATGAACGCCTGGATCAAACCCACGAATAGGTCGAAGGTTTTCCAAATCGCATTGGGCGCCCACATGATGTACGGCGGGAAGAGTGCGATGAGGGCGACCATGATGCCACCGGCGAAAATATTGCCGAAGAGTCGCAGCGACAGCGAGATCGGCTTGGCGATCTCCTCGACGAGGTTGATCGGTGCGAGGAATGCCACGTGCCCCTTGAGGACTTTGATCGGGTGGCCGATGATCCCCCGCCGCCACACCCCGGCTGCGTGATAGCAGATGAACACGAACAGGGCGAGTGCCAGCACGAAGTTGATGTCCGAGGCGGGCGGTTTGAGCAGTTCATGGGTCCCGCCGTCGGCGGTGCCGTACTGCACCGGGAGCACCGCGATCCAGTTGCAGATCAGGATGAACACGAACAGCGTCACCGCCAGGGGCAGCACGAACGGGGCGATCTTCATGCCGATCGCGCCCTCGATCTGACCGCGCATCTGGATGGTGATGGCCTCCCAGAACAACTGCACCCCGCCGGGAACACCCGTCGAGGTGATCTTCGACTTCAGGAAGAACGCCAGGCCGATGGTGATGACGGCTGCGATCGCGGTAGCCAGCACCGTATCGGTGTTGACGGTCATGCCCAACCACGTGGCGGTGGTGTGGTGGCCGACCTCGATGGCGCCCTCGGCGAGGATCCGTTCGGTCATAGCTGCTAATCCTTGAGCATGTCGTCGGCCAGTGAAGCAGGAATGGCAGGACTGGTTTCACCGATGGATGGATCGTCCGGATCGCCGGTCCTTAGTTTCTTCCACACCGGCAGGGCAGTGCTGATCACGAGCACGATCTGAAACACGGCCAGACCGAAGACCACCCCGAGGCCGGGCGGCCGGAAGACGAACGCCACCGCCAGGCCGATCGTGGTGATGATGAGCAGGCGGGTGGCCGAGTTGAGGGCCATCTTGCGCTTGACCGGGTGAGCGTCAGCGGTGATGGATGCCACCGAACGATGCACGAGCACGGCGTTGACCAGGCCCAACCCCAAGCCGACGCCGAAGAACACCCCAACCAGGACGTGCCCGGCGACCGCGGCGACCGCGATCGCTGCCGCCGCGAGGGCGGCGCACAGCGCCAATAGTCGGGTCGGTTGGAAGGCGACGGACGGAAATACCAGCGGCGCGTCTGGCGCTGGCGTCGTCACACGTTTACTCGCAATCGCGTCGGCGTCACAACGGCTGTGACCGGCGGTCAGGCAGCAACCTATCACAGCCAAATCTGCCCGCTGCTGCCCACTACTTTCGGTCGTAGAGGGTATCGCTCAGCTTCGTCAGATCGTCGTCGTCGCGACGCAGCAGCGGGATGATGGTGACCACCACCGCCACCACGATCGCGGCCAGCATCACCGCCCCGGTGTAACGCGGGTCGAAGAATATCGTGCTTGCGGCGCCCAAGGCGACGATGCCCACCCAGAGGTAAATCAGCAACACCACCCGGCGGTGGGTGTGGCCGATCTGCAGCAATCGGTGGTGCAGGTGCATCTTGTCCGGGCTAAACGGACTGCGCCCGGCGCGGGTCCGGCGGACGATGGCCAGCAGCATGTCCAGGGCCGGCACGAACATCACGGCGACCACTAAGAGGAACGGCGAGAGGAGGGCGAAAACGTCGCGGGCGCCATAGGCGCTCTGCGAGATCGGGCCGGCCGCGGTAGTGGTGGCGGCCGCGAGCATCAGCCCGACCAACATCGAACCGGAGTCACCCATGAAGATCTTGGCCGGGTGAAAGTTATGCGGCAGGAAGCCCAGGCAGGCGCCGGCCAGCACCACCGAGATCACTGCCGGCGGATAGAACAGCACGTCGCCGCCATGATCGCGCAACAACCCGACCGAGAAAATGCAGATGGCCAGCGCCGTGATCAGGCCCAGGCCCGCAGCCAGGCCGTCGAGTCCGTCGACGAAATTCATCGCGTTGATCACCGCGACCGTCAGCGCCAGGGTCAGCAGGATCGAGGAAACCTGATCGAGCACGATGGTGCCGATCCCGCCGAACGGGATGTAGAACACACTCCAGGCGACACCCATGGTCACCAGCACGCTGGCGGCGGTGATCTGCCCGGCGAACTTCGTCAGGGCGTCCAGTCCCCACCGGTCGTCGATCAGCCCGATAGCCATGATCAGGCCGCCGGCAATCACCATGGCCGGCAACCCCGACGAGTAGATGAAGCCGCGAGTGAGGGCGGGGAGCTGCGAGGCGAGGAAGACCGCGGTAAGCACCCCGAGGTACATGGCCAGGCCGCCCATGCGCGGGGTGGCCTGGGAGTGGACGTCGCGGGCCCGGGGATAGGCGACTGCGCCCAATCGCAGGGCCAGGACGCGCACCCCGCCGGTGGCGAAATAGGTGACGATCGCCGCGGTCAGGCCGACCAGCGCCAACTCCCGCAACGGAACACCGGCGCCACGGTCCGAGAGCGCCAGCAGGGTGCTGTCGGCGCGGTCTGACAGCGCCAGCAGGGTGCTGCTCACAGGTTCGGTCCGGTCAGCGACTCAGGGTCCACGCCAAGGACATCGGCGACGGCCCGGGCGCCGATCGGTCCAGCACGCAGGATCTTGGGCACCTCGCCGGTGAGGTCGAGAATCGTCGAGGCAGCCTGTTGCTCAGAGGTTCCGCCGTCGAGGTATACGTCGACCCGATCCCCGAGTTGACGCTGAGCCTCCGCCGCGGTGGTGGCCGGTGACTGTCCGGACACGTTGGCGCTCGAGACCGCCATGGGGCCGACGGCGCGCAGCACGTCCAGGGCGACCGGTTGCAGTGGCATCCGCAGCATCACCGTGCCCCGCGCGTCACCGAGATCCCACTGCAGCGACGGCGCCTGCTGCACCACCAGACTTAACGCCCCGGGCCAGAAGGCGCGAATGAGTTCATGGGCCGCATCCGGCACCGAATAGACCAATCCGGAGATGGTGTGCCAACTGCCGACCAGTACGCCGACCGGCATGTCGCGGCCGCGCCCCTTGGCCGCCAGCAGGTTTGCCACGGCGCCGTTGTCGAAGGCGTCGGCGGCAATGCCGTACACGGTGTCGGTGGGCAGCACGATGAGCCGTCCACTCTTGACCGCATCGGTTGCCGCGGCGATGGCTTCCGAGCGATTCAGCGGATCGCGGCAGTCCAGCATCCGGGTCACCGCTGATCACCTCGTCGCGTCTTGAGGTGACGGCGCTGAGCGTGCCGTCACGAACCGAGGTCGGCCGTTCAGATCGCGATGGGCCGTGACCTGCTCGAATACCCCGGCCTGCACCACAATACCGACGGTGGCATCGCCGGTGGCGTCGTCGTGTTCCACGGCGAGCAAACCCCCTGGCTTCAGCCATCGGGCCGCGTTCGTGACCAGTGGCCCGATCACCGCCATACCGTCACTACCGCCGAACACGGCATGGCCCGGGTCATGCTGTGCAACTTCAGGTTCCAGCGCGGTTCCGGCGGGAACATAGGGCGGATTGGCCACCAGCAGGTCGACCGCGCCCGCCAGTTCGGGCAGCAGGCGCGCATCGGTGACGTCGCCCTGCACGATGCCAACGGTGGTGCCTGCTGCGTTTCGCCGTGCGTATTCCAGTGCCTCGGCATCGTCATCCACGGCGATCACCCGGGCCTCGGGCCGCTGCGACGCCAGTGCGATCGCGAGCGCGCCGGATCCGGTGCACAGATCGAGGATCACCGCCTCACTCGGCAGTGGTTGCGCCAGCGCCCATTCCAGTAGCGCCTCGGTTTCTGGACGCGGAATGAAAACCCCCGGACCGACCTGAAGGTGCACCGGTCCGAATGGGGCGGTTCCGGTGATGTGTTGCAGCGGGATGCGTCGGGCACGCGCCGCGATCGCGTGCTGGAAACGGTCGAAGAAACCCGGGTCGGGCACATCGAGCAGGGCCAGACGGCCGCGGTCGGTGCCGGCCAGATGTGCGGCAAGCAACTCGGCATCGATTAGGGCTGTGCCTATTCCGGCATCGGCGAGGGTTCCGGCGGCGTCGACGATCGCCTGACGCAATCGGTGAGTCACTGCTGTAGCCGGGCTTGCTTGTCTGCGGCGGCCAACGCGTCGAGCACTGCGTCGAGATCGCCCTCGAGGACCTGATCGAGGTTGTGTGCCTTGAAATTGACCCGATGATCGGCGATCCGGTTCTCCGGAAAGTTGTAGGTGCGGATACGCTCGCTGCGATCCACGGTGCGGATTTGGCTGGCCCGGTCGGCCGATGCGTCAGCGGAGGCCTGCTCCTCGGCCAGCACCTGTAACCGCGCGGCAAGCACCTGCATCGCACGGGCCTTGTTCTGCAGTTGCGAGCGCTCGTTTTGACAGGTCACGACGATTCCGCTGGGCAGGTGGGTGATCCGAACCGCCGAGTCGGTGGTGTTCACGCCCTGACCGCCCTTGCCCGACGAACGATAGACGTCGATGCGCAAGTCGGACTCGTCGATCGCAACCTGTTCGACCTCGTCGGGTTCGGGATAGACCAGAACACCCGCCGCCGAGGTGTGCACGCGCCCCTGGGATTCGGTGACCGGCACCCGCTGAACGCGGTGCACTCCGCCCTCCCATTTCAGCCGCGACCAGACGCCGTCACTCGCATCGCCCCTACTGGCGATCGAGATGGTGGCTTCCTTGTATCCGCCGAGATCGGAGAACGTCTCGTCCAGGACGGTGACCGTCCAGCCACGTCGCTCGGCGTACCGGATGTACATCCGGGCCAGGTCAGCGGCAAACAATGCGGACTCCTCGCCGCCTTCACCGGACTTGACCTCCAAAACGATGTCGTCGGCATCGTGCGGATCACGCGGCGCGAGCATGTCGGTGAGCTGATCGTCGAGGTCGGCGACGGTCGTCTCCAGCTGCGCCACCTCGGCAGCGAACGAGGCATCCTCGGCGGCGAGTTCGCGGGCGGCCTCGAGGTCACCGCGGGCCGCCTCACGCTTGCGGTAGACGCCCGCGATCGGGGCGAGTTGGGCGAACCGCTTCCCGACCCGACGGGCGTTGGCAGCGTCGGCGTGCAGCTCCGGGTCGGACAGCTGACGTTCGAGGTCGGCATGTTCGGCAAGCATGGCGTCGATGGCATCAGCCTCAATGCCGTGCGTCACGGGGCCGTCCTCTCACCTTCCGGATCCGAACACGCTGTCGAAGCCCGACCGCGCGCGGGGCGAGTGACGGACGACGTGGGTGCTGACTAGCTGTCGGCCGGCGGCGCGTCCGCTTCGGGCGTCTCGACGGACTGCTTCGACTCGGCCCGCTTGCCGTAGCGCTTCTCGAAGCGCGCAACCCGGCCACCGCTGTCGAGGATCTTCTGCTTGCCGGTGTAGAAGGGGTGGCACTGGGAGCAGACCTCGACCACGATGTGGCCGCTCTCCTTGGTGCTGCGGGTCGTGAAGGAGTTTCCGCAGCCGCAGACCACAGTGGTCTCGCCGTAGGCGGGGTGAATGCCGGTCTTCATGGTGTCCTCTGTGTGTCGTGGTCGCCGGGTCGCCGAGGAGCTGAATTCGCTCGGTGGCGTGAACCGGTACCTGAAGAGTCTGATTATGCCAGGTCGGACGGGCCAGACCCAAAAGGGTGGTAGCGGCCGCCGCGGGCCTCCCGGTGCCACAGCACCCCGGAGGTCACGTCAAGGCCCTGGGCGCTCAGCGTGCGCTTGAGGATCTTGTTGGTCGCGGTGACCGGCAGATCGTCGGTGATCCACACGTAGCGCGGCCACGCCTTCGGGGAGAGATCCGGTTGCGCGGCAAGGAAGTCGCCGAAATCCTGCGGGGTCAGTGTGGCCCCGGCACCCAGCACCAGTGCCGCCATCACCGCATCGCCGACCTGCGGGTCGGGCACGGCGTAGACGGCAACCCGGTTGATCGGCGCCAGTCGGTGCAGAATCCGTTCGATCGGCGCGGTGGTCAGGTTCTCGCCGTCCACCCGCAGCCATTCCCCGGTGCGCCCGGCAAGGTAGATCCAGCCGTCGGCGTCGCGGTAGGCGAGGTCGCCGGAGAAGTACATACCGTGGCGGAGGCGTTCGCCGGTGGCCTGTGCGTCGTTGTAGTAGCCACCGAACATTCCGGCGCCGTCGGTGTTCACGATCTCGCCGATCGCTTCGTCGGGGTTGGCCAGCGCTCCGGCGGCGTCAAAGACGGCCGGCGGGCACTCGGTCACGGTGTCCGGGTTGTAGATCGCCACCCCGGGAAAGCCACGGCCGACCGAACCGGTCGGGCACTGGCCGTCCCGGGTGATGATCACCGCTCCCTCCGTGGAGCCGAAGCCGTCCCAGACGGTGGCACCGAAACGTCGACCGAATTCGGCGATGTCGCGTTCGGCCGCCTCATTGCCGAACGCAACCCGAAGCGGATTGTCGGCGTCGTCGGGATGCTCCGGAGTCGCCAGAACATAGGCCAGCGGCTTGCCGACGTAATTCATATACGTCGCACCGTAACGGCGCAGATCATCGAGCAGTCCCGAGGCCGAGAACGTCGCCGGTGCCATCGCCGCCCCCGACGACAGCGCCACCGACCAACCGGCCATCAGAGCATTGGAGTGAAACAGCGGCATCGACAGATAGCAAACATCGGCTGCGGTGATCGAAAATCGTTGCACCAGTGATGCTCCAGCGAAAGGCACCATCATGTGCGCAACCTGAACGGCCTTGGGTTCGCCGCTGGTGCCCGAGGTGAAGATCAGCATGAAGGTGTCGCCGGCCTCGACGGTGCGGTGCGGTATCAGTTCGCCGGCGCCGGCGCTGACCTGAGCCCATTGCGCTGAGTCGACGTCGAACACCCGCACGCCCGACAGATCCAATCCGTCGAGCAGGCCGCGGTGAGCCTGGTCGGTGAGGAGTATCTGACAGTCGGCCCGGGCGATGTCACCCGCGAGCGCCTCGCCGCGGCGGGTGGTGTTGATACCGCAGAGAACGTACCCGCCCAATCCGGCCGCGGCCATCGCGGTCAGCATCGCCGGGGTGTTGCCCAGTAATGTCCCCACATGTACTGGTCGGTCGATGTCGGCCACTGCGATCAGCGCCGCGGCGTGGTGTGCCGCCTCGTCGAGGTGCTCGCGCCACGTCCACACGCGATCCCCGTACTTCACCGCAGGGGCGGGATCGTCGATCCTCATCTGGAGAAGCTGCTGGACGGTGTCGGTCATCTCAGGGCTGCGCCCGGCCGGCGAGGATCATCACGATGTCGCCGATCGGAACCTGAACCTCCCGGCCCTCGCCTGCCACAAACTCCACGTCCGTGCCGACCAGCCTGACACCGGCGAGGTGCCGCTGGCCGTTGAGGGGAAATGTCATTCAGCGAACCTGCCAACCGTCACACAGCGACTGCGCCGTCCACTGCGCGGGGGTGAGACCTTCGAGCAGTCCAGCGAGCTCGGTGCGCTGATTATCGACACGGCGCCAGATCTCGTCGGTGTTCACCGCTGTCAGTCGGAGTCGGCCATACCCGGTGCCGTCTTGGACACCTGCACCAGGAACTCGTAGTTGGTCTTGGTTTTGCGCAGCTGGCTCATCAGCAGGTCGATCGCCTGATGCGAATCCAGACCGGACAACACCCGGCGCAGCTTGTGCACGACCGCGAACTCGTCGGTGGACAGCAGCAGTTCGTCCTTGCGGGTACCCGACGGGTTGACGTCGACGGCCGGGAACACCCGCCGCTCGGCGATCTTGCGGTCGAGTTTGAGTTCGGCGTTACCGGTGCCTTTGAACTCCTCGAAGATCACCGTGTCACCGGTGGAGCCGGTCTCGACCATCGCGGTGGCGATGATGGTCAACGATCCGCCGTGCTCGATGTTGCGCGCCGCACCGAGGAAGCGCTTGGGCGGGTAGAGCGCGGTCGAGTCCACGCCACCGGAGAGGATGCGCCCGGACGCCGGCGAGGCGTTGTTGTAGGCGCGGCCCAGGCGGGTGATCGAGTCGAGCAGCACCACCACGTCCTTGCCTTGCTCGACGAGTCGTTTGGCGCGCTCGATGGCGAGTTCCGCCGCCTGGGTGTGATCCGACGGCGGGCGATCGAAGGTCGAGGCGATGACCTCGCCCTTGACCGAGCGCTGCATGTCGGTGACCTCTTCGGGCCGCTCGTCGACGAGCACCACCATCAGATGGCATTCCGGATTGTTGCGGGTGATGGCGTT
>Ga0247835_1000131_pt1 | contig 97487 bp, 107 predicted proteins | sample LaCtaG_3_FD_189912 | JGI IMG/M metagenome (GOLD analysis project Ga0247835, IMG submission 189912) | Freshwater microbial communities from meromictic Lake La Cruz, Castile-La Mancha, Spain - LaCruzMarch2015_13.5m | ecosystem: Environmental > Aquatic > Freshwater > Lake | place: Spain...
TCGGAGCCGGCCGCGCGACCTCACCAACGCAGAAAAAAGCCGCTGGAACGGCTTGACGATCTATAGGAGCATCCCTTGTCAGCTGAACAACCTGGTGGGACTACACTTCTAGGCCTGCGGGCCTTCAACCAGGAGAATCTCTGCCAGCCGTCGCTCCCGCATCCAGAGGAACAGGGGGGCCCCACAGGCGAACGCCAGCGTCACGCAGCACAGAAGCGCCAGCCAGAGCCCCCGAACCTTCAGCCTGCGGGCTTCCACCACCATCCAGATCGTGATGGCCGTGGCACCGATCAGCAGATCCCGCGACAGCGACTGGGCCGCCGGATTGGCATTTGCCAAGGAGACGAACTGGGCCAGATCGAAGGCGTTGCCGCTGGAGCGGATGAACGCGATGTTCGCCATCCAGGGAAGGATGGCCCCGGCCACCGCCAATCCCAGATACAGCCACTGGATCCACGGGCCCGATTGCTTCATCGTCTGTGTCATGGCTCCCCCTCCAATTCGGCGGTTTGGTACTGAATGATCTCCTGCTCGACCTGCTGCAGCACCTGCTCGCACCGCTGGGCATAGGCCAGGGCCCGACGGTACAGATCAGCCATGGCCTCCACCTCGATGTCTTCGGACTGGAGCTGCCCGAGGGCCACTTCCAGCGCGGTGCGGGCCTGGTTGTAGGTCAGTTCACGGAGTTCGCTGGCCCAGTCGTCCCTCGGCGTGGCCTCCTCGCTGGCCGGTTTGGCACGGGTCTTCGCTTCTCGCTTCTTGTCGGTGGTCATCGTCTGCAAACGCTAGTCGTCCTGAAGGCCTGTGATGCGGGCCTTGGCCTTGCCATCGGCCCAGTGCAGCTCCACCAGGCTGCCGGCCTCGATCTGGTGCACCGAGCGGACCACCTGGCCGCAATCCCCACGCACCAGACAGAAGCCCCGTTTCAGCAAGTGCTGCGGAGAGAGGGCTTCGAGCGCCTGGCGCATCTGGCGGAGGTGGCGTTGTTGCCTTTGCAGCAGCAGGCCTGGTTGGCACTGGCGGAGCCGTTGCCGATGGGCATCGGCCCGCTCCTGCTCAAGGCGAAGCCGCCAGGAGAGTTGGCGGCTGAGCTGTTGGCGGATTGCCTGGAGTTCCTGGCGGGTGCTGTGCCGATCCGGCAGCAGAGCCACCAGGGCTGCGGTGGGCGTGGCGGCCCGATAATCGGCCACCAGATCGGCGACTGTGGTGTCGTCTTCATGGCCCAGGCCGGTCACCACCGGGATGGGGCAATCGGCCAGGGCCAGGGCCAGATCCTCGCCATCGAACACCGAGAGATCTTCCCGGCTGCCCCCTCCCCGGGCGAGCACCAGGGCCTCGACTCCGAGCGCTTCCGCCCTGGCCCCGATGGCCCTAATGGCACGGCAGATCTCAGCCTCGACCGGGCCCTGGACCGGAATGGGCAGAAGGATGATCCGGGTGGCAGGCCAGCGTTCAGCCGCGGTGCGAAGCATGTCGGCCAGGGCGGAACTGGGGACGCTGGTGAGCAGGGCGATGGTGGCGGGTTGCTCAGGCAGGCGGCGTTTGCGCCCCGGCGCGAAGAGCCCAGTGGGCTCCAGCAGTTGTCTCACGCGCTCAAAGCGGCGGAGCACGCTGCTCAAGCTCGGGCGGATGTCCAGCACCTGAACGCAGAGGGACGCGCGGCTCGGCCAGAAGTTCAGTTTGCCCACCACCGTGACCCCATCCCCCTCGCTGGGCCTGAAGCTGAGTTTTGGCAGCTGGGTGGCCCAGGCCACGGCGGAAATCGACGCGTCCCCATCGGTCAGGGTCATCCAGAGATGACCTTTCTTCAGCTGGGGCCGGGACACCGTGGCTGCCAGCAGGAAGCGTGGAGCGAAGCCACGCTCCAGCAGCTTGCCGATGGCCGTGGTCAGCTCGGCCACGCTGTACAGGGGCAGGCCCTTGGCGACACTGAAGGCTGCAGGGCTGGCGGCCTCAGCGTTCAAGGCGCCCGTAGCAAAGGCCCCAGTAGCAGCTCAGGCCTCCGGCGACAATTGCCGTCCACTGGCCGAGGCGGTGATCGGAGCGGATCAGCCCCACGGCACAGATCACCAAAGCCGTGCTCAGCAGGCGGGAGCCGTCCCTTCGGTTCTTGGCATAGAAGGGGGCCACGCGATCTGAAGGTGCACGATTGTCCTTGCAGTCTTGCTGATGCCAGGGCCCTGGAGCGGTTGCCTGGCCCATGGTCGACAACGACCGTGATCGGCTCCAGAAGCAAGGGCTCGCCATGGATCAGCCCTCCTGGTCCCCCGGTGGGGGAGGGCGTGATCGTGGTTAGCCGATCAGGTTGAGCAGCAGAGCTAACAGCGCGGTACTGAGTAACCCGAGGGATGCCAGCAGTCGCACCAGTGGCCCCATCGACAGGCCCAAAGAAGACATGAAGAAAAACGGAAGACATTGATGCCCCCGTTTTAGCGGCCTCGGCAAGGGCCGAATGTGGCCTTGGCCACGGTTTGCTACGGATCGAGAGGGTTAGCGCACGTGGCGTGCCCCGTCGACAGGATGGTAAGCCTCGCCAGTGGTTTCCTCGTAAACGATGGCGGGCAGACCGGTTTCGAACATCGTCTGGAGGGCTTCCTTGAGGTACTGGTTCCAGCCGCCAGTGGTCACCTTGCCATGGCGGACTGTCCAGTCCCAGGTGCCTTGCAGATCCCTGGGGATGCGGCCCTCACGGTCGCGCCTGGCCACCAGGTCCTGGGATTCCACCAGTCCCACCAGGATCGGATCCTTGCCGTAGGCAGGGGTGATGCTGAGCTCGAGGCGCACGGGGTCCTCCTTGATCAGGTGCAGACGGAAGCGGGGGGGCAGCTTCAGGGTGCGCAGCACGGCGGCCACGATTCGGGTTCTCTGGTCCAACGTTCGGCCTCCGCCGGGAATCTGCTCATCGCCATGGTTTTACCAGTTGGCGAAACCAGCTCAGGCTATGCAGTTGACGGGACCGTATCCCCCAAGGGGAGCCAGGCCGGTTCAGGTGGCCTCGGGTGGAACGGTGGACTCCTCGTTCTCACCGCTGAATCGAACCGTCATCAGGTCGTCCCGGATGAGCTGCCCGTGCGAATCCAACAGTTCCGGGTGAACGGTCAGGCGTCCAGTGCGATCTGCCCCTCCTGATCCACCAGGGAACCCTTCTGAGTCACCGCTGGAGGCGAGGGTGATCCCGGTGGGATCTCCCAGGCGGGGAACTGCTTTGAAGCCCCGTGCCATGACCCGAAAAGCCTGGACCAACAGCAAGACGAAACTGGCTCCGTACAACAAGGGGACAAGCTGGGCCATGGGGGCGCTTTCGGATGAACAGGACCGGCGGGTGGAGGCCTATCCCTTCATCATTGCCTGGATGTGGCGGCATGAGCGAGCTTCCAGGCCCAGAGGCTGCTCAACGCTGCTCCGAAGGCAAGAAAAAGGAGGAGAAGCGAGCTGGTGTCCATGGGGATTCACATAAGTTTGCAAACCTTAGGGCCAAGGATCGGGCGCCGGAGGCTGCACGACCCACTCATGGCGGTTCGATTGGGCTGGCGAGCTCCGCACTTCGTCACATCTTGCGAGTGCTGCGGCAACCGACAGCCGCCAATCCGCCATTACGGTCAAATCAGCTTTGCTGAACCTGGTTTTGGATTTTCGCAGCTTTCCACGCACTGTTCTTTTGCCTGCCCTGCCCCTGGCCCTGGTGCTCGCGTCCCCGGCCCTGATCGAGCGGGTCGCGACAGCCCAGTCCCAGCAGGCACCTCGCTCCGGCCTGTCTCGCCAGTCGTTTGTCGCTGAGGCCGTCAATCGTGCCGGTCCGGCCGTCGTCACGATCGACACGGAACGCACCGTGGCCAGCTCAGGAGGCTCGGGCCTCCCCTCCAGGCTGATGGCCGATCCCTTGTTCCGCCAGTTCTTCGGGTTTCCCCAGGGACAGCTTCCAGCCCAGCGCAAGGAACGGGGGCTGGGCAGCGGCGTGATCTTTCAATCCGATGGCCTGGTCCTCACCAATGCCCATGTCGTCGAAAAGAGTGACCGCGTGTTCGTCGGTCTAAAGGATGGCCGCCGGGTGGAAGCGAAGGTGGTGGGCCTCGACTCCCTGACCGATCTGGCCCTGCTCCGACTGCTCGGCGCTGGCCCCTGGCCGGTGGCCACCCTGGGCAACTCCGATGCTCTTCAGGTGGGTGACTGGGCCATCGCCGTCGGCAACCCCTTCGGCCTGGACAACACGGTGACGATGGGAATCATCAGCAACTTGAACCGCAATGTCAGCAAGCTGGGGATCACCGATAAGCGCCTCGACCTGATTCAGACCGATGCGGCGATCAACCCCGGTAATTCCGGCGGCCCCTTGCTCAACGCCGATGGCGAAGTGGTGGGCATCAACACCCTGGTGCGCTCGGGCCCCGGCGCCGGGCTGGGCTTCGCCATTCCAATCAACCGTGCCCGCAGCATCGCCAAGCAGTTGCTGGCCACAGGAACGGTCAGCCATCCCATGATCGGGGTCGGGCTGGATGAGCTGCCCGATGAGCTGGGCCGCACGGTCCGGCAGGGGGCCCTGGTGAGGAGTGTGATGCCTGGCAGCCCGGCCTCCCAGTCAGGGCTGCGTCCCGGTGACGTGATCGTGACGGCGGCGGGGCGCCCGGTGGCGGGGCCCGCCCAGATGATTTCGGCCGTGGAGGCCAATGGTGTCGGCAAACCGATGGATCTTCAGGTGCTGCGGGCCGGCACCACCCTGCAGGTGCAGGTGGTCCCCACGGCGATCGCTCGATCGGCCCAGGGCCGCTGAGCCTGGCCGGATCTGGTGCTCAGAGCACGTCGTTGGGAGGAAAGGGGAAGGGGTTGGCTCCACCCTCCGCGGCATGGGGGTTGGCGGCAGCCTGGGCTGGGGCTCCAGCGCCAAAGCCGGATGGCATGGCGAGCTGTTGGCGCATCACCCAGTCGGTGGCGGCCCGTTGGGTTTGCCAGGCGTGCAGCAACTGCTTGGCCAGGCCCCGCAGCGACTGGGCATCGCCGGTGGAGTCGATGACGCGGGTCATGCGCTCCAGTTCAAACTTTTGACCGAGGGTGAGGGCGAGCGGTTCGGACATTCCAGGCATCGCGAAGGGGCTTTGAAGCCATCCGAATGCTACGAAGTGTTTCGAGTGCTCGCGTAGCAATCGGTACACAGTTAAGGGCTGGCTGTCAGGAAGTCCCCATCGGAGTGTCCGGCTGCAGGGATCGCCTGCCTGCTGGTCAGTGGTGCTCGCGCAGTTCCTCCACGCAGTTGGTGACGCACTCACCGTCGTCGAGGGAGCAGGTGGTGATGCATTCGAAATAGGTTTCCACCGAGTCCCACGCCTGCTCCTGGGCGCCGCCGCCCGTGGGGGCGTCGAGTTCGCCGGCCAACTCTGTCCCAGTGGGCGACTGATCGAGGGAGGGGGATACGGGGGGGGTCGAGCGGGTCATGGTCCTGGCCTCAGGGGATACCGTCAGGATATGAACATGCTCCGCGGGTGGCCAGCGAAATGAGTCTTCCTGCCTACGGATGTGTGAAGTTGTTTGTGCAGCGTCTCACGCCTTCGCTTTGACCTTGGCGGCACGGGCTTTCTGCTTCTCCTGGTTGGCGCTTTTCCTGGCCTCGCGCTCGCGGGTGGCCTCGGCTTCGAGATCCTGATCGGCTTCCTCCTGCTTTTTGGCCTGGTAGTAGGCGTAGTCACCCCGGTAGAGCACAAGCTCGCCGTCGCGGATCTCGACGATCCGGTTGGCCACCCGCGCAATGAAATAGCGATCGTGGGACACCAGCAGGGCCGCTCCCTCGTAGGCCTGCAGTGCGCCCTCCAGCATCTGCTTGGCGGGGATGTCCAGGTGATTGGTGGGCTCATCCAGCACCAGCAGGTTGCAGGGGCTCAGCAGCATCAGGGCCAGGGCCAGCCGCGCCTTCTCGCCGCCGCTGAGTTGGCCCACGTCCTTGAACACCGTGTCGTTGCTGAAGCCGAAGCTGCCCAGCAGGGAGCGCACCTGGGTCTGGGTCCAGTCGGGCACCGCCTCGAACAGGGTGTCGATCACGGTTCGGGTCAGGTCGAGGGCCTCGGCCTGGTTCTGCTCGAAGTATCCCGCCACCACGTTGTGCTCCCCCAGCCGGGCGATGCCTCCGTCGGGGGTCTCGCTGCCCATCACCAGGCGCAGCAGGGTGGATTTTCCGGCGCCGTTGGGCCCCACGAAAGCGATGCGATCCCCCCGTTCCACCTCCAGGTGGGCCCCCAGAAAGAGGATCTTGTCGCCGTAGCTGTGGGTGAGGTCGTCGATCAGGGCGATCTGCCGGCCGCTGCGGGGAGCGGGCGGGAACTGGAAGCGGGGACCGCCCACGCTCTCGATCGGGGCCTCGATCCGCTCCACCTTCTCCAGCAGCTTCTCGCGGCTCTTGGCCTGGGTGCTGCGGGTGGCGCTGGCCCGGAAGCGGTCGATGTAGGCCTGTTGGCTAGCCAGATCCTTCTGCTGGCGATCGAAGGCGGCCTGGGTAGCCTCGCGTTCGAGAGCCTTCTGCTCCAGGTGCTGGCTGTAGTTGCCCAGGTAGCTGCGGGAGATCCCTCGCTCGGTTTCGACGATCTGGTTGCAGACCCGATCGAGGAACGCCCGGTCATGGCTGATCACCACCAGGGGCACCGTCTGGGCGATCAGGTAGTCCTCCAGCCACTGGATCGTCTCCACGTCCAGGTGGTTGGTGGGTTCGTCCAGCAGCAGCAGATCAGGGTCCTGCAGCAGGATCTTGCCCAGGGCGATGCGCATCTGCCAGCCACCGGAGTAGGAGCCGACGGCCTCTTCGACCCCCTCCGGGGTGAAGCCGATCGACGGCAGCAGCTTGTCGATGCGGGCATCCAGCTCGTAGCCGTGCAGGGACTCGAAGCGGCTGTGGAGGCGGCCCAACTCGTGGATCAGCTCGTCGAGGTGATCGGGGTCAGTGGCGGCCTTCTCGCTGGCCATCTCGTGTTCGACGCGGTGCTGGTGGATCAGCACCTCGGCCGCCTCGCCGAAGGCCTGGAACAGCTCTTCGCGCACCGTGCGCTCCGGATCCACGTCGAACTCCTGCTGTAGGTAGGCGATGCGCGGATCCCCCTGCTTCACCACCTGGCCGCTGGTGGGCTCTTCCAGCCCAGCGATGATGCGCATCTGGGTGGATTTGCCGGCGCCGTTCACCCCCACCAGCCCGATGCGATCCCCCGCCTTCACCTCCCAGGTGACGTCGCGAAGCACCTCGCCCGTGGGGTAAATCTTTGAAACGCGTTCAAGACGAAGCACGGGAAGTGGGGTAGGGCCGGTTGGTCAAACCATCATCCCTGGCTGGCGGGCCGTAGGGAGTCTGGGCTGGGCGCTTCGCCAGACTGATTCCAACCCCGCGCGGCCGCCCGTGATCGTTAAACGTCTGGAGCAGGTGGCGGCGCTGGTGGTGGCCGCTGGCCTGGCGCTGGTGAGCCACTGGCTGTTCTTCAGCTGGTCCCAGGGAGAACGGTTGCCCCGGCCGGCACCCAGCCAGGCTCCGGCGCGGCTGGCACCGGCCCGGCCTTCGGTGCCGACGAGCCCCTAGAGTCCCCCTCGCGCCTTGATCAACCATTGCTTGCTGTCGTCATCGAGCGAGGCCAGGTGCTCCTTCACGGCAGCTTCGGTGACGGGTAGTGCCCACTCGGCGCCGAGGGCGAGGATCCGGCTCACCGTTCCCTTCGGGTCCTGCAGCGCCTGACGAAAGAGGGACTGGGTGAGGGCTTCATCGGCCCGGATTCGTTCATAGAGGCGGGCGGCATTGGTGTCAGCCATGGGCAGGCCCTGGGCCAGGCAGGAGAGGACAGCGTGCTGACCCTATGGGCGCCAGGCAGCTGCCAACGCCCACGGTGGCCGGTTGTTGGATATTGGCAACGCGGCACCGGCCGATCCGGGCCCCGCCGGCTCAAGCGGCGCAGGGGGGCTCGACCTCGAGATGCCCGGATGCAGAGGCATCTTCCATCGTGCGGGCATCGAGGCAGAGCACCTTGCGCAGCTGGGCGTAGTTGGCGGCGAGGGGCTGGCGTCCTTCCTGGACGGCGGCGTACTCGGCCCGTTGCAGCACATGGTGCAGGTGGGTGAGCAGGTAGGTGCTGATCACCGCCGACACCAGCACATCACTCTGCTCGGCGCTCCGCCGACTGGAGCCCGGCCGGGATGCGGTCCGCTGCTCCTGGGCCGTGGCAGCGACGGCAGCGGGCCTGACGGCCGTAGAAAGCCCAGTTGATGCCTTGGTTCTTCTGCCTGGCTTGCTGACGTCTTGGCTGAGGTCCTTGCTGATGGCCTGGCCCATGGCTGGTGTGCGGAGCTGCCTGAGCATACTGCTGGATAGTATCCAAGTGGATCTCTGTACACTCCTGGGTATCGCGCATGATCCTGGGGCCGTGGCCACCCGTCAGACCTCCACGAGCGGCCGGCCCAAGTCCCCCCGCGTTCAGGTCGTGCTGCCGGAAGATCTCTGTGATCGTCTCAGCGCCGCAGCCGAGACCGAATCGCGCACGGTCAGCAACATGGCCAAGGTGTTGATTCAACAGGGGCTGGACCGGCTTGAGCGGGCCCAGGAATCGGCACTCGGCGGGCAGGGGGCATTGGGCCGGCCGGCGGTCCCTGAAGCCGCACTCTCCGGCGACCGGTTCCGCAAGGCCCTGGAGCGGCAGGAGCCCCGTCGCCTGCGGGGGCTTCCCCGGCGCCTGAGGCTGCAGCGCCCCAGCGCTTAGGACGCCGTCGGGTCGGCCCGCACCCCGAGAACAGCCGGCCAGCTCGCTCCCGTCACCGAGGGCAAGGAGCCGGGATGGCGCCGTTGATGCCACCAGGCCAGCAAGGCAAAGGCCAGGGCTTCCCGATCCGTTTCCCCGATGCCGAGGTCAGCCAGGGGGCGCACCCACAGGCCCCGGCAGCGCCGCCGCAGCTGCTCTATCAGAACTCCATTTCTGGCCCCGCCGCCGGCCACCACCAACTCCAGGGGTCGGGGGCCTTTGCCCAGGTCGGCCGCCACAACGGCGGCGCTGAAGGCCGTGAGGGTGGCCAGGGCATCGGCTTGGGGCTGGCCAGGCCCCAAGGCCCCATCCGCCCCCTCCAGGTCCTGCAGCCGTCGCTCGAGATCGGCCTGGCCGAACTGCTCCCGTCCGGTCGACTTCGGCGGCAGGCCCTGGAAGTAGGGCTCCTGCAGCCAGCGACGGATCAGCGCCTCGTTGACGGTTCCCCTCCGTGCCCACTGGCCATCGGCATCGAACCGTTGGGTCCCCTGGCTGAAGCGGCTGACCGCCAGGTCGATCAGGGTGTTGGCCGGGCCGCAGTCCCAGCCCCGCACCGGGGCCTGCCGCTCGGGTCCCGTCGCCGGCGGCAGCAGGGTGAGGTTGGCGATACCGCCGAGGTTCAGCAGGGCCCGCCATCCCCCGATCGCCGGCATCAGGGCGGCATCGGCGGCGGGCACCAGGGGCGCTCCATGGCCCCCCAGGGCCAAATCGTGGGCCCGCAGATCGAACACCACCGGCCGTTGCAGCAGTTGGGCCAGCAGAGGCCCCTGGAGCAACTGCCAACTGCAACCCCGCTGGCCGCCTTGGGGCGGACGATGCCAGAGGGTCTGGCCATGGCAGCCCACCAGGGTTGCCTGGCCCGTCGGGTCGCACTGGCGGGCACAGGTCGCCTGCACCTCCGTCACCGCTTCGGCCAGGTTCAGGATCGCCTCCGCCGTGGCTGGTTGCCCCTGGCCGATCGCGATCAACTGCCGGTGCAGCGCTGCCGGGTAATCCAGGGAGCGGCTGGCGAGCAGGCGCCAGCGGGGCCTGGCCGGCGGGCCCTCGAACCTGGCCAGGACGGCGTCGACCCCATCGGCGCTGGTGCCGCTCATCAGCCCCAGGACCGCGGTGCCCCTCACAGCTGGGGCAGACCCTCCAGCGATTGCACCGAGCCCATCACCACCAGCAGGTCTCCTTCGGTGAGCACGTGGGAGGCCGGTGGATTCACCGACAGGCTGTTGACGGGACCGGCCGCCAGGATGCTGACCTCGTAGTTCTTGCGCAGATTCAGGTCGCGCAGCGAACGGCCGATGAAGGAGCGGGGCACCTTGATCTCCTCGATGCTGTTGCGGTCGTCGAGCCGCAGCCGATCCAGCAGATTGGGCCGCATCAGCTGCCGACCCAGTTCCTCCCCCTGCATGCGGGATGGAAACACCACCGTGTCGGCTCCCACCCTGCGCAGCATCTTCTCGTGAAGATCGGAGGTGGCCCGGGCGATCACCTGCTTCACCCGGCTGCCCTCACTGTCCTTGACGATCAAGGTGGCGGTGATGCTGGCCTCGATCGGTTCACTGATTCCCACCACCACGGTGTCGAGGTCAAGCACTCCGGCGGCCCGCAGGGCCTCCTCCTCGGTGCAATCCAGCACCCGCCCCTCGATGGCGGGGTCGATCTGGCGGAGCTCATCGATGGCCCGCTGGCTCCTGTCCACCACCAGCACGTCGGCGCCGCAGCGCACCAGCTCCTTGCTCACGGCCGTGCCGAATCGGCCGGCCCCGATCACCGCGAAGCTGTTCGGCTGGCCAGAGGAGGCCCCTTGCCACTGCCACCAGTTGGTCATCCAGGGTCGGTTGCTGCAGGCGCCATTCTGCGACCAGCCGCAACAAATCAGCGATTCGGCTGGGGGGTGAAGCGCAGGTAGGGCTTGATCTCGGTGACCCCCTTGCTGAATTTGGCGCGGGCGTCCTCGGTGGAGATCGAAGGCACCACGACGCAGTCATCCCCGTCCTTCCAGTTCACCGGGGTGGCCACGGAGTGGTGGTCGGTGAGCTGGAGCGAATCGATCACCCGCAGAATCTCGTCGAAGTTGCGGCCGGTGCTGGCGGGGTAGGTGATCTGCAGACGCAGCTTCTTGTTGGGGTCGATGATGAACACCGAGCGCACCGTCAGGTTGTTGAGGGCGTTGGGGTGGATCATCCCGTAGAGATCGCTGACGCTCTTGTCGGCATCGGCCAGGATCGGATAGTCGACGCTGGTGTGCTGGGTTTCGTTGATGTCGCCAATCCAGCCCTTGTGGCTCTCGGCGGAATCCACGCTCAGGGCAAGCGTTTTGACGTTGCGCTTTTCCCATTCGGGGCGCAGCCTTGAAACCTCGCCGAGCTCTGTGGTGCAGACCGGCGTGTAGTCGGCCGGGTGGGAGAACAACACGACCCAGCTGTCACCGGCGAAGTCGTAGAGGTTGATCGGGCCCAGCTGGGAGTCCTGGGTGAAATCGGGAACGGTGTCACCGAGTTGAAGTGCCATGGGAGTGGATGGGCCAACCGCTCGATCGTGCCACAGCACCCCGTCCTGAGGTGGAAGGCAGTAGGGCCGCCGTAACCCCCGCTACACAACATCATTGTTGTCAAGGCTTGATCCGCTCGGCTGCTGGAACATCCAGCGCCGCAATCCCTGGAGCCCCAGCCCCTCCGTGGCGGAAACGAACAGCGCTCCAGGCATCAGGGACTGGGCCCGCTCCCGTTCCCCGGCCAAGCAGCGGTCGATCTGGTTGCCGATCAACTGGCGGGGGGCCTGGCTGCCCAGGGAATCGAGGATGGCGTGAACCGTGCGGAGCTGCTCGGGCCAGGCCGGATCGGAGAGGTCCACCACGATCAGCAGGCCATCCGCTTCCAGGGTTTCCTCCAGGGTGGAGCGGAAGGCTTCCAGCAGGGGTGGGGGGAGCTCCCGGATGAAGCCCACCGTGTCGGTGAGCAGGAGCCTGGACACCGAGCCATCCGGGAGGCGTGATTCCAGCCGCCGGGTGGTGGGATCGAGGGTGGCGAACAGCTTGTTTTCCGCCAGCACCTCCTCACCGGCCAGCGGTTTGGTGAGGGCATTGAGCAGGGAGCTCTTGCCGGCGTTGGTGTAGCCCACCAGGGCCAGGCGCCGCACCCCCTGGCGCCCCTGGCGCAGGCGGGCGCGGTGTTCACCGAGCTGATGCACCTCCTTCTGCAGCCGGTCGACGCGGCGGGCAATGACGCGGCGATCCTTCTCCAGCTGGGTTTCTCCGGGCCCCCGGGTGCCGATGCCGCCCCCCTGCCGCGACAGGCTCTGACCCCGGCCGCTCAGCCGGGGCAGTCGATAGCGCAACTGGGCCAGTTCCACCTGCAGCCGGCCGGCGCTGCTGGCGGCCCGCTGGGCAAAGATGTCGAGGATCAGCTCACTCCGATCACTCACCGGCAGGTCGAGCAGGCGCTCCAGGTGGCGGGCCTGGAAGGGGCTGAGCTCCCGGTCGGTCACCACCAGGGTGGCCCCCAGCCGCCGGGCTTCGAGCGCGGCCTCCCGCAGCTTCCCATCCCCCCAGAGCACCGGGTGGGCCCCGGCCTGCCGCTTTTGTTGGACCAGCCCCACGGGCAGGGAACCGGCGCTGCGCACCAGGGCCTCCAGTTCACCAATGTCGCGCTGGCTGGCGGTGGCGTCGCCCAGGACCAGGGCCAGCAGGAGCACCCGCTCCGGGCCTGCGGTGGCTGCTGGCTCCGCTTCCTCTGGAGGGGAGCTGATCGGCATGGCCAGGGGGTCGCACAAGGCGCCCAGCTCCCCGTCCCGTTGGCACCGCCAGGGATGGGCTTCCTCCTGGCCGGGGGCATAAAGGGCGGCGGGCCACTGGCCGCCGGCGGCGGCCTGGTGGGGGAAGCGCAACCAGAGCGCCGGTCCCAGATCCAGGCCCACCAGCGCCTCGCTCCCCTGGGGTTCCAGGCCTGGTCCGTGGCCAACGCAGCTGATCAGGCGCCAGCCCTGGCCCTGGCGCCGCTGGGAGCCCGGCAGCCGCTCGATCAACCGCCCCGATTGCTCCAGGGGACCCACCCAGAGCAGGCGGCAGAGCCCGCGGCCATCCACCAGCAGGCTGAGGGGAAGCTCCAGTTCCCGGGCCTCAGCGGCCAGCCGTTGCAGGCAGAGCAGCTCCGCTCCGCCCGCTTCCGGATGGCGGCGCTGGGACAGGCGCTCCAGCCTTCGCTTCTGGGCGGGGCGCAGGCCGTTGACCCGGCCTAGCAGAACGGCTTGTTTCAAGGGCGCCGAATCCGCAGGCAGGCGATCCCGGCGGCAGCGGCTCCGGCCACATCCTCCGGGCTGTCGCCGACATGCCAGACCTGATCGGCGCCCAGGCCCAGGGCCTCGAGGGCCAGCTGGAACGGAATGGGGCTGGGCTTGGCCGCCCCGGCCGCACTCGACACAATCACCGCCTGAAACACATCCTCCAGCCCCAGACCCGCCAGGAGTCCGATCAAGCGCTGATCGAAGTTGCTCACCACGGCCAGCTTGATCCCCGCCCCATGCCAGCGGCGCAAGGGTTCGACCACATCCGGATATACCTGCCACAGATCGGGGTTCGCGAAGCTATCGAACAGCTCCTCGCCCAGCGCTGGCGTGGCGAGGGGGGCGTCCGCAGCGGCGAACACCGCCGTGATCCGCTCCCCCCACCAGCGGCGCTCGGCCCTGCCCAGCTCCTCGCCGGTCAGGCCCGGGAAGGCCAGGGGGGGAGCCTGGCGGTAGATCGCCCCGAAGGCCTGGTCGATCGTGGCGGCTTCCACCTGAACGCCGTGGCGGGCGGCCAGCTCCGCATAGGTGCTGCCCACCGAGCGGCGCAGGTCGATCAAGGTGCCCATGGCGTCGATCAGCAGGCCCCGGGGGGTGGGCAGGGGCGGAGCGGTGGCCGGGCTCAAGGTCTGGGGCGCCCCAGGTCGCTGAGCCAGCCCGCCGCCACCCGAAGCTGGTGGGAGCGGCCCGGCAGGCGCGACAGGTAAGTGACCTGGCGAATCCGATAGGCGACCTGGCCGGCCAGGGTGAGACCGAGGCCAGTCAGGCTGGCCTCGCCGACGCCGAGGCTGATCATCTCGCCCAGGTCATGCCAGAGGAAGGGCTCCAGCGGTTCACCGGCCAGGGAACGCTGAAGGTTGGCGGCCAGATGCTCGGCCTGCTGGATCGCCACCTGGGCGGTGGCGGGCAGGGGCTCCCCATCGGCGTCTTCGACGTGGGCGACATCCCCGATCGCGAACAGATCGGGGTGCTGCCGCATCTGCAGCTCTGGGGTGCAGAGCAGCCGGCCGCGGCCATCCACCGCCGCAGGGGGAGCCACGGGGGGGCTGTTGACGCGGACGCCGGCGGTCCAGATCACCCCGTCGACGGCCAGCTCTTCCCGGCCAGGCTCTCCCCCTGCCGCTGGCGGGAGGCCCAGCTGGAGGCGGCCGGGCTTCACCGCCAGCACCCGGGTGTGGGTCCGCAGGCGCACGTCGCGGCGCAAGAGGGCGGAGCGGGCTTGCTCCCGATTGAACGATCGCGCCAGGGGCAGCAGCTCAGGCCCCTGCTCGATCAGCTCGAGAACGGCCGCTCCCTGCAGCAGATCGGCCAGCTTGCAGGCCAGTTCCACGCCGCTGGGGCCTGCGCCCACCAGGGCGAGGCGCTGCAGGGGCCGCTGCTTCCGGCGAAGTTGACGCACCAGGTTGTGGAGGCGCTCGACATCGGCCAGGGTGTGAAAGCCGATGGCCTGCTCCTCCACGCCGGGAACGCCGAAACTGGTGGGTATGCTGCCGGTGGCCAGAACAAGTCGGGAATAGCCGAGCACGCGGCCCTGCTCGGTGACAAGCGCATGGGCCTGGGCATCGACGCTCTTCACTCGGTCGCGCAGCCAGGCCACACCGCGGCCAGCCAGCAGACGGTCGTAGCGCGGGGCCACCTCCCAGCAACGCAATTCCTCCGAGAGCAGTTCGTAGAGGAGTGGTTGGAAAACGAATCGTTCCCTGGGCTCGATCAGCAGGATCGCCGGTGGGTTGCGCCGCCCGGCCAGGGCCAGGGCGGTGTAGAGCCCGCCAAAACCCCCGCCGGCAATCACGACGGGCCTGCCAGATCCCGGGCGTTGGTCTGGACCGGTCTCCGTCATGATGAACAGGTTTCAGTCATGCTGGTGAGGTTGGGGGGGTTGGGAGGTGAACGTGCCCTTGAACACTACCCAGCCCCGTTGATCAACCCATCCCTGCCGGTTGGCACGGGAAGATGAATGGCATGAACAGTCTGATGGCCCCCAGCGTGTCAACCAACCGTGAAGGTTGGAAGCTGGATGCGGCCGCCGCCAATGCGGCGCTCGAACCGCTCGATTCGATCGATCAGCTGCGTTGGGGGCTGGACACCTTCGGGGAGTCCTTTGCCCTGACCACCAGCTTCGGCATTCAGTCGGCCGTGCTGCTGCACATGGCCAGCCGCCTCAGCACGTCCATCCCGGTGATCTGGGTGGATACCGGCTATCTCACGGCCGAAACCTATCGCTATGCCCAGGAGCTTGGCGAGCTTTTGCCCATCAGGCTGGAGGTGGCCCAGGCGGAGATGAGCCCGGCCCGGATGGAGGCTCTGCATGGCCGTCTCTGGGAAACGGGGCAACCCGACGACATGGAGCGCTATCTCCAGCTTCGCAAGGTGCAACCGCTCGATCAGGCCTTCGAACGGCTGCAGATTCGCTGCTGGGCGAGTGGGGTGCGGGGTAACCAGACGGACCACCGCAGCTCGATGAACGTCCTCGACGCGGTCAGGGGACGATGGTCGTTGCGGCCCCTGCTGGCCTGGACTGCCCGCGACGTCTTCTATTACATGCAGGAGAATTTCCTTCCCCAGCATCCGCTCTTTGCACAGGGCTACTCCTCGGTTGGCGACTGGCATTCCAGCGGTCCCGACCTCGGCGGTGGCGACAACGAGGCTGGCACCCGCGCCAGCCGCTTCGGCGGCCTCAAACAGGAGTGCGGCATCCATCTCCCCGGGGTGATGGGCGAGGGGATCTAGATGGCGGCTGGCCAGTGGCTGTTGATCGGCAACAGCCGCTGGCACTGGGCCGAGACCCTTCAGCAGCAGGCCCAGGGGGGCCTGCGCTGCTGGCATACACCAGCGCCGGCTGCCATCTCCGCCGCTGAGCTGGGCCGATTGCGCTCCTGGGCCTGTGTCGGCCACCTACCGCCCGCTCTCCAGCTTCCCCCGGAGCGAAGGCTGAGCCTGGAGGCGGTGCCGTTGCGATCGATGCCCGCCTGGCTGGGGCTGGACCGGGCCCTGGCCGGCTGGGAGGCCTGGCGCCGGCAACAACGGAGCGGAGCCGGCGGCGCCGTTCTGGTGGCGGATGCCGGCACGGCGCTGAGCCTGACCCGGGTCAACGACCAGGGTGCCTTTGCCGGTGGTCGGCTGATGGCCGGGGTGCGCCTTCAGCTCTCGGCGCTGGCGGCAGCCACGGCCCTGCTGCCGAGCGTGGATGGCGACGCGGAAGGCGCCTTGCCCTTCGATAACCGGGACCCCTGGCCGGCGGCCACCGAAGTGGCGATGTCCGCCGGCTGCCTCTGGGGGCTGGCGGCGGCGATCGCTCAGGCCTCGGCGGCGCTCCAGACGGAGGGGCCGACCCGGCTCTGGCTCACCGGTGGGGACGCCCCGCTGCTGGCCCCCCTGCTGGGGAAGCTGGGCCAGAGCTGCGAGCTGGCGCCGGGCCTCTGCCTGGAGGCGCTGGCGGCGCTCAGCCCAGCTTGAGATCCGAGAGGATCTGCTCGGCCATCTGCTCGGCCTTGACCTTCAGGTAGATGAGCTCCAGCTTTCCTGCGGCATCCACCACGAAGGTGTGGCGCATCATCCCCATCGACTCCCGACCCATGAACGTTTTCAGCCCGTAGCTGCCATAGGCCGCCGCCACGGGACAGGGGTCAGGATCGCTGAGCAGGGTGAAGGGCAGGGTGTACTTGGCGATGAATTTGCCGTGGCTGGCGGCGCCGTCCTTGCTAATGCCAAGCACCTTGATGCCGAGCTCGGCGTAACGGGACCACTGGTCGCGAAAGCCGCAGGCCTCCTTGGTGCAGCCGGGGGTGTCATCCTTCGGATAGAAGTAGATCACCACCCTCTGGCCGCGAAGGGAGGCAAGGCTCACCGGTGTGCCGGTCTGGTCCGGGAGGGTGAACTCCGGAGCTGGATCGCCGAGGCTCAGGGACATGGGGGTTTGGCTGGAGTGGAGCGAGCCTAGGGGGCTTAGGGTCGCGGCTCACTCGGGCCACCCATGGTTGTCGGCGCTCGTCTGGCTCTGGTCGGTGTTCTCAGCTTGATCGGTCTGGCCGGCCTGGTGCAACTGCCAATCCGGCCCCCGATGCTCAGCCGATCGGCTTCGGCCACGGCCGGGCTCCTGGTTGCGCTCGACAGCCAGGAAGCCCTGCTGGCCCAGCGGCAGGAGGCCTCGGTGCAGCTCAACCGCTTTGTCGGCGCTGAGATCACCCGCTACTTCTGGGGTGGTTTCAGCGGCTATCTGGATGTGCTGGGGATCGAGGAACCCGACGGCATGGCCGCCAAGGTGAGCCTCGACGATCAATCCGTCCAGCTGCGGCTCAGCACCCCCGGCGGCTCCGAAACCTATGTGGCCCGGGTGGTGGCGATCGACGGCGTGCCGCGCGGCGTGGTGTGCCGAGGGAAGGGAACCCCGGCGCCATTCCCCTTCCGCGGCTCCCGCCTGGAGTGCCCGCCGGGCTGGCGGCCCCTGCCGAATGTCAAAGCCCAGCTGCCGGCTGCCGAGCGCTCGGGTTTCTGACTGTTTCTTTAGGAATTCCACACTTTCTTTGCCGTCGGTGTCCGGGCGCTGAGTGCAAGTTGTGGGCAAGTTGTGGGCAAGTTGTGGGCAAGTTGTGGGCAAATGCAACTCCTGCATGTAAGTTGAAAATGAAGTTCTTTGGATTCAGCCGTGCTCAAGCGTCTTGCCGCCAGTCTTCTTGTGGGAGCCGCCCTGTCGGCATCCGCCCTGCCCGCTTCCGCTGCCGTTGACAACGACCTGCCCGTGCGCTGGAACACCGGTGGCGCCGTCTGGTCGACTGGCCTCGACAAGTTCGTCACCTTCATTGACTCCGGTTCCGTGACCGATCGGGGCTTGGGCGACGGGATCTCCCGTTCCGGCTGGACCTCCGATGAAATCCGCGCCGGGCTCTCCAAGACCTACACCGTCGATCTGGTCGGGGTGTCCCGTTTCCTCTACTCCGATGCCGGGGTGAAGTTCCTCAAGGATCAGACCCGCAGCTACTTCCCCTACTGGAGCATGACCACCTACGCGGTGCCTGCGCTGCGCAGCGCCATCATCGCCGATGCCCGTGATGGCTCGATCTCCTCAGCCGGGATCATGGCGGCCCTTCCCACCGACTTCCGCCTGGCGGACACCTGCAACACCTACGACGGCAAGCAGAACATCTGCGCTGAAGGCAAGTGCCAGGCAGGAACGGCCCAGTGCACCTCCCTGCTCTCCTGGTATGTCTTCCTGCCCGCCTGCATCCAGGCCAACCAGTTGACCGGCCCCGTCGCCCAGGTGCGCACCGCTCCCGCTCCCCGGACCTTCGCCCCCGCCCCTGAGCCGATCCGCGGCCTCTGGTGACCAGCCCCGGCCGGTTTCGGCCGGCCGCCCACCGCCTTTCAGCCCCGCTTCGCCGGGGCTTTTTTGATGGCGGCCTCCCCGGGCCACCTGGCGATCAACAGGCCGTGGTCGAGCCGTTGGGGCAGGCTTGCGTTGCGGTTGGCCTCGAAGCACGCCCGCAGAGCGGCAATCTCGGAGACCCCGAACGCCTGGCCCAGGACCCTCCGGTAGCTGGCTTCGGCGCCAAACCAACGCTCCACCAAGGCGGGGGTCAAGGCGAGTTGGAGCGTCTCCTGCCAACCCTCTTCGGCCACCTGCCAGCCCAGCGCCTCCAGCTGGCCCAGCATCACCGCCTGGGCGGAGGCCGAAGCGTCTTGCAGCCATTGCCGCTCCAGCGGCAGGCAGGCCTCCAGCCGCTGGTGGGTGTCGGTGGGTTCGGCGCCAGGCCGGCCAGGGGCGCCCAGGACGGCCAGCAGGCTTTCCGCCGGGCCGATCAACGGAACGCTGAACAGCAGCCGCAGCTGGGCGTTGTCGCTGGCCAGAGCCGTCAGTGTTTCCGCCCAGCGGCGCAGCCCGGTTGCCCCAAGACCCTGGAAGGGCTGGCGCGCCGCCACCCATTCGAAGCGCTCGGTCGCACCCAGCTGGACGGCCAGCGCTTCCGGATGCTCCGGTGGCACCACGCACAGTTGCGGCTGGCGGAGGGCATCGAGGAGTTGCAGGTGTGCCTGGAGGCGCTCCTTCTCTGAGGGGTGCGCCACGGTGATCACCAGGCCCCCTTCGGGCGTGGCTTCGAGGGGATCGAGCGCCCAGAGCAGGGAGCGGGCCTCCAGCACCAGCACCCGGTCGTGGCGCTGCCAGCGGGCCCCCTGCCAGAACCGTTGGCGCAGGAGGTCCAGCCTCTCCCCTTCGGCGGCTGCCTGCCGTTGCAGCCAGCGCTCCAGCTGGGGATCGTCCGGGCTGCTGCTCAGCGGCTCCAGCGCCATGGTGCCGGTTTCGGCCATGGTTTCCGCGGTAGCGGCGAGCTGGGCGGCCCGCCGTTGCTGCAGGCGTCCCTTCAGGGCGCCTTCCCAGCCCAGGCCACCGGGTTGCCAGAACACCTGCCCCTGCAGGACGGCGGGCAGGTAGGTCTGGGCGACCCAGTGCTCGGCGTAGGCATGGGGGTAGCGGTAGCCCACCCCATCGCCGAAGGCCTGGCCATCGCGGCTGGCATCCCGCAGAGGCGAAGGCACGGTTTGCTTGGCGGCGGTTCGCACACTCTTGAGGGCATCGAAGAAACCCAGCACGCTGTTGCTCTTCTCGGCCCCGGCCAGATAGAGGGCGGCCTGGGCGAGGGGGTAGAGCCCTTCCGGCAGCCCCACCCGCTCAAAGGCCGCCGCGCAGGCCTCCACCACCACGATCGCCTGGGGATCGGCCAGGCCCACGTCTTCTCCGGCGGCGATCAGCATGCGGCGAAAGATGAAACGCGGGTTTTCGCCCGCCTCCACCATCCGGGCCAGCCAGAACAGGGCCGCATCGGCGTCGGAGCCCCGCAGCGATTTGATGAAGGCGCTGATCGTGTCGAAGTGGGCGTCCCCCTGCTTGTCGTAGAGCACGGCCCGTTGCTGGATCGACTCCTCAGCGATGGCCAGGTCGATCCTGATGGCGCCGTTCCCATCGGGCTCCGTCGTCTCCACCGCCAGCTCCAGGGCATTGAGCAGGCTGCGGGCATCGCCACCGGCCACATCCAGCAGGTGGGCGGCGGCCTCGCTGCTCAGCACCACCGAACGGGTGCCATAGCCTCGCTCGCCGTCGGCCAGGGCCCGCTCCAGAAGCTGGCGAAGATCCTCGGTTTCGAGCGGCTGCAGCCGGAACAACCGCGAGCGGCTCACCAGCGCCTTGTTCACCTCGAAGAACGGATTCTCGGTGGTGGCGCCGATCAGGGTGACGGTGCCGTTCTCCACCCAGGGCAGCAGGGCGTCCTGCTGGGCGCTGTTGAAGCGGTGCACCTCATCGATGAACAGCAGGCTGCGCAGGCCGTGCTCACCGAGGCGCCGCTGGGCCGCCTCCACTTCGCTGCGCAGGTCCTTGACCCCGGCGAGCACGGCGTTGAGGCTGCTGAAGTGGGCCCGCGTGGTGCCGGCGATGATGCGGGCCAGGGTGGTTTTACCCACCCCGGGCGGGCCGTGCAGGATCAGGTTGCCGACCCGATCGGCGCGGATGGCGCGGCGCAGCAGGCGGCCGGGGCCCAGGATCGCCTCCTGACCGACGAACTCCTCGAGCGTGCGGGGCCGCAGCCGATCGGCGAGGGGGGCGATTCGGCTGAGGACCCTCTCCCGTTGATGGGTGAAGAGATCACTCACCCTCGTGGTGGAAGCGGGCACTGAACCGCAGTAGATCGAAGCCGCTGAAGAGGAAGCTGATGCCCACCAGCAGCCCGACCACCTGCAGCAGGCCAGCGGGACCCATCGAGAGAATCAGCAGACCCAGCACCAGGGTCACGAGGCCGTTGACCAGGCCCCAGGCCCAGCCGGCGGTGGAGCGGTTCGAGAGCGACACGATCGCCATCACCGCCCCTTCGGCCAGAAACACGATGCCCACCGCCGTGGCCAGGGCCTTGACCTGAAGAGCGGCGGGAATCAGGCCGGCCTTGAACTGAAGCAGCATCCACAGGCCCGCCACCAGGAACAGGGTGGAGACGACCAGCCGCCAGAAACAGTGCCAGCGGCTGAGGCTGCGGGCCCGGGCGAGGTTGTTGACCCAGCCCACGATTCCACCCACCAGAAAGGCGAGAGCCACCATCACTGTGACCCAGGCCGAGGCCACCACCGGGAACACCAGGGCCAGCACCCCGAGCAAGAGCATCAGGATGCCTTCGGCCCGGGTGAAGCCCCGCAGGCGCCCTGCTTGCCTGGCCCGTCTCTCCAGCTGGCCCGGTTCGGCTGTCATCGAAGCAAGGCTGCAAAACCCATTCTAGAAGGCGAAAACGAACCGGAGTTGCCTGCGAACCGGAGCGCTTGCCCTGCTCAGCTCTATGAATCTGCGGACTTGTGGATCCTCAGGGTTGCGCCGCAGGCGGCCAGGGGGGTGATTGCCTGAGGCAGGCGTTGGGCCTGGAACTCGAACCGATCGCTCATCCGCTTGGGTGCGTGGGGAACGCGGGAGATCCGGCCCCATGGGGGACAATCCTGGGACTCGACCGCGCCGGACCTGATTGGTGGGAACGTCCAGCAGAATCCGTTCAACCAGCACTGCCCGCGTGATTCTTGCCCTCCGCTCCGTGTCCTTCGGAACGGGTGCCGTTTTGGCGGCGGTGCTCCTGGTGGCCACCGGCTGTGGCGGTGGTCCCAAGCCCGAGCCGGTGAGGAGGGTGCAGGTGTCCACCGAACCGGTGGCCCTGGGCCGTTTCAGCAACGACGTCGACACGATCAGCACCCTGGAGGCGATTGAGGAGGTGCAGCTGGCCGCCCAGGCGGCCGGGCGGATCGAGCGCCTGCTGATCCGCCAGGGGGATCGGGTGCGTCAGGGCCAGCTGCTGCTGGTGCTCGACCAGGCCCAGGTGCGCGCTGATTTGGCCAGCCTGATCGCCAAGCGTGACAAGGACAGGCTCAATTACCAACGCTTCGAGTTCCTCGTGCGCCAGGGCGCTGCCAGCTCCTTGCAGCGTGATGAATTTCAGGCGCAGTACATCCAGTCGCGGGAAGCCGTGGTGGCCCGCCAGGCCGATCTCTCCTTCAGCAACCTCACAGCTCCGATCAGCGGCGTGATCAGCGACCTGCAGGTGAAGCAGGGCGATGTGATCGCCGCCGGCGCGCCGTTCACCAAGGTGGTGCGCAACGATCGCCTGATGGCCCGCATCGATGTGCCCGGTGCCTTCACCGACCGGGTGCGCCCTGGCCTGCCGGTGCTGTTGCAGGAACCCCTGGGCAACCGGTTGTTAGCCACCGGAGTCGTGAATTCGGTGGATCCCGCCGTCAACGCCGGCACCCAGTCGCTGCTGCTCAAGGCGGAATTCCCCAATCCTTCGGGTGCCCTGCGCACGGGCCTGCGGCTGCGGACCCGGGTGAAGCTGGCCACCGGGGAGCTGCCCTCGGTGCCCTTCGCCGCGGTCACCCAGTCGGCGGGGCAGAGCTTCGTGTTCGTGGCGGGAAGCTTCCAGGACCTTGAGCGCAATCCGGGCAAGGCGAAACTCGATGAGCTGCGCAAGCTGCCCCCCGGAGCCGCCTTCGCCCTGCAGGTGCCGGTGCAGCTCGGACCCCTGCAGAACAATCGATACCCCGTGCTGAAGGGGGTGGACCTCAACAATCCGGTCATCACCACCAACCTGCTCACCCTCCGTCACGGCACGCCCGTGACGGTGAAGTAAGGGTCCGCCGATGTCCGCTTCCAACAATTTCATTGTCCGGCCGGTGCTCACCGTGGTGTGCAGCCTGCTGATCGTCTTTGCCGGGCTGATCGCCATCCCCCTGCTGCCGATCGAGAACCTGCCCGACATCGCGCCGCCCACCGTGCAGGTCACCTCCCGGTACAACGGAGCCGATGCCCTCAGCGTCGAGCAGGGCGTCACCGCCGTGCTGGAGCAGCAGATCAACGGCGTCCAGAACATGGAGTTCATCAGCTCCACCAGTTCTGCCGACGGCACCAGCGCCATCACGGTGTCCTTCGCCAGCGGCACCGACGGCGACATCAACCAGGTCAACGTGCAGAACCGGGTGGCCCTGGCCCAGCCCCAGCTCCCCGAGGAGGTGCGCCAGTCGGGGGTGGTGGTCAACCAGGCCTCCAATTCGATCCTGCTGGTGGCCAACTTCGTCAGCGAAGACCCGGCCAACCCCTTCAGCATCGAGACGATCAGCGGCCTGCTTGATCAAGGGCTCACCGATGCCCTGCGGCGGGTGAGGGGAGTGGGTAGCATCGCCTACTTCGGCAACCGCCAGCTGGCGATCCGCCTCTGGCTCGACCCCGATCGGCTGGCCGCCAACAAGCTCACCTCCGCCGACGTGGTGGCGGCGCTCAGTTCCCAGAACCGCCTGGTGCCGGCCGGCCGGGTGGGCGGTGCGCCGGCGCCCGATGGCCAGAAATTCACCTTCACCGTGCAGTTGCAGGGGCGGCTGCGCACCAACGAGGAATTCGAGCGCATGATTCTGCGCACCACCCCGGATGGGGGCCTGATCCGCCTGAGCGACGTGGGCCGCGTCGAGCTGGGCGGTGAAAGCTTCGACGTGGGGGCCACCGACCTGCGCGGCGTGCCGTCCGTGGGCCTGGCGGTGTATCAGCTCAGCGGCAGCAACGCCCTGGAGGTGTCCAATGGGGTGAAGGAGGTGATCGCCACCTTCGAAGCCACCCTGCCGCCGGGGATTCGAAAGGAGATCATCTACGACAACACCGACTTCATCAACGCCTCGATCCAGGGGGTGACCGGCGCCCTGCGGGATGCGGTGCTGCTGGTGGTGCTGATCCTGTTCCTGTTCCTGCAGGACTGGAAAGCCACCATGGTGCCGGGGATCGCCATTCCGGTGGCCCTGGTGGGCACCTTCGCCTTCGTGAAGGCCTTCGGCTTCTCGCTCAACCAGCTCACCCTGTTCGGGTTGGTGCTGGCTGCCGGCCTGGTGGTGGATGACGCCATCACCGTGATCGAGGACACCTCAACCAAAAAGAAGGAGGGGCTCTCGGCCGTGGCGGCCGCCATGGCCACGATGAACGAGCTGTTCGGCGCCGTGATCGCCACCTCCCTGGTGCTGTTTGCGGTGTTCCTTCCGGTGCTGTTCTTCCCCGGCGCCACCGGCACGATCTACAAGCAGTTCGCCGCCACGATCCTCTTCGCGGTAACGATCTCCACCTTCAACGCGCTCACGTTTTCGCCGATGCTCTCCGCCCTGCTGCTGGCCCGGGAGAGCCCCCCCCCCGGCCGACGCACCTATGCCATCGCCGGTGCGGTGATCGGCGCCATCTACGGGTTGCTGCTAAGCGGTGGCTTTGCCAACCCCCTCCCAATCGCGCTGTTCGGCCTGCTGGGCCTGGCCCTGGGCTGGTTCACCCCGCCGATCTTCAGGGGGTTCAACCGCTTCTATGCCGGCTTCGAGCGGCGCTACGACGGCGCCCTTGGCTGGGTGCTGAGCCACCGCAAGTTGGTGATGTCGGTGTTGGTGGGGGGTGTGGTGCTGACCGGTGTGGCCTTCAACGCCATCCCTTCCGGCTTCGTGCCGGTGGAGGATCAGGGCTACGCCATCGGCTTCGTGCAAGCTCCCGACGGCACTTCGGAGCAGAAAACCAGCCGCGTCAATGCCCAGGTTGCTGAAATCCTGCGGACTGAAAAGGACATCACAGCGGCGGCGATCTTCAGCGGCGCCAGCCTCGATGGCAATGCCCCTAACCGGGGGCTGTTCTTCTTCGGCACCAAGAACTGGGACGACCGCGGTGATGCGGACCAGTCGGTGAACGCGATCGTGGAGCGGCTGAACCGCAAGCTCTCGGTGATCAACGGCGGCCGGGTGTTCGTGGTGGAGCCCCCCTCGATCCCCGGCTATGGCGCCTCCGGCGGTTTCGAGTTCCAGCTTCTGGACCAGAGTGGTGGGGCCCTCAACCTGCCCCAGTTCGCCGGGGTGGCAGCTGAGCTGATCGGCAAGGCCAACCAGGCGCGGCCGGACGGCCGGCCCCTGTTCAGCCGTGTGTTCACCCAGTTCAGCGCCGAGTCCCCCCAGCTGGCGATCACGGTGGACCGGGACAGGCTCGCCGCCCTCGGCCTCGACTACGGCCAGGCGATGCGGGTCTTCAGCTTCTACTTCGGTGGCGCCTACGTCAACGACACCTTTCAGGAGGGCCGGGTGCGGCGGGTCTACGTGCAGGCAGACGGCCCCTTCCGTGCCACGCCCCAGCGGCTCCAGGCCATCTTCGTGACGAATGCCAAAGGAGAGCCGGTGCCGCTGGCCGAGGTGATCACGGTGGAGCCGATCACCGGCCCATCGATCATTCCCCGCTTCAACCTCTTCCGCTCCATCCGGGTGGAGGGCTCGGCGGCGCCGGGTCGCAGTTCGGGCCAGGCGATCAAGGGGATCCTTGGGCTGTTCAAGGGGCTGGATGTGCCCGGCATCGGCTACGACTGGACCGGCATCGCCCGGGAGGAGGTGAGTGCCGGGGCCCTGGCGGTGGTGATCTTCGCCCTCGGCATCCTGGTGGTGTATCTGGTGCTGGCGGCCCAGTACGAGAGCTACAGCGATCCGCTGATCATCCTGATGACGGTGCCCACCGCCATGCTCGGGGCCCTGGTGTTCCTGGGGGCCCGCGGCTACGAGCTCAACATCTACGCCCAGGTGGGGCTGGTGATGCTGATCGGCCTGGCGGCGAAGAACGGGATCCTGATCGTGGACCTGGCCAACCAGCGCATGGCCTCTGGCGCCAGCGCCCTGGAGGCGGCCCGGGAGGCGGCCCGCTCCCGCCTGCGGCCGATCATCATGACCGCCGTCTCGTCGTTGTTCGGCTTCCTGCCGCTGGTGTTTGCGAGTGGAGCCGGTGCCCGGGGCCAGTCCTCCCTGGGCACGGTGGTGTTCGGTGGCCTGCTGGTGGCCACGGTGCTGTCGCTGCTGGTGGTGCCGGTGTTCTATGTGGTGGTGAAACAGCTGGTGCCGCCTCCCACGCCTCCACTGCCGGGGGATGGGGAGGGAGCCCTGATCGAGGGGGCTACCCCCTGATGGCCCCCCAGGCCCCACCACTGCGGGGGAGCCGGATCCTGCTGGCCGGGGTGATCGGCAGTGGCCTGGGGGCTGCCGTGGCCCTGATGTTGCATGCGGTGGTGACCAACACGCCGGTGGAGGTCAGTCCGCGCACCTTTGCCCTGTTCTTCGGGATCTTCTGCGGCTTCGGGGCCTTTGCCGGCCTCACCCTGGAGACGGTGCGCCAGCTGCAGGCCTCCAACTCCGATCCTGCCTACCACCAGAAGTTCTCCCGAGGCGGACGAAGCCGGGGGCGCCCCTGAGATCGCCTCGTCGCAACGACTTCTTCCCAGTGCTGCGCTGCGCCGGCAGACGTGGACACAGCAGCTGTCGTGCGTCAACCTGGATCGCACTCGTGACCAGCCCGTTGCGGCACCCCATACCCGTTCTGGCGGCCTCCTCCCTGCTGGCGCTGGTCTCCCTGCCGGCTTGTGCTCCGGCGCCGCCTCCTGTGCAGCCGCCTGTCGCCGTCCGGCTGGTCAATCCCCGGACCCTGCCGTTTGTGGATTCGGCCGACTACCAGAGCACCCTGGAGGCGATCCGGGAGGTGAAGCTGGCGGCCGAGATCAGTGGCCGCATCGTGGCGATGCCGATGACCGAGGGCCAGGCCGTCAGGCCCGGCCAGCTGCTGTTCACCCTGGATCAGGTGCAGCAGCAGGCGGCCACCGACTCCGCTGCGGCTGAAGCCCGCAAGGACATCATCAATGCCGAGCGCTACGTCTTTCTGAACGATCAGGGAGCTGTGTCCACCAAGGAGCGCGATTTCTACATCACCCAGGCGATCCAGAGCCGCGACACCTTCAAGGCCTCGAAGGCCACCCTGGGCTACAAGGACGTCAACGCTCCGATCGCCGGCTTCATCGGCACCATCAACGTCAAGCTCGGCGATGTGGTCAATGCCGGCACCCCCGTCACCAGCGTGGTGGACAACTCACGCCTCTGGGTGCGCCTCGATGTGGCTGGCGAGGATGCCTACCGGGTGAAACGAGGGCTGCCGGTGTTGCTGCGGGCCCCCGATCGCTCTGAGCTGGTGGCCCGGGGGGTGGTGAGTTTCGTGGCCCCCTCCCTCGACAAGCAACGCCAGACCCTGCTGGTGAAGGCGACGTTCAGCAATGCCGATGGAGCCCTGCGCAACAACCAGCGCGTCAACGCTACCCTCGTATTCGCCCAGGGCCGCCTGCTCGCCATCCCTCAGCAGGCGGTGCTGCTGCAGGCCGGCAAAACCTTTGTTTTTCTGGCCGTGAGCCCCCAGGATGCCCGGCAGCGGTTGGGCAGGGAGATTGAGCCGCCACCGCCGCCGGGCTCCTTGGTGGCGGTGCAGGTGTCTGTCAGCCTCGGCACCCTTCAGAACGGGGTCTACCCCCTCAAGTCCGGCCTGCAATCCACCGATTCGGTCATCCTGGCCAACCTCGCCCAACTGCGCAGTGGTCTGGCCGTGCGCCAGGCCCCTAGCCGCCCATGAGCCTTTCGGATACCTTCATTCGCCGCCCCGTGCTCAGCACGGTGTGCAGCGTGCTGATCCTGCTGGCGGGGGTGATCAGCCTTCCGCTGCTTCCGATCGAGAATCTGCCGAACATCGCCCCGCCCACGATCCAGGTGAACGCCAGCCTCCCCGGGGCGGATGCGCTCACGGTGGAGAGTGCCGTGACCGGCCCTCTCGAGGAGCAGATCAACGGCGCCCCCGGCATGGACTACATCACGTCCACCAGCACCGGCGAGGGCAGCAGCCAGATCAACGTCTATTTCAAGCCGGGCACCAATCCTGATATCGATCAGGTGAATGTGCTCAATCGGGTGCAGACCGCCACTCCGCAGCTGCCTCCCCAGGTGAATGCCCAGGGGGTGACGGTTCAACAGACCTCGGGCAGCTACCTTCTGGTTTACAACATCACGTCAAGCGAAGGACAGTTCGACCGGAATTACCTCAATGGGCTGGTGCAGCTCAATCTGCTTTATCCGCTTACCCGCGCCGATGGGGTGGGTCAGGTCAACATCTTCGGCGCCAGTGATCCGGCTTTCCGTCTGTGGGTGGATCCGCTGCGGCTCTCCCGGTTCAATCTTTCTGTCGCCGATGTGGTGAATGCGCTGAAAGCGCAGAACGTGGTCGTGATTGCTGGCAGCATCGGTGGACCGCCATCGCTGCCAAGCAACCGTTCCACCTTCCCGATTCTGGTGAATGGAAACCTGGAAACGGTTGCTGAGTTTGAAAAGCTCATTCTTTCGAAAGGGCCCGATGGCGGGCTGATTCGTCTGGGTGATGTGGGCCGAGCTGAGTATGCCTTCCAGAACTTCAACCAGTCGGCCGTCAACGCCATCACCGGCTATCCCTCTGTTGGTTTTGGCGTCATCCAGTTGCCAGGCAGCAATGCGATCACCACGGCCAATGCCGTCGATGCGGTGCTGACCCAGTTCCGCAATTCCTTGCCGCCCGGTGTACTGCTGGAGAAGGTGTTCGACCAGACCGACTTCATCAACGCCTCGATCGAAGGGGCCCTCGATGCCCTGCGCGATGCGGTGGTGCTGGTGCTGCTGATCATCTTCCTGTTCCTCCAAGACTGGAAGGCCACCGCCGTGCCGGCCCTCGCTCTGCCGATCGCCCTGCTGGGCGCGATGGTGTTCGTGAAGGCCTTCGGCTTCTCGATCAACGAACTCACGCTTCTGGGCATCATCCTCGCCACCGGCCTGGTGGTGGATGACGCGATCGTGGTGGTGGAGGCCGTTTCGGCGCGCATCGAAGCGGGCGATCCACCCTTTGTGGCCGCCTCGAATGCGATGAAGGAACTCACCGGCGCGATTCTGGCCACGGCCCTGGTGCTGCTGGCTGTGTTCGTTCCCGTGGCCTTCTTCCCTGGAGCCACCGGGGTGATCTACCGCCAGTTCGCGCTCACGATCGTGTTTTCGATCATCGTGTCCACCTTCAATGCCATCACCGGCAAGCCGCTGCAGTCGGCGTTGCTGCTGGGGGGCGGCAAGACCGAGCCCCGAGGCTGGCGCTGGACGGCGATCGGCGGGGCTTTCGGTGCGCTCTACGGCACCCTGGCGGGCGGCTGGTTGCTGGCCCTGGTGCTCGGCGTGGTGGGTGCGGTGGTGGGCACCTTCCTGATGCCCATCTTCACCGCCTTCAACAAGGCCTTCGAGCAGGTGGCCCGCGGCTATGCCGCCCTGCTCCAGCAGGTGATCCGCCTGAGGAGGTTTGTGGCGGTGGCGTTGCTGGGCGGTGTTCTGGTCACCGGTGCCGCCTTCGTGCTCATTCCCACCGGCTTCGTTCCCACCGAGGACCAGGGCTATGGCCTGGGCATCATTCAGCTGCCCGCCCAATCGTCGATCGAGGCCACCATGCTGGTGGCGGATCAGGCCCGCAAAATCATCGCCAAGGAGGCCGATGTGGTGTCTGGTGAGCTGGTGGGAGGGGCCGGCTTCAACGGCGGTTCACTCAACCAGGGCATCTTCTTCTTCGGCCTCAAGCCGATCGAGGAACGCACCAGCCCCGAGCAATCGGCCAACGCGATCATCGAGCGGCTGAACAAGGCTTTTTCCAGGATCCCCGGGGCAATCGTGCTGGCCCAGGCGCCAGCCGCCGTGCCGGGCTTCGGTGCCCAGGGGGGGCTCTCCTTCCAGTTCAACGACCTCAGCAATGGTGGCTACAGCCCCACCGAACTGGCCGGCCTGGCGCGGGAGCTGATCGCCAAGGCCCGCTCCACCGGCAGCTTCGGCAACCTCTACACCCAGTTCGTCAGTGATGCCCCGGTCTGGCGGCTGGATGTGGACCGCGACCGCATGGCCTCGCTCGACATCGACTACAGCGCCGCCATGGAGGCCCTGGGCACCCTCACCGGCGGCAGCTTCGTGAATCAGACCTACGAGCAGCAGCAGTACCGGCAGGTGTACGTACAGGCGGATGCCAGCCATCGCGGCATGATCCAGGACCTGAAGAACCTCAACATCAGCAACCGCGCCGGCGAGCTGGTGCCGCTCTCCAATGTGGTGAAGGCCCGCCTCGACAGCGCCCCGCCGATCATCAGCCACTTCGATCTCTACCGCACGGTGCTGATCCAGGGGGTGGAGGCTGTCGGCAAGAGCAGCGGCCAGGCGATCGATACGATCGCCGCTGTGTTCCGCCGCTTCAATTTCTCCAACATCGGCTCGGCCTGGTCGGCCCTGAGCCGCTCGGAGGTGCAGGCGGGCGCCCTGGCGATTCTGGTGTTTGCCCTGGGAATCGTGGTGGTGTACCTGGTGCTCTCGGCCCAGTACGGCAGTTACATCGATCCGCTGGTCATTCTGATGACGGTGCCCCTGGCCATGCTCGGGGCGCTGATGTTCCTGGTGTTGCGCGGCCAGGTGAACAACGTCTATGCCCAGGTGGGCCTAGTGACGCTGATTGGCCTGGCGGCCAAGAACGGCATCCTGATCGTGGATTTGGCCAACCAGCGCATGGAGCAGGGGATGACCGCCACAGAAGCGGCGATGGCGGCCGCCTGCTCCCGGCTGCGCCCGATCCTGATGACGGCGATGGCGGCCCTGGCCGGCTTCTTTCCCCTGCTGGTGGCCTCAGGGGCCGGGGCGCTCAGCCAGCAGTCGCTCGGGGCAGTGATCTTCGGTGGGCTCCTGGTGGCCACCGGGCTCAGCCTGTTCGTGGTGCCTTCCTTCTATGTGCTAATGAAGCAACTGGAAGCGACCTGGTTCCCGGCCAGCCAGGCCACCGAACCGGTGCTGCCGGCAGGACCGGCCACCTGAAATGCCCCTTCCCCGGCCTGCCGGCTATTGCCCCCGCCGCCAGTTGCGGGTCGATCGCCGCCGCATCCTGCTGGCGGGCCTGATCAACCTGGCTGCTGCATTGGTGCTGCTGACCCTGGCCCACCGGGTGTCGCGAACACCTGGCGAATTGCTGCCACCGCTTCATCCCCGCTTCTGGGTGGTGGTGGCGGGGATGGCGGCATTCTGCGGCGTCTGGGGCGAGAGCCTGCGCCAGATCAGCCTCACCCGCCGCGGCCAGCCCGGCGCCCCCCTCGATGGACGGAGCGACTGAGGCTGGGGGGCACAAGCTCAGGTGATCACCGTGGGCCGCTCCATGCCGGTGCGGCTGTGGATCTCGGCCAGGCCATCGGCGGCGCTGATCAGATCCGCCAGGGCCCGCTGGGGATCCTGGGCCAGGTTGCCGCTGGTGGGCATGAAACTCTCGAGATAGACCCGCAGGGTGGCCCCCTGGGTGCCGGTGCCGGAGAGGCGGAACACCACCCGGCTGCCGTCGTCGAGCAGCAGCCGCAGCCCCTGGCCGCTGGTGAGGGAGCCATCCACCGGATCGCGATAGCTGAAGTCGTCGGCGGTGGCGATGCGGCGACCGGCGAAGCCCTCCCCCACCAGGGCGGGCTGCATCCCCTTCAGCCGGTCGTAGAGGCCATGGGCCCGGTCGCTGGCGATCGCTTCGTAGTCATGGCGGGAGTAGTAATGGCGGCCGAACCGGCTCCAGTGCTCCGCCATCACCCGAGCCACGGAGCAGCGCCGCACCGCCAGGATCTGGAGCCAGAAGAGCACCGCCCAGAGGCCGTCCTTTTCGCGGATGTGGTTGCTGCCGGTGCCGAAGCTTTCCTCGCCGCAGAGGGTGATCCGGCCGGCGTCGAGCAGGTTGCCGAAGAACTTCCAGCCCGTGGGCGTTTCGTAGCAGGCCAGGCCCAGCTCGCGGGCAACCACATCCACCGCGGCGCTGGTGGGCATCGAGCGGGCCACCCCGGCCAGACCGTTCCCATAGCCGGGCGCAAGGGCCGCGTTGGCGGTGAGCACGGCCAGGCTGTCGCTGGGGTTCACGAAGCAGCGGGACCCCAGGATCATGTTGCGGTCGCCGTCGCCGTCGCAGGCGGCGCCGAAGCGGTAGGCGTCCCCGCCCATCAGCAGGTCGGCCAGCTCGTGGGCATAGGTGAGGTTGGGATCGGGGTGGCCGCCGCCGAAATCCTCCAGGGGGATGCCGTTGCGCACCGTGCCCGCCGGCGCGCCGAGCAGGCCTTCCAGCAGCCGCTTGGCGTAGGGCCCGGTCACCGCGTGCATGGCATCGAACGCGATCGGGAAATCGCCGCGCAACAGATCGGCGATCTGATCGAAGTCGAAGAGGCCCTGCAACAGGTCCACGTAGTCGCCCACCCCATCGATCACCTCGATGTTGAGGGTGCCGATCCTGTGCAAGCCAGGTGCCTCCAGAGCCACCGGCGCCGCTTTGGCGATCCGATAGCCGGCGAGCCTGGTGGTGGTGGCATGGATCGCCTCGGTGATCGATTCCGGGGCGGGCCCACCGTTGGCGCCATTCACCTTGACGCCGAAATCGCCCTCGGGGCCACCGGGGTTGTGGCTGGCCGAGAGGATGATGCCGCCGATCGCCTGGTGGCGGCGGATCAGGTTCGAGGCCGCCGGCGTGGAGAGGATGCCGCCGGTGGTGGTGATCACCCGGGCCATGCCATGGGCGGCGGCCATGCGGCAGATCACGTCGATGGCATGGCGGTTGCCGTAGCGGCCGTCGCCGCCGAGCACCATGGTGCCGCCTTCCACCCCCGGCAGCACCTGGAACACCGCCTCGATGAAGCTCTCCAGGTAGTGGGGTTGCTCAAATTGGCGGCTGCTCTTGCGCAGCCCCGAGGTGCCGGGCTTCTGGTCGGTGAAGGGGGCGTTGAGGGCCACCTCTTCGATCGCTGGGGCGGCGGTGCTGTCGGGTGCGCTGCTGGCCATACGACCGAAGAGCAGGAGATCGAAGGCTAACCCTGCTCTCCGTCCCTGTCGGGTTGGCTACCGTGGATTGATGATTTCGCTTTGATATCGATGCGCCGGATGGGGTATCTAGTGCCATGGGGATCCCTGCTTCCCGCCTTGGTTTTGACCTTCACCGCCACAGCTGGCCTCGCCGCAACGACCCCCGCCGCCGCTGTCGCCGCCGAGGCCAAGCCGTTCGCTGAGGCGGTGAATTCCAGCCGCACGGCGGCCGAGGCGGTCCTGGCCCAGTCCGGCACGGAGCATTGCCTGCGGGGCAAGCTCACCAATGCCCTGCTGGGGTTGTCGAGCAGCTGCGAGGCCCAGGGCCAGCGCTCCGAGCTCTGCGCCTTCGCTGACCGGGTCATCGTCACCACCGGCTGGACCGTGGGGTTCATGGAGACCACCGCCCGCCAGCTGCTCCAACTTGCCGCTTCCGATCTTTCCAGCCTCAGCGGTGGCACTACGGGCAGCGGTCCTCGACCCTGAACGGGAGGAGCAGGGCTTCAGTTCTTCGCGGGTCCGATGCCGAATCCCGATCCTCCCCCCAGGCCGGTGGGCCCCGCCCCGCCCGGTGCTGGTGCTGGCTTGGGCTTGGCACGGGCCTGGCAGCGGCTGATCAGCCGCTCGCCGGCCTGGTCGAGGACATCGCGGCGCTGGAAGGAGTTGGCCGCGGCGGGTTGCGCCTTCTGGAGGATGTCCCAGACGCCGTCTTTGCAGAACGTCGGCAGCAGGGGGTTGTCCATCAGGGGATTGGCCAGGGTCCGAGCCCGGCTGCAGTCCGCTTCGGTGTTGGTGCGGGAGCAGGCGAAGGTGGCCAGTTGCACCTCCCGCAACACGCTGGCGCTGGGATAGTCGGGCAGCTCCCGGCCCAGGGCGGTGGCCGACCAGGCCAGGCACCCGAGGCTCAGCCAGGGGGTGATCAGCAACGGGGCGACGAGGCGAAGGCGACCCATGGAGATCCGATGGCAAGGGTTCCATCATCGCCGCGGCTCAGACCCGGAGGCGGACGGGGCTGAACCCCTCCCGCAGGGGACCCTGCCGCGCCATCCAGGCGCGCTTCAGCGCAGGGCCGATCCAGGGGCTCAACCGAGCGACTCCATCGCGCACCAAGGGGTTTCGAGCCAGCAGCTCCCCCTGCCGGGCTTCATCGCCCTGGAGGGCCTGGGCCTGGTGGATCTCCGGTTCCCGCTCCGCCTGGATGGCGGCGAGGGCCCGGTCGATGGCTGCGGGACCGGCCTGAACGCACAGCACGGGCACCAGATGGTTGGCGGCCACCAGCGCATCACGCAGGGCCATGTTGAGCCCCTGGGCCCGAACCGGACTCATCGGATGGGCGGCATCCCCGAGTAGCAGCAGGCCCGGCCGGTGCCAGCGGGGCGCGATGCCCACCTGCACCGAAAGCCTTTGCGGCGGGGTGATCGCCCCGGCCTGGGCCTGGAAGTGCTCGGCCAGCCAGTCCGGGGAGAGCTGGGCGAAGGCTTCGGCCCAGGCGGAAGCGCTCCGCTCGATCCGCGCGCCGGGTGCCAGCAGCCAGCCGAGCTGCAGCTCCCCGGGGGTGGCGCCGTGGAACACGCTGAAGCCGCCTCCCGCGCCGAGCTGAACCAGGAACAGGTTGTCGGCCTCGAAGAGCGGGTGGGCCGGCAGCCGGAACCAGAGCAGATCGATCGGGCTGCTGCTCTGCTCCAGCGCCAGCCCCGCCTTGCCCCGCAGCAGCGAGGAGCGCCCATCGGCGGCGATCACCAGGGCGGCGGCGAGGATCCGCCCGTCGGCCAGCCGCACTCCGGCCACCCGGTCGTCCTCGATCACCAGGGCCAGGGCGCGCTGGCCCGGCAGCCAGCGGAAACCGCCGCACCGGCCCGCCCTGGCGATCATGGCCTTCAACAGTGCAGGCTGAGAAACCAGGGTGCAGGGTCGATCGGAGCCCATCGGTTCGTCGACGCGGAACAGCTCCCGGCCGTTGACCCGGAAGGCCCAGCCACTCAGCGTTCGGCCTGGAAGGGTTTGCAACAGCGGCGTCAGGCCGATCTGGTCGAGGGCGTCGAGCCCCGAGGGCATCAGAGCCTCGCCGCGGAAGCGGCGGCCCAGATCCCTGGCGGCCTCCACCAGGATCACGGGCAGATCCCGCTCGGCCAGCAGCAGCGCCAGGCAGGTGCCGGCCGGGCCCGCACCGACGATCACCACCGGCTGCTGCATGGGTGGCCTCAGCTGTGTTGCACGGTGGGTTGCCGCTGGGTGCCGCTGCCACAACTCCGGCGGATCCGCTCCAGTTTGCGTTGCATCCGCGCCGTGATGCCAAGCTCGGCACCCTGCCACATCCGGTCCATCTCCCGCGAGAAGTGGGCGGCCAGGGCCGGGGAGTGAAGGATCAGCAGGGTCTCGTCGTTGGCATGGGCCGCCGATGGACTCCAATTGAAGGAGCCGGTGATCACATCCTTGGCGTCGATCACGGCGATCTTGTGGTGCAGCTTGTCGCCCCTGGCCAGTTGCGGGGTTCCCACCCCCTCAATCGGCCGCTTCCAGGGGGCGTTGCCGGCTTCCAGCTTGCAGAGCCGATCCGGCATCGCCACGCCAAGCAGGTCGAGGACCTCGGAGAAGGAACGGCTGGCAAACCCCGGATCGGCCAGCAGGCGGATCCGCACCCCCCGCTGCTGCAGCTGGACCAGCCGGTCGGCGATGCCCTGGGCGGAGAACACGAACAGCCCCATGTCCAGGCTGGTCTGGGCCTGGGCCAGGCGCTCCTCGAGCAGGGCCAGTCCGTTGTGGGCATCGCGGCGCCGATGGGGCGCGAACAGCACCTCCACCGGGGTGGGGCCGACCATCACCGTCTGAACCTCGCCGGACTCCTTGCCGATGCCGAAGCGGCTGTCGGTACTCCCGCCGGGACCATCCCCCCACATCCGGTTGAATTCGGCGCTGAACAGGGCGGCGAGGGGCCGGCTCTCGATCCGCAGCAGGTGATTCACGTTGCCCAGCGTCTGGGGATCACCGGCATCGCCGTGGATGCAGGACGGGGTGAAGTTGGCGGATCCGGTGACCAGCCAGCGACCATCGACGACCAGAAACTTGTGGTGCATCAGGCCGCTGCCGGCGCTGCCGTCGGCCGTGTCATCGATCAGGGGTACCCCGCCCCGCTGCAGGATGGCCACCGCATCCCCCGCTCGCCGTTCCTCGCCGCTGAGCTGGCCGTCGTGGTTGCGATCGGCCAGGGCCGAGAGCTGGGTGTGCCGAAGCCGCTGATGGGGGTTCAGATCACTGGGGTGCTGGGCGCTCCAGGTGGTGCTGTAGGTGTTCTCCAGCACCACCTCGACCTTGACCCCGCCCTGGTGCTTGCGAACCAGGGCCTCGGCCACCCTGGGCAAAGCGAGTTCCTGCACTGCCAGCTGGATCCTGGTTTCGGCCCGCTGGATCGTGTCCAGCACCAGGGCCTCCAGGTCGTCGCCGCTGCGCCGGCGGCCATCGATCGGGCTGCGGTACTGATGGTCGCTGCGGTGATTGAAGGCCACCTCCACCCCTGGCGGCAGGGGGAGATTGGCAGGGGCCTGGCCGATGATCCGCGCCGTGGCGCTGCAGCCGGCCAGGGCCACGGCCAGACCGACGAGGCCCAGAGCACGGGCGGCCCTCAACCCAGCTGGCCTGGGCGGAAGGAGGTGTTCCAAGTCAAGCTCAAAGCAAGGCTGCCCTCAGGGTTCCCCGCCGATCCCGGCTTGGGCGGAATCGGGGGCCTGGGCGTTGCCCTGATTAAGAATGGCCCGGCATTTCGGCGCTCCGAAGCATCAGCGCAAACCAGAGGCAACTGGCGACCACCGCCGTCGCCACCCCGGCAGCGACGCTGAACCGCACCATCAGGATCGGCACCAGGATGGGCAGAAGCAGGCTTCCGGCCAGGGGGGTGAAGGCGACCAGGGCGCGCATCAGTTCAGAACCACTCGGCGATGGCCTGATTGGCCGGGTTGGTGTTGTCGTCGGGCGTGGAGCGATCGAACTGGAGGGTGATGTTGCGCTTCTGCTCTCCGTCGGCGGCGATCGCCTCGATCGGATAGAGCTGCTGGCCGTCACGGAATGGCACTTGCACGCGGAACGTGCCTTCGGCAGAGAGGGGAACCATCTCGTTGCCAATCAAGAGTGTGGCGGAGGGATCCGTCGAGCCGTAGACAATCAGTTCGGCGTCAGCCACCAGCCAGAAGGAACGCTGTCGGGCAGGCACCCCGCCGAGGCCTGATTCATGGCGTCCACTGGCCCAGACCCCAATGCCGGAGTCGGTCAGTCCATGGCGCTGGGGCTTGTCGGTGCGCTCATCGAGTTCGTGGAAGGCTTCGGAACCCCGCCCGAAGCGCATGCCGGGGCTGACGCCGCCTCGGGTGCCGCTCTGGAGGGTGGCTTTCTTGTACAAGCGCTCATGCAGGTCGCTGTACGGCGCATCCATGGGGCTGGGCAGAGAGCCGGGGCTGGGGGCCACCTCGAGGGAGAACGGAACGAACTGATCCAGGATCTGCTCGCTGGGATGCAGGGCCGGCACGCGGGCGGAGGCGGAAAAACCGAGTGAAATCCAGCCGCCTCCCACCTTGCGATAGCCCAGTTCCACCCGGTAATCCCGGTCGCTCATCGGCACCGGCAAATACCACTCGGTGGCATGGCTGTCGACCGGCACCTCCTGGAGGGCTTGGGCATGGCTGGCGCCGCCGCTGAGGCCGGTCACGTCAGCGACCCGGAGGCAGAGCTGGCTGGCGCCCGAGGCCAGGGCCTGACGACGATCGCTGTCGGCGATCTCCCAGAACACGTAGGCCCACTGTGGATCTCTGGGAAGAAACACCACCTTGGTCTGGGCATCCGGCCGGGGTGCGGGCGTCAGGCCGGCCTCAATCTCGGCCAGGCTGGCTCCAGGTGCTGGAGAGGATTGAGCAGCGCCGGCCTGGTCGGGCTGATATCTGCCGATGGCCTCGGACAGCTCCTGCTTGGACTTGCGGCTGTACAGGCTGACCCCGAGCCCACTGGCGACCTGGCGGAGCTGTCTCAGGGTCATTCTCGCCAGAGATGAAAATGCCTGAGTCACTCGCGTACCTACCTATGTGAAAGTTCAGTCTGGAGGAGAATGCCAGGCGGGACCGGCAAGACGGTGACGGGGTCAGCAACCACTGACGCCTCGGCGGGTGCGGCAGAACACAAGAAAACGGCGGTTGGAAGCCGCCGTTCGCAAGGATCTGGAAGGGATCTCAGCGACCCCAGCCGGGTCAGCGGCCGATGCTGCGGTAGGGAACCTTGGAGAGGTAATCCATGCCGGCATTGCCAGAGGATGCAGCTCCGCTGCGCAGGGCGGGAAGCTCCCGAACCCAGGGCAGGTAATCCTCCGGAAACCCCCCGCGCCGCTGGCTTGCCCGTGCCGGCAGCGAGCGCTTGGTTCCGGTGAAGATGATCTGCGGGAAGCCCAGCACGCCCCGGTGGTAAGCCTCGTAGCGCGGGGAGGTGATGTTGAAGGGGGTTTCGCCCACCTCACGGGAGCCCACCACCCGGTTGCGGTGGTAAGGAACCGTGTCGTAGCCGAAGTTCTCCAGATACTCGTCGCTGTTGAGAATCTGGTCGACGGCGCCGACGACCCCCTTGGTCATGATCACGGCGGACCAGGCGATCTCCTCAGCCTTGCCGTAAACGGGGCGGCCGAGCAGCTTCTCGACCAGATGGCGAACCACCCGGTAGTTGCTGTTGAGGTTGTAGAAGCTGCGGGTGAAGGTGTCGGAAAGGCAGAGGGCGCGGATGAAATCCCGCACCGTGATCTGGCCATCGCGCAGCTGCGATTCCAGGATCGTGTCGCGGTCGACCTTGAAGGCGTGGAAGAAGATCTGGCGGTAGGCCGTTTCGATCACGAAGTTCTGGGCTTCCCGATCGATGGCCTTGTCGATCGAGACCGTTTTCGGATCCTCGTCGGAACCGACGCGGAACGGTTTCACGCGGGAGTTCTGGGTTGTCGGCGCGTAGTTCAGAAGCGGGATAGCCACACGTGCATCGTCAACCGTCGCTGTGGATCGTAGAAGTGGGCCTCTGGCCTACCCCGGCGCCCCAGCCCAGGGCTCACAGTCCGTAACGTTTGCGCACCTTTGAACCAGGCGCTCACCAGCCGAAGGCCGACAGTGGCCCGGCGGTCACCGCTTCGCCAGGCAGGCCCCCGCTGGGTTGGCCATCGCTGGCGTGGCTGCCGGGCCCGGTCCCAGCGAGGCAGCGGCTCTCGACACAGAAGGAGGCCGTGTTCGACAGCCCTTCGACGGTGCTGGTGCGCAGGCGCAGGTTCGGAGAGGGGAACCAGAAGCGCTCCAGGGATCCCATCGTTTCGTAGCTGGTGCTGAGCAACAGCCCATCGCGCTCGTCCATCTGGAAGTGTCCGGCCACCGGCGCCGTTTCGGCGTAGCCCCGATCCCGCAGCAGCAGCCCCTGGCGTCCCAGGGCATCGGTGGGGATCAGGCCGAACACCGACTCGCCCTGGTGGTCTTCACCGGCCTTGTCCCAGGCCATCGAACCGTTCCAGCGCACCTGGCAGCCGCCCACCAGCCCGGCCGGTTCCTGGCCGTGCAGGACGGCGATCGCAACCAGACGTGGATCCTCGGCGGCCACCTCCACCACCTCGATCAGGGAGCCGCCGGCCTCGGCGCGGCGGTGCAGCAGGTGGTGGCTGGTGCGCTGGGAGCGCCAGCGGCCGCAGCTGAGTCTGAAGAAGCTGAGGGCATCGGCGATCGGAACGCTCACGGCTGGTGCACGGCTGTAGCGATGATCGCAAGCCCCCCACCCCTCCCGTTACCGGTGGCTGAAACGGGAGTGCTGGCGGCCCTGGCGGCGGCGCTCTGCTGGACCCTGGCCAGCAGCCTGTGGCGGCGCCTGCCGACCTCCCTGTCGTCGTCCCAGCTGAACCTGCTCAAGAATCTGCTGGCCCTGGCCGTTCAACTGCCGCTGGTGCTGCTGGGGACCTGGCGCGTTCAGCCCGGGGCCCTGGCCCTGCTGCTCGCCAGCGGCGTGGTGGGCATCGCCCTGGGTGACAGCTTTTACTTCGCCGCCCTGCGCCGGCTCGGCACCCGCCGCACCCTCACGCTCGAGGCCGGTGGCCCTGTCGTGACGGCCCTGGGTGGTGCCGTTTTCCTCAGGGAGATCCCCGCGCCTCAACAGTGGTTCGGCGTGGGGCTGATCGTCCTGGCGGTGCTGGTGGTGGCGCGGCAGCAACCGCCTGGCCTTCCGCGCCCATCGCCGCCGGCAGCCCAGCGACCAGGGACCCAGCGTTTGGGTCTGCTGCTGGCCCTGGCGGCCCTGCTCTGCGGCAGCGGCGGCGCCCTGCTCTCCAGGGCCGCGCTGCTGGCCTCCGACCTCAGCCCCCTGCAGTCGGCCACGGTGCGGCTGGCGGCGGCAGCTGCGGTGATGCTGCCGTTGCTGCGGCACTCGCCCCCGCCGGGGGTGCGGCCCCGCCTGGCCTGGCGCCGCTGGCCCCTGGTGCTGCTCGCCACCCTGCTCGGGACCACCGCCGGGATCGTGCTGCAGCAAACGGCGTTGCAACACCTGCCTGCGGGGCTGGCGGTGGCCCTGCTCGCCACCGCCCCCGTGATGGCCTTGCCCCTGGCCAGGCTGGAGGGAGACAGGCCCGGCTGGCCCGGCCTGACGGCGGCCCTGCTCGCCCTGGCCGGCGTCAGCCTGGTGGTCTGAGCCTGCTGCGGGCCTGGGTGTCGGCCCAGTGGCACAGGTCGGAGAGTTCGAGCCCCAGGGGGTCCCGCGCCAGGGTGGCGGCGATCTGCTCCAGTTGCTTCGCTGCCTTCTCCATCTGTTGCCCAAAGGCCTTCTGGAAGGCCGGTTCCGCCGTGAGCTGGGGCTGGTCAGCTAGCCAGGCTTGGAGTTGCTGCCGGGCTGGAAGTGCTCCGGCGCGGCGACCGGCGATCTGTTGCAGGCAGCGCAGCGCATGGGCCAGGAGCCGGAGGTGGTGGCGCTCCAGGGAAGGAAGCGGGCTGGATTCCAGCAGCTGGAGGTCTTCGCTGCTGAGGGGCCCCGCCTCAGCCATGGCCGTTGGAGCCGGCAAGCCTGGCGGAACGGGGGGTGAGGCGGAACCCACAGGAATGGCCCCCCTCCAGTCGCCAGTGCACCCGCTCGACACTGCAATCAGGGAAGGTGTGACGAATCTGTTGCAGCTCCTGGTCGCAGATCTGGGGGAACTGATCGGCGAGACGGGCGACGGAACAACGGAACTCGCTCATGCACCAGGAACGGCCATCCCCATCCCGGCGGCACTCGGAGACATAGCCCTCCTGGCGGCGCAGTTCCACCAGCCGCTCCAGCCGCTCCACCAAGCTGCCCTCGCCGATCAGGACCCGATCGCAGGCGCCCTTGGCCACCGCCTGTTGCCGCAGGAGCTTTTTGACCATGTCAGGGGGCAGGCTGGCGGCCATCGATTGCAGCAGCCCGAGGGCGAACTGTTCGCCACCATCGGGAAACTGGTTGCGGCCGGCGGATGTGAGGCGCCAATGGTTGCTCGGCCGCCCCGGCCCCTCGGCACTCGGACTGGCTTCCACCAGACCGTCGTCTTCGAGGCCCCGCAGGTGACGGCGCATCACCTGAACGGAAACCGCCAGCAGATCGGACAGCTCGGTGGCCGTTGCCTCGCCCTGGCGCAGCAACAGCGTGAGCGCAGCCTCACGGGTGGGGGTCTGGGTGGAGAAAGGCATCAGTCAGGTGAGGCCGGTCTGGCAAGACGCGATCCCTGGCCATACCCTGCCACGGCTGGGAGACGGTTGTGAGCCTGCCGGGTCAGGCCTCCATCACAGGCACGGGTGGCTTAGGCTGTCCACTAACGAAACAGAAGAGTTTCGTAATTCCCGGCCTGAATTCTTTCTTTCCGGCCCGGCCTTTCGCCGCTCTGCTGGTGCCTTTTGAACGGCTCCCCCATCGCCAGAAAGCCTTCGGTTTCCCTCCTGCCGCCCATCCCATGTCCGATGCTCCATCCGCTGCGGCGGCTCCATCCACCGAAAGCCTGGAGGTGATCCGGAAGTTCGCCGAAACCTATGCCCAGCGCACCGGCACCTTTTTCTGCAGCGATTCCGGGGTGACGGCCGTGGTCCTGGAGGGGCTGGCCCGCCACAAGGAGCAGCTCGGCGGAGCGCTCTGCCCCTGCCGCCACTACGAGGACAAGGAAGCCGAGGTGTCCCAGGCCTTCTGGAACTGCCCCTGTGTGCCGATGCGTGAGCGCAAGGAGTGTCATTGCATGCTCTTTCTCACCCAAGACAACCCCTTCCGGGGCGACACTCAAAGCATCACCCTGAGCGAGATCCGCTCCCACACCAATGGTTCCACCCCCTGAGGCCCATGAGCACCGCAGCCACCGTCAGTGATCTGGTCAGCCAGCCCTACAAGTACGGCTTCGTTACCGAGATCGAAACCGAGAAGATCGACAAGGGGCTTAGTGAGGACGTGGTGCGCCTGATCTCCGCCAAGAAGAACGAGCCAACCTTCCTTCTGGAGTTTCGCCTGCGGGCTTTCCGGCAATGGCTGACGATGGAAGAGCCCGACTGGGCTTCGGTGAGCCATCCGGTGATCGATTACCAGAACATCATCTATTACGCAGCCCCGAAGCAGCAAGAAAAGAAGGCCAGCCTTGATGAGGTGGATCCCAAGCTGCTCGAAACCTTCGAGAAACTTGGTATCCCCCTGAGCGAACAGAAGCGGCTCAGCAATGTGGCCGTGGACGCTGTGTTCGACAGCGTGTCGATCGCCACCACCTACCGGGAGAAGCTGGCCGAACACGGTGTGGTGTTCTGCTCGATCAGCGAAGCGGTCAAGGATCACGCCGACCTGATCGAGCGCTACCTCGGCTCGGTGGTTCCCGCCAACGACAACTACTTCACGGCGCTCAATTCTGCCGTGTTCAGTGACGGCTCCTTCGTGTTCATTCCGAAGGGGGTGGAGTGCCCGATGGAACTGTCCACCTATTTCCGGATCAACTCCGGTGACACGGGCCAGTTCGAGCGCACCTTGATCATCGCCGAGGAAGGGGCCTCGGTCAGCTACCTGGAGGGCTGCACAGCTCCGATGTTCGACACCAACCAACTCCACGCCGCCGTGGTGGAGCTGGTGGCGCTCGACGATGCCTCAATCAAGTACTCCACCGTTCAGAACTGGTACGCCGGCGATGAGAACGGCAAAGGGGGCATCTACAACTTCGTGACCAAGCGCGGCCACTGCCGGGGTGACCGCAGCAGGATCAGCTGGACCCAGGTGGAAACCGGCTCGGCCATCACCTGGAAATACCCCAGCTGCGTGCTGCAGGGGGCCGATTCCGTCGGTGAGTTTTACTCCGTGGCCCTCACCAACAACCGCCAGCAGGCCGACACCGGCACAAAGATGATCCATGTTGGCCCCCGCACCCGCTCCACCATCGTGAGCAAGGGGATCAGCGCTGGCCATTCCTCCAACAGTTACCGGGGCCTGGTCCAGATCGGCCCCAAGGCGGTGGGGGCGAAGAACTACAGCCAGTGCGACTCGATGCTGATCGGTGATCAGGCTGCCGCCAACACCTACCCCTACCTCCGCTCCCAGCAGCCCGATGCCACGGTGGAGCATGAGGCCAGCACCTGCCGCATCTCCGCCGACCAGCTCTTCTACCTGCAGAGCCGGGGCATCGGTTTTGAGCAGGCGGTGTCGATGATGGTGAGTGGGTTCTGCCGCGATGTCTTCAGCCAACTGCCCATGGAGTTCGCATCTGAAGCCGACAAGCTGCTGGCCCTCAAGCTCGAAGGATCCGTGGGCTGATCCCCAGGCATTCAAGGCGCTCCCACGAGCCCTTTCCCGTTCATTCGAATTCGTTCCCTTCCCCGTTTCCCTGTGATCAGCCCCGACGCCGACCTGCTGCTTGAGATCGTTGACCTCCACGCCCGCGTCGAGGATCAGCCCATTCTCAAAGGGGTGAACCTGCCCATCCGCGCCGGCGAGATCCATGCGGTGATGGGCCGCAACGGCAGCGGCAAGAGCACCCTCTCCAAGGTGCTTGCTGGCCACCCCGCCTACACCGTCACCGGGGGGTCTGTCCGCTTTCGTGGTGCCGATCTGCTCGACCTCGATCCGGAACAACGGGCCCGCATCGGTCTGTTTCTCGGTTTTCAGTACCCGGTGGAGATTCCGGGCGTGAGCAACCTTGAATTCCTGCGGGTGGCCACCAACGCCCGTCGCGGCGAGCTGGGCAGGGAGGAACTCGACACCTTCGCCTTCGAGGACGTGGTGCGCGAACGGCTGACGGTGGTGCAGATGGATCCCGCCTTCCTGGAGCGCAGCGTCAACGAGGGCTTCTCGGGTGGCGAGAAAAAGCGCAACGAGATTCTGCAGATGGCCCTGCTGGAGCCGGTGGTGGCGATCCTGGATGAAACCGACTCCGGCCTTGACATCGACGCCCTGCGGATCGTGGCTGGCGGCGTCAACCAGCTCGCCACCGCCGAGAATGCCACCCTGTTGATCACCCATTACCAGCGGCTGCTGGATGTGATCACACCGGATTTCGTCCACGTGATGGCGGCGGGCCGGATCCTGCGCACGGGCGGCAAGGAGCTGGCCCTGGAGCTTGAAGAACGCGGCTACGACTGGGTGGACCAGGAGCTGGCCGTGCTGGAGGCCGTCTGATGGTGGTGTCTTCGACCCGATCCCCCCTGGCGGAAGCCAGCCCCTGGGCCGACCGGCTGCTGGAGCGGCTGCCGAGCCCTGCCGGTGCGCTTGCGGCGGTTCAGGGGCGCGGCCGGGAGGCCCTGGCCCGCCAATCCCTGCCGAATCGCCGCCAGGAAGACTGGCGCTTCACCGACCTGGCCCCCCTCACGGCCCTCGATCCGGCCGCCCTCGCCCTGGTCGCCGACGGTCAGGGCCTGGCCCAGCTCGCCGACTGCCCCGCGCCGGCAGCCGGTACCGTTCGCCTTTGGCTTGATGGCCTCAGCGACCCCCTGGCTGGCCAGTTTCTGCCAGCGGGCCTGAGCCGGCTCACACCCGAGCAACTTGATCAGGACCTGGGCCACTCCCTGGCGTGCTGCGGAAGTGAGCAGCACTGGCCCGTGGAGTTCAACCAGGCCACGGCCCGCCATTGCCTGGCCCTGAGGGTGAGCGGCTGCGTGGCCGAAACCCTTGAGCTGGTTGCCGTGGCCGACCAGCAGCACACGCTGCTGCCGGTGCGGGTGCTGCTGGTGCTGGAGGAGAACGCCAACCTGAAGGTGCTTCAGGTGCAGCTTGGCTCGGGCTCGAGTCTGAGCAGCCTGGTGGTGGAAGCGCAGCTTGGCCAAGGGGCCGAGCTGCTCCATGGCCTGTTGGCCCTTGGCGAGGGCGGTGCCTGTTTCCTGGGGCACCTGGCGGTGGAGCAGGCCAGCGGCAGCCGATTCCGGTCCGTGGCGGCCAGCCGCGGCTGGGCCCTCTTCCGGTTCGAGCCACGGATCAGCCAGGTGGACGGGGCGGCCCAGACGGAGCTTCTGGGGTTGCAACTGGTGGAGGGGCCGCAGGTGGCCGACACCCACAGCCAGGTCCGCTTCCTCGGGCCCGACGGGGCCCTGGAGCAGGTCCACAAGGCCATCGCCGATGGCCGTGGCCGCAGTGTGTTCGATGGCGCGGTGAGCGTTCCGAGGCTGGCCCAGCGCACCAACGCCAACCAGATCAGCCGCAACCTGCTGCTCTCGGATCAGGCCCGCATCGACACCAAGCCGCAGCTGGAAATCGTGGCCGATGAGGTGCGCTGCACCCATGGCGCCACCGTGAGCCGCCTGCAGGCTGATCAGCTCTTCTACCTGCAGAGTCGGGGCATCGACGCCGCCACCGCCGCCCGCCTGCTCAAGCGGGGCTTCTGCCAGGAGGTGCTGGGGAAGCTTCCCGCCGCTGCTGCCGTCTGGCAGCCCCTGCAACGCCTGCTGGCGGAGGCCTGATCGTCGATGACCGCCTCACTCCCCGTTCAGCTTGATGCCGCGAGGATCACCACGCCATCGCCGATCACGCTGGCAGCCCAGACCCGCCCGGACTTCCCCCTGCTGGCCCAGCAGGCCTGCCTCGGCCAGCCGCTGATCTACCTGGATCATGCCGCCACCAGCCAGAAGCCACGCCAGGTGCTCGAAGCCCTGCACACCTACTACAGCCGCGACAACGCCAACGTGCACCGTGGCGCCCACCAGCTCAGTGCCCGCGCCACCGACGCCTTCGAGGGGGCCCGCGCCAAGGTCGCCGGGTTCATCGGTGCGGCCACGCCGCGGGAGATCGTCTTCACCCGCAACGCCAGCGAGGCGATCAATCTGGTGGCCCGCAGCTGGGGGGACACCACCATCGGCCCCGGCGATGAGATTCTGCTCTCGGTGATGGAGCACCACAGCAATCTGGTGCCCTGGCAGTTGCTGGCCGCCCGCACCGGTGCGGTGCTGCGCCATGTCGGCCTCACCGAATCCGGCGAGCTCGACTTGGTGGACCTGAAGGCCAAGCTCACTCCGCGCACCCGGCTGGTGAGCCTGGTGCAGATCAGCAACACCCTGGGTTGCCTCAACCCGATCGCCGCGGTGGCCAAGCTGGCCCACGGGGCCGGCGCCCTGGTGCTGGTGGACGCCTGCCAGAGCCTGGCCCACCTGCCGGTGAACGTGGCGGAGCTGGGCGCCGATTTTCTGGTGGGTTCATCCCACAAGCTCTGCGGCCCCACCGGCATGGGATTCCTCTGGGCCAGGGAGGCCCTGCTGGAGGCAATGCCTCCCTTCCTGGGCGGCGGCGAAATGATCCAGGACGTTTACCTGGATCACAGCAGCTGGGCCGAATTGCCCCACAAGTTCGAGGCGGGCACCCCGGCGATCGGGGAAGCGGTGGGCATGGGGGCGGCGCTCGATTACCTCAGCGCAATCGGCCTGGAACGCATCCACAGCTGGGAGCAGCAGCTCACCGCTCGCCTGTTCGAGCGGCTGCGGGTCATGGAGGGGCTGCGGCTGCTGGGCCCCAGCCCCGAGCAACAGCCCGACCGTGGCGCCCTGGCCGCTTTCACCGTCGACGGCCTCCACGCCAACGACCTCGCGGCGCTGCTGGATGCCGGCGGCATCTGCATCCGCAGCGGCCACCACTGCACCCAGCCCCTGCACCGCCATTACGGCCTTGCCGCCTCGGCCCGCGCCAGCCTCAGCTTCACCACCACCTTCGAGGAGATCGACCGCTTCGCCGAAGAGCTCCAGAGCAGCGTGGCCTTCCTGCGGGAGCACGGCTGAGCGGTCAGGCCGGTGTCAGCAGCGCCAGGGCTTCGGCCTGGTGGGTCCCTCGCCAGAGCCACTTCCAGCGCCAGCCGGCTGCCGCGGCTGCCGCCTGGATGACCACCGGATCGGCGGGGTGATCGAAGCTGAGCAGGTGGGTGACCACCCGCTCCCGTTCCTCCTGGGACAGTTCCGTCCAGGTGTTGCGAATGCGCTCCACGTAACGGGCCCCGTAGGCGTCGCGGGATTCGCCCGGCTGACGGAAGACATCGGCCCAAAGAAACAGGCCGCCGGGGGCGATGCGGCGGCGGCAGAGGTCCAGGAAGCGCGCTTTCTCGCCGTCGCTGAGGTGGTGGATGGCGAAGGCGGAATGGAGGATGTCGACGGGCTGGGCCGGGTTGTCCGCTGCGGCCCAGCTGAGCAGATCCAGCTCCCGCCAGCGGCAGGGATAGGCAACAGGCCCGAGGGCGGCTGCCGCCAGGGGCAGCACCTGGGCCGAGAGATCGATCCCCAGGTAGGACCCCAGCGGCAGGCGGCGCAGCAGCGGGGCCAGCAGGCCCAGGTCACCGCAGCCCAGGTCTACCAGCCGGGGCGGCTCCCGCTTGCCCCGGTCGGACCCCACCGATTCCATCCAGGTGTCGATCGCCTTGGCCACCGCAGTCGAGAGGGCCCGGTGCTCCATCAGGTCTTGATCCACCACCTGCCGGTAGGTGGTCCCCTGTCGGTTGAACAGGTCCATGGGGTGGATTTAATCCTGCGGTCTTCTCTCCATCAGCTCCTTGTCAGGGAACCCCCGCCAGGAAAGGATCAACGTTCGTGAGCGCCACCTGCACCGAAACCAGGCTGGCGAGCAGCAGCCAGAGCAGGCGCGGGAGGATCAGACCAGCAGCGATCCGGTTCAGCCCGATCGCGCCGATGAAGCTGACCACGGCCACCGCCAGTCCCGCCACCGTATCGATCGCGCCGAGCACCGGGCTGTTCAGGCCGAAGTAAAGGGTGGTGAAGCTGGTGAACAGCAGCCAACCCGCGGCCTCGGAGATCAGGACAAGCCGATGTCGCCGGGTGAGCACAGGGGCGTTGGCCACGAGCGCCAGGGCCACCAGCGAGGTGACGTTCAGAACAAACCACACCGGCGCGAACACCCAGTCGGGTGGGGCGAACGGGGGCAGGAGGAAGCCGTTGTAGAAGATGGCGTCGCCCAGAAGGCCGGCCGGCAGGACGCTGATGGCGTTGGCCACCAACAGGATGGCCAACGCCTGCCACCAACGGAAGCGGCGCTGTGGCGCTGTGACGCTCACGTCGCCGCTCACTTCAGCGAGTGCAGGCCGATTGGATTCCCCTCCGTGTCGGTCACCACCGAGATGAAGCCAAACTCTCCGATCGCCATCTTCTGCCGGCAGACCGTGCCGCCGGCCGGCACCACACGGCTTTCCTCTATCGCGCAATCCTCACAACTGAAGTACACCAGCGTGCCCCCCTTGCCCGGCTCGCAGCCCGCCATCTGCATCAGCGCCCCGCCGGCGCCCACCCGGTCGTTGTCCATCGGGAAGCACCAGTAGGCCATCTCCGGACTGGACATGTCTTGGAATTCCACCTGGAACACGGCGCCGTAGAAGGCCTTGGCGCGCTCCATGTCGAGCACGTTCAGTTCGAACCAGGTGACGGGATTGCTGGCCATGGGCTTGGGGATTCTCGAGACCAATGCGACATTAGGTGTGATTGATGATGATCTTTCACTCTGGTTACTTGGCCTAACCTTCCAGAGCGCTCCAATGCTTTGCTGGGGGAAGGGCGGCATGGTCTTGTCTCCTCACCGTGCAGGAGATCAGCTGCTGGAGTGAGGTCATGCCCATTGGCGGCCGTGTTTCCACTGAGTGGATCAGGCCTGTGTCCTTTTCCACGCCGTAGCCCTTGGCTTCCGCGTGGCGGTTGAGAACCTTCACTCCGTAGGCGAAGCCTTCCGCGAAGCGGCGGTACCACTGGTTGCCCTTCTTGGTCTGGTGCATCTCCGGATCCCTCTCCCCCTTCCCGTTCTTGGTGGAGCTGGGAGCCGCGATCAAGGTGGCATCGATGCCTGTGTTCCAGATCGGCGCCTCATGGCTCCAGCGGGGCCTCAGATCTCACCAGCCCCCGCCGCCGCAGTTCCAGGCGGAAGGCCCGGCTCGGTTCCAGGGCGCCCTGGCTCAGCCACCACTGAGCCAGGCCCACCAGTTTGAAAGCCAGGACCCCGCACCAGAGCAGCAGGGCGAGGCCGTGGGTGGTGGAGTGATCCATCACGGCCCAGTCTGGCCAGAATCCTGGCCGATGTGTTCCGCTTTCGCTGCTCCTAGACCTGCCTACGGTTCCGCCATGGCTGCCCCCACCCCAACCACCCCCTACCTCGAACTCCAGGCGGTCGAGACCTGGCTGGGCCCCCGCAAGGTGTTCGAGAACCTCTCCCTGCAGTTTCACAGAGGCGAGCACACGGTGGTGCTGGGTCCAAACGGCTCCGGCAAGAGTTCGTTGATCAAGCTGCTCAGCCGCGAGCTCTACCCCGTGGTCAAGCCCGGCTCGCGGCTGCGGATCTTCGGCAGCACCACGGTGAACCTCTGGGAGTTGCGCCGCCGCATCGGGATGGTGTCCCCCGATCTGCAGTCCGGCTACGGGGGTCGCGTCAGTGCCGCCGACGTGGTGCTCTCCGGCTTCTTCGGCTCCGTCGGCATCGGCCGCAGCCAACAGCCCACCGCAGCCATGCGCGTCCGGGTGGCAGAGCTGATCGAGCAGTTGGGGCTCGCCGAGTTGGAGGAGCGTCCCTACGGCCAGCTTTCCGATGGCCAGCGCCGCCGAGCGCTGCTGGCCCGTGCCCTGGTGCACCACCCTGAGGTGCTGGTGCTGGATGAACCCACCAACGGCCTCGACCTGCAGGCAAAACACCAGTTGCTTCAAATCCTCGGGGATCTGGCCCGCTCCGGCACCACCCTGCTGCTGGTGACCCATCAGATCGAGGCGATCATCCCCGAGATCAGCCGCGCCGTGCTGTTGCGGCAAGGAGAGGTGGTGGGCGATGGGCCCGTCAGCGCGCTGTTGCGGGACGCCCCTCTCAGCACGCTGTTCGGCACACCCCTGCAGGTGTTGGTGGCGAACGGCTACCGGCAGGTGCTGCCGGCGGGTTGAGTTCCTGGCCCGATCGGTTCGCCACTTAGCCTCCATGCCGAACTCCGCAGGACCACCCATGCGCCCCCTGCCGCTCAAGCTCGGTCCCGGCAGCGACCTGCGCCTCAGCCTCGAGCAGCTGGCCACCGAACAGAACGCCTCTGGGTTCGTGCTCGGTGTGGTGGGCAACCTCTCCCGCGCCACCTTCCAGTGCCCTGGGCGTGCCGAGCCCACAGTGCTGTCAGGGGATCTGGAGATCATCACCCTGCAGGGCACCGTCTCGCCCCAGGGGGTGCACCTGCACCTGAGCCTCTCTGATCGCGACTGCCAGGTGTGGGGCGGCCACCTCGAGCCCGGCACGCTGGTGCTCAAGGGGGCCGACCTGCTGGTGGGCTTTCTGGCGGCTCCGCTTCCTGCCGCTCCTGCGTCGCCGTCCACCAGCGCTGACCAGACGCCGCTGGATCAGCAGCGGTTGCCACACCCCCGCGTCGAGATCGCCGTGTTGAGCGGATGTCCCTGGTCGGCCCGGGCCCTGCGCTTGCTGCGCACCCTCGGCATTCCCCATCGGGTGCAGTGGGTGACTGGCGACGGCGAACGACGGGACCTGGAGCAGCGCAGCGGCCGCAGCAGCCTGCCCCAGGTGTTCATCGATGGGAAGGCCATCGGCGGCTACGACGATCTGGCCGAGCTCCAAGGGCGGGGAGAGCTGGTGCGGTTGCGCTGAAGCCGGTCCGATCAGGGACCAACAGAGCCGGCCAGAACGTCCCGTAACCCCTGCAACCGCGTCTCCTCGGGTTCGGCGGTGTGCTCCCAGAGGGTTTCGAAGGAGAAGAACACCACCCCGAGCCCCCGTTGCCGGGCCGCCCGTGCCTGGGCGATGACCCGCTCCATCGGTACCGGATCCTGGCGCTGGCCAGCCATGATCCCGATCGCCGTTGTCACCTTGGCGCGGCTCTCATCGAACTCAGGGCGGTTCAGCTGGGCGGAGAAGCTCTCGATGTCCGGGCGGTAGAGCTGCACCACCACCTCATCCACCAGGCCCCGCCGTACCCAGGCCAGCCAGTTCTGCAGTTGAAGCTTGAAGGCGAAGTCGTGGTAATTGGGTGAAATCGACACCAGGACCATGGGTTTCCGGCTGCGAATCGTCTGGCGCAGCCCTGCCACGACGGTGGTGATTCTGTCGGCACGCCACTGCACCCAGGCCGGGTCGGCGGCATTGGTCGGCGGAGGTCTCTTTGCTTCCCTGCGGTACTGAGCCACCGTGGTCGGGTCGTAGCCGAAGGCGTTGGGCAGGCTCAGGTGATCGTCGAACTGAATGCCATCGGCGTCGTACCCCGCAACGACCTCCAGCACCAGCTCGCTCAAAAACGCCTGCACCTCCGGGTGGAAGGGATTGAGCCAGGCCACCTCCCCGGCCGCGCTGATCGAGGTGGTGCCCCCATCGCGTCGTTGTGACAACCAATCCGGATGCAGGGCGGCGATCTCCGAACTGGGCGGCACCATGAAGCCGAACTCGAACCAGGGGATCACCCGCAGGCCCCTGGCATGGCCCTGGGCGATCACCTCGGCGAGCAGATCCTGCCCCTGCAGCCCCTTGAAGGTGAACGACTGGAAGCCCCGCCGCCCCATCGCCGCACTCGGGTAGTAGGTGGTGCCGCTGTTCCACACCACCGGATAGATGGTGTTGAAGCCCAACCGGCTGAGCTGATCGAGGGCCAGCCCGAGGCGCTGGCGATCCCGCAGGGTGGGCATGTCATTGGCCGTCATCCAGACGCCGCGCAATTCAGGACGCAGCGGCTGGGTACGGCTGGGGGCGGGCAGGGCCATGGCGACCAGCAGGGTCAGGATGGCTGTCAGCAGCACCAGGATCGGCAGCCGCCAGGGGTTGCGTGGCATCCGGCGGTTTCTGTCTCACCCTGGTGGACGCTAGCGGCGCCAACCGCGCTGATCGGTCCAGGGCGGCCGCGCCCAGCCCTAGCTTTTCGACCATGCCGATCATTCGCGCCGAGGGCCTCTCCAAGACCTACCGGGTCGCCGACAAGCAGCCCGGACTGCTGGGCACCCTGCGTCATTTTGTCGCCCGCCGCAGCCGCGACGTGCCGGCGGTGAGCGAGGTGAGCTTCGCGATCGAGCCCGGCGAGATCGTCGGCTTCCTGGGGCCCAATGGCGCCGGCAAGACCACCACCCTCAAGATGCTCAGCGGCCTGATCCACCCCAGCGCCGGAACGGTGGAGGTGGCGGGCTGCGTTCCTTTCCGGCGCCAGGGCCGCTTCCTGCGCCAGATCTCCCTGGTGATGGGCCAGAAGCAGCAGCTGATCTGGGATCTGCCGCCGCTCGATTCGCTGCGGGTCAATGCCGCCGTCTACGGCATCGAGGACGCCGAGGCCCACCGGCGCATCCAGGAGCTGGCGGACATGCTCGAGCTCGGCGATGAGCTCACCCGGCCCGTGCGGAAGCTCTCCCTCGGCGAGCGCATGAAGGCGGAGCTGCTGGCGGCCCTGCTCCATCGCCCCGCCGTGCTGTTCCTGGATGAACCCACCCTGGGGCTGGATGTGAACGCCCAGGCCAGGGTCCGCCGGTTCCTGGCCGACATCAACCGCCGCACCGGCACCACCGTGCTGCTCACCAGCCACTACATGGGCGACATCACCGCCCTCTGTCCCCGGGTGCTGCTGATCCACCAGGGGCACCTGTTCTTCGACGGCCGCCTCGATGCCCTCACCGAGAGGCTCACCCCCTGTCGCGAGGTGCGGCTGGAGCTGGCCGAACCCCAGCCGGCCGCCGCATTCGCCCCCTTCGGGGCGCTCGAATCCCTGGAGGGCCGAAGGGTGCGGCTGCTGATTCCCCAGGAGCAGCTCACCGGGGCCGTCGCTCGGCTGCTGGCCATGTTTGCGGTACTGGATCTGGAGGTGAGCGAACCGCCGATCGAGGAGTTGATCGGGCGCCTGTTCCAGCAGGGAGTCGTGGGATGAGCCGGCACCATGGCCCTGACCGCTCCCTCCGCCACGCCGTCCGTCTGGCCCGGGTGTTGCTCTCCTCCCAGTACGCCCTGATGCTCGAGTTCCGGGCCGAGATCGTGCTCTGGGCTCTCTCCGGGGTGCTGCCCCTGATCATGCTCGGCCTCTGGAGCGGCACCGGGGTGGCCTCGATTCCGGGCTTTACGCCCCAGCGGCTGGTGCATTACTTCCTGGCCGCTTTCGTGGTGCGCCAGTTCACGATCGTCTGGGTGATCCACGCCTTCGAGGAGGACGCCCTCCAGGGCCGCCTCTCACCGGCCCTGCTGCAGCCGCTCAACCCCTTCTGGCGCTACCTGGCGGCCCACGTCTCGGAGCAGGCCACCCGGCTGCCCTTCGTGCTGGCGATCGTGGCGCTGGTGGCCCTGGTGCATCCGGCGGCCCTCTGGTGGCCCACGCCGGCCGGGCTCCTGCTGGCGCTGCTGGCCACCCACCTGGCCTTCCTGGTGCGCTTCGTGATCCAGAGCGCCCTCACCATGCTCTGCTTCTGGAGCGAGCGGGCCGCCGCCCTTGAGCGCCTGCTGCTGATCCCCTACCTCTTCCTCTCCGGCCTGGTGGCCCCCCTGGAGGCCTTCCCCGAGCCGATGCGCTCCTTCGCCCTCCACACCCCCTTTCCCTGGATGGTCTGGTTCCCGGCCCAGCTGCTCAGCGGCGGCACCGTGCCCGTCGCCCGGGGCTTTGGGGTGCTGGCTGCCTGGGGGCTGCTGTTCCTGCCGATCGCCGTCCTGCTCTGGCGGGCCGGACTGCGCCGATACTCGGCGATGGGGGCCTGATGGCGCGCCCCGCCCCAGAGCTGTTGCGCTACCTGCGCACCCTGCGGCGCTTCTGGGCTGCCTCCCTGGCGGCGGAGCTTGAGTATCAGGCCAATTTTGTGCTCGAACTGCTGGCGGTGAGCGCCAACCTGGCCGGCAGCCTCTTCACCCTCTCGCTCTTCTACGGCCACGGCCACGATCTCGGCGGCTGGAGCTGGGACGCGGCCCTGGTGGTGCTCGGCCTCTACACCCTGCTGGATGGCCTCACCACCACCCTGCTGCAGCCCAACCTGAGCACGATCGTCACCCATGTGCGCACCGGCACCCTGGATTTCGTGCTGCTCAAGCCGATCGACAGCCAGTTCTGGCTCTCGGCTCGCACCTTCTCCCCTTGGGGTCTGCCGGGCCTCGCCGCCGGGGCGGTCCTGGTGGTGGTGGCCGCCGTCCGAGCCGGCGCCCGCCCCGATGCCCTCCACCTGGTCGCCGCCGCCCTGCTCCTGGTCGCCAGCGCCCTGATCCTCTACAGCCTCTGGTTCGTGCTGGCGGCCACCAGCATCTGGTTCGTGAAGGTCTGGAACGCCACCGAAGTGCTGCGCTCCGCCCTGGTGGCCGGCCGGTACCCGGTGAGCGCCTACCCCGCCGGCCTGCGCCTGTTCTTCACCGTGGTGTTGCCGGTGGCCTTCCTCACCACCGTGCCGGCCGAGGCGATCCTGGGGCGGGCCTCGCCGCTGTGGGTGGTCTCCAGCCTGCTGGTGGCGGCGGTGGCGCTGCTGATCAGCCGCTGGTTCTGGGGTTTTGCGCTGCGCTTCTACACCTCAGCCTCCAGCTGAACGGGTCGAGCCAGCGGTGACCACCGTGTGCTCCTCCAAATAGGTGATCACCTGGGCCACGGATTCCTCCAGGCTCTGCCTGCCCGTAGGAACTTCGAGTTCGGCGGCTTCCGGGGCTTCGTAGGGGCTGGAGATGCCGGTGAAGTCCTTGATCTGGCCGGCGCGGGCCTTGGCATAGAGCCCCTTGGGGTCGCGGCGCTCGCAGACATCCAGATCGGCGGCGCAATGGATTTCGATGAAATCATCCGTCTCCACCAGGGCGCGGGCCCTGCGGCGGTCGGCGCGGAACGGGGACACGAACGCCGTGATCACGATCACCCCGGCATCGAGAAACAGTTTGGCCACTTCGCCGATGCGGCGGATGTTCTCTTCCCGGTCGGCATCGGAGAAACCCAGGTCCTGGCAGAGGCCGTGGCGCACGTTGTCGCCATCCAGCACATAGGTGGCCAGGCCGCGGCGAAACAGTTCGGCGTTGAGGGCGTTGGCCAGGGTGCTCTTGCCGCTGCCGGACAGGCCCGTCAGCCAGAGGATGGCGCTGCGGTGGCCCCGCTGCTGGGCCCGGTCGGCACGGGTGACCGACGCCTGATGCCAGACGATGTTGGTGGCGCCTGCAGACGGGTTGGCGGTTGGGTTGGCGCTCATCAGAGGGGAAAGGAAGGATCGATGCGTGCCATCGCGGCCGCAGCTGCCTGGCAGAGGGCCTGGTGTGCCTTGCCATGGCTGGCGATCAGGCAGCCGGCCTGACGGGAGTCGCCTGTGTTGTAGAGCAAGGGGCGGCCATCGGCATGGCTGAAGGCTCCACCCGCCGCCAGCAGAACGGCCTCCGGGGCGGCCATGTCCCAGTCCTTCGGGGCGGTGCGGCCCGAGAGCGAAATGTAGAGATCGGTTTCGCCCCGCAGGATGGCGCCGATCTTGCCGCCGACGCTGCCCCTGGCAAGGCCCTGGGCCACCCCCAGGGAGCCCGTCAGCTGTTCGAGGCGCTCGTCCCGATGGCTGCGACTGGTGACCGGGATCAGCTCGGGCAGGTCCTGACGAAGACTGAAGCGCACCGGCTGGAGATCCCCTGAAGGGGATTCGCACCAGGCCTGGGAGGCTGCGACCAGTCCGAACCAGAGCTGGTCGAGCTCAGGCAGCAGCACCGCACCGAGCACCGGCCGCTGGCGGTGGATCAGGGCCAGATGAACCGCGTATTCGCCGGTGCCCTGAAGAAAGTCCTTGGTGCCATCCAGCGGATCGAGAATCCAGAGCCATTCGGCGTCGATCGGCTCCCCCTGGGCCCACTGACTGGCGGTTTCCTCGCTCAACAGGGTCCAGGGGGCGGTGGGAAAGGCGTTGCCAAGGCCCGCCAACAGGTGATCGTTGACGGCCAGATCAGCGGCAGAGACGGGGCCTTTGGGGTCGTCATCGACGGAGAGCACCGCCGGGTAGCCGAAGGGAGGCTGGTCGCCGCGGGCATAGGCCCGCAGGATCGCCGCCGCTTCCCAGGCCAGCTGACGAACGACCATCAGAAGTGCCTCCTGGTTGATACCGGAAGGCAGGACGATGGCAGAGGGAAGTGGATCAGCCGGCATCACGCAAGACCTCCACTACGCTGCGGAAGGCGAACCATTCCGGGATGTCCTCGCCGCCGCGCAGCATCTTGCGAAACTGGGTGCCGCTGAGTTTGCGGATGTGCAGGCCGCGGGCTTCGGCGTGCTCAGCGGTGACGTACCCCTCCTCCTCGGTGTAGACGAGGTTGAGCGAGGGCACCGTTTCCATGCCCAGCTCGGTGGCGTGGTCACGGGCGAAATCCTGGGCCGCATAGGGCCCGTAGAAGTCGTCACCACTCAGCGACGATTTGCAGCCGGCCATGTCGCGGCCGATGATGAAATGGGTGCAGCCGTAGTTCTTGCGGATGAGCATGTGTTGCAGGGCCTCCCGGGGCCCCGCCATGTGCATGGCGTAGGGCAGGTAGGCCCAGCGGATGCGCGGGTTGGCCACCTCGGCGGCCAGGCGCTCATAGGTCTGGAAGCGAACCGTGCCGGCGATGTCGTCCTCCTGGGTGGGCCCGCAGGTGGGATGCACCAGCACTACGGCTGCTTCGCTCACGTTGGTGGCGTGGAGGGCGCGGGTGAACAGTTCGTAGTGGGCCCGGTGAATCGGGTTGCGGCATTGGAAGGCCACCACGTCCTGATCGTCCGGCAGGTCGGCCCGGACCAGGGCGGGAGTTTTGCAGGGGAACTCGCGGCTGGGCAACTCCAGGCCCTGTAGGGCGCCACCGAGGTAGAAACGGCCCCGCTCCGAGCAGATCATCCGCACGGCGGGATGCTCGATCGACGTGGTGCCGTAGCAGCCGGCCGCCTCCCGCACCTTGTCGGGTTCCCAGCGGCTCTCCACCGTGAGCACCGCTAGGTCCTGGCCCCTGTAGGTCAGCAGCACCCTCTCCCCGACGGCGATGCTCGCGTCGTCGGTGTCCATCACGATCGGCAGTCCGAACAACAGGCCTGAGCTGGTGCGGTTCCCCTCCACCACGGCGTGGTAATCGGCTTCGTGCATGAAACCGCGCAGCGGTGAGAAGCCCCCCACCGTGAGCAGCTCCACATCGCAGGCATTGCGATCGGAGCACTCCACGGCCCGTGTGACGCCGGCTTTGACGGTTTCGTGCTGGCTGACGGGGACTTGGAGGTCCACCAGAACGCCCCCATGGGGGGCAATCAGGCCAGGCCTGGTCCGATGGGCTGTGGAAGGTTCGGGGATCATCGGTGGAGAACGCCGGGGCGAGGCCAGCCAAGGGAACGGCCGGCTGATGGTAAGGCGATGCTTGAACACTTCAGCCCGGAATCACCGGCTGATGCTTTCCGCAGTCGGAAGCTCGGTGTGCTCAGGTTCCGGGCATACCTTCCCTGCCCTTGATCTGCAGGATCCAGTCCATGTGGGCAAGGGTCCACCGCACCGTTGCATTTAGTCCGTCCCGGAACGGATGGAGCGGCTGCCAACCCAGCTCCCGCTGGATCTTGCTGGGGTCGATGGCGTAGCGGCGGTCATGGCCGGGCCGGTCGCTCACCGGTGTGATCAGGCGGGCGTGGGGAGATCCGCCGGGCCGGAGCTCATCCAACAGGGCGCAGATTGACTTCACCACCTGGTAGTTGGTGCGTTCCCCATGGCCGCCGATGCCGTAGCTCTCCCCCAGTCGGCCGCCGGTGGCGGCCAGCAACAGGGCCTCAACATGGTCGTCCACGTAGAGCCAGTCACGCACGTTGGCGCCATCGCCATAGAGGGGGATCGGCTCCCCGGCGGCCGCCTTGAGGATCACCACGGGAATCAGTTTTTCTGGGAATTGCCAAGGCCCGTAGTTGTTGCTGCAGTTGGTGAGCACCACCGGCAGGCCGTAGGTGTGGTGCCAGGCCTTCACCAGGTGATCACTGGCGGCCTTGCTGGCGGAGTAGGGCGAGCGGGGATCATAGGGGGTGGTCTCGGAGAACGCCCCCTCCGCTCCGAGCGAACCGAACACCTCATCGGTGCTGATGTGATGGAGGCGGAACCGATCCTTCCGTCCTCCGGGGAGGCCTTCCCAATGGGATCGCACGGCCTGAAGCAGGTGAAAAGTGCCGTTGATGTTGCTGGCGATGAAAGCGCCCGGACCCTCGATCGAGCGATCCACATGGCTCTCCGCCGCCAAGTGCAGGACCAGATCGGGATCGGCCAGGCGGAGCGCGTCCTCGACGGCGGAGGCTTCGGCGAGGTCGATCTGGAGCAGTTGATGGCGGTCTGATCCGGCCTGGCCCAGCTCTGCCAGCGTCGCTTCGATGCTGGTCAGGTCGCTGGCGTAGCCCAGCTTGTCGAGGTTGAACACAGTGGCGTTGCTGTCGCGCAGGAGTCGGCGCACCACCGCGCCGCCGATGAAACCGGCGCCACCGGTGACCAGGATCCGCCTGCGATCGGCCAGAAGGTGCGGCAGGTCGATCGATCCTGCGGGCGGGAGGCTCATCGGAAGGAGTGAAGTGCTGGGGTGGTCCGGGCCGTGATCTGGGCCAGCACATCGGCCAGGGCATCACCCCAATGCAGGGGCGGCAACTGGAGGGCCGCTCGGGTGGCCGTGCAGTCCAGCAGCGAATAAAACGGTCGCTTCGCTGGCGTGGGGTAGTCGGCGGTGGTGAGTGGTCTCACGTCAGCCGCTTTCTCCAGCAGGCCGGCCGCTGTGCCCAGCGATCCGATCGCGACGGCGAAGTCGTACCAGCTGGCGGCACCGGCGTCACTCCAGTGATGGCACCCACCGATCCCCCTGCGAACCAGCGCCCAGCAGGCGGCCGCCAGGCCGAGGGTGCTCGTCGGACATCCCACCTGGTCAGCGACGACACCCAGCACCTGGCCCCTGGCTGCTTTCTGGTGGTGCAGGTTCAGCATCGTCCTGCAGAAATTCTTCCCGACCGGCCCATACACCCAGCCCGTGCGCAGGATCGTGGCGCGATCCTGACCCAGCAGAGCGATCACCGCCCCTTCTGCCGCCGCTTTGCTTCGGCCATACACACCCAAGGGCTCCATCGTCTGTTCGGGCTGATAGGGATGGCTCTGGGCGCCATTGAAGACGTAATCGGTGCTGAGCTGGAGCAGGCGCCCGCCGGTTTCAGCCAGGGCCTGGGCGAAGGCCCTGGGGGCACCTTCGTTGACGGCGTGGGCCCGTTCAGGTTCGCTCTCGGCTCTGTCCACCGCGGTGAAGGCGCCGGCATTGATCACCCAATCCGGACCGTGGGCAGCCACCAGGCGCCGGCAAGCTTGCGGATCGGCAAGGTCGAGCTGATCACGCCCTGTGAAGAGCAGCTCCCAGCCCTTGGGGGCCGCTGCCTGCAGGGCCTGGCCGAGCTGGCCATCCTTGCCGGTGACCAAAACCTTCATGGGAACACCTCCGCTGCGGCGAAGGGGGAGGCGGCCGCATCCTTCGCGGCCAGCAAGGGCATCGCTAGACCCGACTCCTCCAGGGGCCAGGCAATCGCCAGGGTTGGATCATTCCACAGGATCGCGCGCTCGCAGCGCTGGCTCCACAGGCCAGTGACCTTGTAGAGGACCTCGGCACCCCCGCTGAGGGCGAGGAAGCCGTGGGCGAAGCCCGGTGGCACCCACAGCATCCGGTGATTGGCGGCGCTCAGGTGCACCCCTACGGATTGACCGAAGGTGGGCGAAGAGCGTCGGATATCGACGGCGACATCGAAGACCACACCCACCACGCAGCGCACCAATTTACCCTGAGGCACCGGGGGAAGTTGATAGTGCAGCCCACGCAGAACGCCACAGCGGGAGAGGGATTGGTTGTCCTGGAGAAACAGCGGAGCTTCTGCTTCGCCGACGCCTAGGGCGGCCGCAAAGGTCCGGGCATTCCAGCTTTCAAAGAAGGAGCCGCGCTGATCACGATGCACCGTCGGGGTAAGCAGCAGTGGCCCATCGATCGCGAACGATTCAACGTTCATCAGGCTGTCCCTACTGGGGCGGATTGTTCGATCAATCCAGCTGATTTCTCCGCCAGCAAGCGAAGCAGGTAGTGGCCATAGCCGCTTTTCTTGAGGGGCTGGGCCAGGCGTTCCAGCTGGTCCTCCCCAATCCAGCCCTGCCGCCAGGCCACTTCCTCCGGGCAGCCCACCTTCAGTCCCTGACGATGCTCCAGGGTGCGGATGTAACTGGCGGCGTCATGGAGTGAATCCGGAGTTCCGGTGTCCAGCCAGGCCATGCCGCGCCCCATTAGCTCCACCCGAAGCAGCCCTTCATCGAGAAACTGTTGGTTGAGGTCGGTGATTTCCAGTTCGCCCCGTGGGGACGGGGTCACCTGCCTGGCCCGCTCCACGACGGTGTTGTCATAGAAGTAAAGCCCTGTGACCGCATAGCGGGATTTCGGCTTGGCTGGCTTTTCCTGGAGGCTCAACACCCTGCCGTCCTGGGTGAATTCCACCACCCCATAGCGCTGGGGATCGCTCACGCTGTAAGCGAAGACGGTGGCGCCCCTCTCGATGGCGCTGGTGGCCTGCAGTTGCAGAGCCAGATCATGGCCATGGAAAAGATTATCTCCCAGGACCAGGGCAGCTGGAGCCTGGTTCAAGAACGTTTCGCCGATCAGGAAGGACTGCGCCAATCCATCCGGGCTGGGCTGAATGGCGTACTGGATCTCCATGCCCCAGGAGCGCCCGTCTCCCAGCAATCGCTCGAAGGCCCCGCGATCCACCGGAGTGGTGATGATCAGAACCTCGCGAATCCCGGCCAGCATCAAGGTGCAGAGCGGGTAGTAGATCATCGGTTTGTCGTACACCGGCATCAGCTGTTTGCTGACGGCTGTGGTGAGCGGGGCGAGGCGGGTGCCGCTCCCTCCCGCCAGGACCAATCCCTTGCGGCCCCTGGTTTGTCCGGTTTTCTGCCCCATCGGAGCAATGGATCGAGTCCTGTACGGGGATGACCTTACGCTGGCTTGATGGCAGCGCGTCTGGTGATCGGCCCTGTGGATGTGGATCCCGGCGTTCGGGAGTGGGTAGACGCCGAAACGCTTCAGCGGCTGGTGGCCCGCCACCGCAGGGGCGACTGGGGCGAGGTGGATGCCCGCGATGCCCGGGCCAACGTGCGGGCCGCTTACCTGCAGCAGGGACGGCTGCGCAGTGTTTATCTCGTCGCCAGGGATCTGCAGGTCTGGGTGATCACCAACAACCTCGGCACCGACAGCCTGCACACCCGGGTGTTGATCCCCGCCGACGACTGAGCGGAGGATGGAACCAGCTCCGCTTCACCCCTTCCGATCACCACCTTGACAACCCAGCAGCCATGGCAATTCCCGGACGATCTCGAGCGGATCGCCGGCCAGTTCGATCTCGGGGGGGCCGTGGCCTCGATCGAACCCTTGGGCAACGGCAATGTCAACGACACCTACCGCGTCACGCTGCAGGCCCAAGGTGCGCCGGCCTATGTGCTGCAGCGGCTCAACACTCGGGTGTTTCCCCAGCCCGAGCTGGTCATGGGCAACCTGCTGCTTTTCAGTGAGCATGTGGCGCTGCAGCTGCGCAATGGTTGTCCCTTCCTGGCCGACCGCCGCTGGGAGGTGCCACGGGTCGTGCCGGCTCGCAGCGGAGGCCTGCACTGGGTGGAGGACGAAGGCTGCTTCTGGCGGCTGCTCAGCTTCCTGGAAGGTGCCCACTGCTTCGAAACGGTGTCGAGCCTCGCCCATGCCAGGGAAGTGGGCCACGGCCTGGGAATGTTTCACGCCTTGATCAGTGACCTGCCGGTGGGTGCCCTGGCCGACACTCTGGTGGGCTTCCACATCACTCCCACCTATCTGAGCCTCTTTCATCAGGTTTTGGCGAACCCTGAGATGCCACTGAATCCTGGGCTGAATGCGTGTCCTGAGCTGGAGGATTGCCTCTCCTTCGTGCGTGCCCGCGAAGGGTTCGTGTCGGTGCTGGAGGACGCCAAGTCGGCGGGAATCCTGCCACTCCGCCCGATTCACGGCGATCCAAAGATCAACAACGTGATGATCGATGCCAGCACGGGCCAGGCCATCGCCCTGGTGGACCTCGACACGGTTAAGCCGGGCCTTGTTCACTACGATATTGGCGATTGTCTGCGCTCCTGTTGCAACAGGCTGGGGGAAGAAACCACGGACTGGCCGGCCGTTCGGTTCGATCCACTGCTGTGCGAAGCGGTGCTGCAGGGATACGGCGCCGTGGCCAGCAGCTTCCTGACCAGCCACGACTATGCCTATCTCTTCGCCGCCATCCGGCTGATTCCCTTCGAGCTTGGCCTGCGCTTCCTCACCGATTATCTCGCCGGAAGCCACTACTTCAAGATCCAGCATCCACGCCACAACCTCGATCGGGCCCTGGTGCAGTTCAAGCTCACTGAAAGCATCGAGGTCCAGGAAGCGGAGATCCGATCGATCATCGAGGCGATGCGATGAGAAGCTCCAGCCTCGCCCTGATGCCGTTCGAGGCAGAACATCGGCTGCGGGCCTTCAACCTCGATACCCAGGTGTGGCGACGAACAGGATCTCTGGAGATCTGCTATCAGCTTCAGGGCCCGATCGAGGCGTTGGTGCTGCCCGCCCCCGCCGAACAACCACGCCGCCTCGATGATCTCTGGCAGAGCACCTGCTTCGAGGCCTTCATCGCCCTGGCGGGCTCTCCTGCTTACTGGGAGATCAACCTTTCACCCACGGGTGATTGGAATGTTTATCGTCTCACCGACTACCGGCAAGATCTCGAACCAGAGCCGGCTTGCGATTCCCTGGCCTTCAGCTCGAAGCGCAACGCCACCTCCATCGAGCTGACTGTCGGCCTGGATCTGGGACTGATCAACCCAGCTGGGCAACCCCTGGAGGTAGCGGTTGCCGCTGTGATCGAGGAGCGGGCGGTCGCCCTGAGCCACTGGGCCCTGGCCCATCCCGCCCCCGTCGCCGATTTTCACCACCGAGGTGGCTTTGTTCTCAGGGTGTGAACCCAGCCGCCTCGGCTCAGCTTACCCCCCGGCCAAGCAGCGCATCGCGGGCGACATTGATCGTCTGCATCGTGCCGTGCTGGCCACCACGGTCGGGATGGTGTTCGGCCGCCGCCCGTTTCCAGGCCCGGGTCACATCGGCGGGGCTCAACCGCCCTGCCAGGGCCAGCCCCAGCTGCTGGCGTGCCCTGAGGGCATCGAGATCTGGACTCTTGCCCAGGGGTGAGCGGTCCGCCGCTGCAAGGCCGGTTCCCCGGCGCTTGCGGCCCTTGCCGGTTCCTTTGGCTGCCGGGGGCCTGGCACCGAATCCAGAGGGTTCCCGCTCCCGGGGCGCATCGGACTCCGCCTCCGCCGAGGCCTTGGTGAGTAGCCGGGGCGCGACCAGCTGGCCGCGTCGGATCGGGAGGACCTGGGGCATCAGCCGTTGCTCGATGGAAAGGCTCTGGGTGAACCACCACCCAGAGCCCCTGCCCGAAGGCATCGTCATCGTGACATGCCGATCCTCTCCGATCATGGACCAGGCAGGACCCCCCGGATCAGCTCCTCACCGATGTCGTCGCGGATGATCACCCGCCCGATGGCGGTGGGCAGCACGAAGCGCACCTGGCCATCTTTCACCTTCTTGTCGCTCTGCAGGGCGCGCAGCATCGCTTCTGGATCGAGGCGGGGCAGCTGGAGCGGGAGTCCTGCTTTGGCGACCACGGTCCGCTGCCGGGCCTGCTCCCCGGCGGTCCAGAGGCCCAGCGCCACGGCCAGCTCGCCGGCGGCCAGCATGCCCATCGCCACCGCCTCGCCGTGCAGGAAGGTTCCGTAGCCGCTGAGCGTTTCGATGCCGTGGCCGAGGGTGTGGCCGTAGTTGAGGATCGCCCGCAGGCCCCCTTCCCGTTCATCGGCGGCCACCACCCTGGCCTTGGCGGCGGCAGAGCGCTCCAGCAGGCGTGGCAGCAGTGCCGGCCCCACCGCCTCCAGGCTGGAGAGGTCGGCGGCGGCCTCCAGGTCAGCGAACAGCTCCGCATCACCGATCACGCCGTACTTGATCACCTCGGCCATGCCGGCCCGGAACTCGCGCTCCGGCAGGGTGGCGAGGGTGGCGGGATCGATCAGCACCAGGCTTGGCTGGTGGAACGCCCCGATCAAATTCTTGCCACCGGGATGGTTGACACCGGTCTTGCCGCCGATCGCCGCATCCACCATCGCCAGCAGGGTGGTGGGCACCTGCACCACCGCGATACCCCGCAACCAGGTGGCCGCGGCATAGCCGGCCATGTCACCCACCACACCGCCGCCGAGGGCCACGATCAGGGAGCCCCGCTCGAGCCGGCGCGCATAGGCGGCGTCATGGATCAGCGCCACACTGGCGGGGGTCTTCTGGTCTTCGCCCGCTTCGATCACCAGCAGGCTGGCCTCGAAGCCCGCCGCCTGCAGGCTGGCGAGGGCGGTGGCGCCGTAGTGCGCGTTGACCACCGGGTTGGTCACCACCAGAACCTTGGTGCCCACCTTTATCGTCTGGGATTGGATCTGCTCGCCAAGCTGCGCCAGGCTGCCCGCACCGATCACGATCGCATAGGGATTGGATTTCAGTTCCACCCGGATGGTGCGAATCGCGGTGGACGCAGCGGTCATGGGGTGGGGCAGCGGTGTCCTGAGGCTAAGGCGGCTGCCCTGGCGCTCAAGGACACGGCCCAGCCTGGCGAGGCCAGCCATTGACAGCCAACAGAAACAGCGCTAGTACAGGCGTACCCTAGGCAATGGGATCATGCCTGTTTCCTCTCCCTATGCGGTGTTCCGGGCTGCCGATCTGGCCTGGCCCGCCCCGCCGCCCCGTCCCCCCAAGCGTCTGGTGGCCACGGACACCGCAGTGATCCAGGGCGAGCTGTTTCTGCCGTTGGTTCAGCCAGCGCTGCTGCCGTTCCAGCCCCACAGCCTGGCCGCCACAACCGCAACGCAGATGTAGGTGCGGTGGCGGGGATGCCGAAAAAGGCGCTCACACCCCTGCCGCTGCCCGCCGCGATCACCCGGCGGGGCCCTGCAGCAACACCAGCAGGTCCTCGCCGTAGCGCTCCAGCTTGGCGGCGCCGATTCCGCCCACACCCGAGAGTTCCGCCAGGGAGCGGGGGCGGCGGGCGGCCAGCTCCAGCAGGGTGCGGTCGTGGAACACCACATAGGGCGGCACCGCCTGTTGGCGGGCCTGCTCGGTGCGCCAGGCCTTGAGGGCTGCCACCAACACGGGATCGGCCGCTCCGCATTCGGCCGTGGCGGCAACCAGGCCGGCTGGGCTGGCCTGGGCACTGCGGGCTCCGGAGCGCCGCCGCTCCTGGCGCGGGGGCGGCAGCGGCAGCTCCAGGGCCCGCTCGCCCCGCAGCACGGCTCGCACTTCGGCTTCCGGGCCCCACCGCAGCCTGCCGCGGCCCTCGGGCACCGGCTCGAGCAGCCCCAGGCCGCTGAGCTGGCGGAACAGGGCCCGCCACTGCTCCTGATCGAGCTCGCCGCCGATGCCGTAGACGCTCAGCTCCTGGTGCCCGAGGGCGCGGATCTTCTCCGTGTTGGCCCCCAACAGCACATCCACCAGGTGGACGGCCCCAAAGCGATGGCCGGTGCGGTGCACCGCCGAGAGCGCCTTCTGGGCCGGCACGGTCATGTCCACCAGCTGCTGGGGCTCAAGGCAGCGGTCGCAGTTGCCGCAGGGCTCCAGCAACGCTTCTCCGAAGTGGGCCAGCAACAGCTGGCGGCGGCAGCCGCCGCACTCGGTGAAGCGAAGCAGGGCTTCGAGCTTGCCGTGCTCGATCCGTTTCTGGTCGAGTCCGGCACTGGAGTCATCGATGAAGCGGCGCAGCTGGGGGACATCACCTGGGCCATGCACCATCCAGGCCACCGCCGGCAGCCCGTCTCGGCCGGCCCGGCCGGTTTCCTGGTAGTAGGCCTCCAGGCTCTTGGGCAGGTCTACGTGGGCCACGAAGCGCACATCGGGCTTGTCGATGCCCATCCCGAAGGCAATGGTGGCCACCATGATCACGCCGCTGTCGCGCCGGAACCGATCCAGGGCGGTGGAGCGTTGTCCGCTCTCCAGTCCGGCGTGATAGCCCAAGGCATCGTGGCCGGCCGCCCGCAGCGCCGTGGCGAACTGATCCACCCGGGCCCGGGAGCGGGCGTAGACGATCCCCGCCTCCCCCCGGCGGGGCTCGAGGAAAGCCAGCAGCTGGGAGCGGGCGTCGTCCTTGGCCCGCAGCAGGTAGCGGATGTTGGGTCGATCGAAGCTGGCAGTGAACACCCGGCCCCGCTCGAGCCGCAGCCGCGCCACGATTTCATCGCGGGTGCGGGGGTCGGCGGTGGCGGTCAGCGCCAGCCGCGGCACGGAGGGGAACCGCTCGGCCAGCACCGCCAACTGCAGATACTCCGGCCTGAAGTCGTGGCCCCACTGCGAGACGCAGTGGGCCTCGTCGATGGCGAACAGGGCGATGGCGCTCTCCGGCAGCTGGTCGAGGAGCTGGCCACCGATCAGCCGCTCCGGCGATACGTAGAGCAGATCGAGGCCTCCCGCCTGCAGCTGCCGCCAGGTGGCACTGGCCGCCGCCGCCTCCAGGCCGGAATGCAGCGCCGCGGCCTGGACACCGGCCTGGCGCAGGGCCTCCACCTGGTCCTGCATCAGGGCGATCAGCGGTGAGATCACTACGGCGGTGCCGGAGCGGCACAGGGCCGGGATCTGATAGCAGAGTGATTTCCCGCCCCCGGTCGGCATCAGCACCAGGGCCGAGCCGCCTGCCACCACATGGCGCACGATCGCCTCCTGGGGCCCGCGGAAGCTGGGGTAGCCGAACACCTGACGCAGCAGGTCGAGCGGATCGGAGCTAAGCGCAGATGATGCCACGGTCCAGGGGCGGGTCAGGGTGTGAAACCGGGGATGGGGCCGGCCACAATGGGCCCATGGTTACAGCTTCCAGCTCACCGATCCAGCCGACGCCACAGGCCCGCGGCGCCATCGCACAGTCCCGACGCGCCAACGCCAGCGCCTGGGGCTTCCTTGCCCCGGCGTTGCTGTTGCTGGCCCTGTCGGTGTTGCTGCCTGCCCTGATGGCCCTGGGGATCAGCTTCACGGAAACCGGCCTCGACATGGGCGAGCCCTTGCGGTTCGTGGGGTTGGCCAACATCCGCCGGCTGCTGGCCGACCCGATGTTCTTCCAGGTGCTGGGCACCACCGTTCTGTATCTGGTGGGGGTGGTGCCCCCGATCGTGCTGGGCTCCCTCACCCTGGCCGTGCTGGTCAACCGCAACCTGCCCGGCATCCACTGGTTCCGCGCCGCTTTCTACACCCCGGTGCTGGTGTCGATCGTGGTGGCGGCGATCGCCTTCCGCTGGCTCTATGCGGAGAACGGCCTGATCAACGGCTGGTTGGCCACCCTTCTGGGTACCGATTTCCTGCCGATCGGCTTTCTCACCAGCCCGCTGCTGGCCTTGCCTGCCGTGATGCTGGTAACCCTCTGGAAGGGCCTCGGCTACTACATGGTGATCTTCCTGGCCGGCTTGCAGGGCATCGCTCCGGAGCTCTATGAGGCGGCGGCCCTCGATGGCAGCGAGGGCTGGCGCCGCCACCTCGACATCACCCTTCCCCTGCTGCGCCCCTACCTCACCCTGGTGGCGGTGATTTCGGCGATCGCCGCCACCAAGGTGTTCGAGGAGGTGTTCCTGATGACCCAGGGCGGGCCGGCCGAGTCCACCCGAACCCTCGTCTACTACGTCTATGACCAGGCCTTCTCCGAGCTGGACATCAGCTATGCCTGCACGGTGGGGCTGGCCCTGTTCCTGATCGTGCTGCTGTTCAGCCTGGTGCGCTTCCTGGCGGCCGGCGAGCGGGGCCTGAGCTGAACGGTCTCGCCGTGGCGGGATGGGGGGCGGAGCGGATGCCAAACTTTCCGATTGCCAACCGTTCCGGGTGGCGTGGGGTGTGGAACGGGGGTCATGGGCTGCAGGATCGGCATTGTGGGTGGCGGGCAGCTGGCCCTGATGCTGGCCGAGGCGGCCCGGCAGTCCAACGTGGAGCTGCATGTGCAGACACCCCTGGCGGACGATCCGGCCACCCGGTTGGCCACCAGCGTGGTGCAGGCTCCCCTCGACGACCTCGCCGCCACCGCTGTTCTCGCCCAGCGCACCGATGCGATCAGTTTCGAGAACGAGTGGCTGAAGCTTGACGCCCTCAAGGTCCTGGAGGCGGAAGGGGTGCGGTTCGTGCCGAAACTGGACGCCCTGAGGCCCCTGGTCTCGAAGCGCGCCCAGCGGGAATTGCTGGAGCGGCTCCACCTGCCTTCGCCCCGCTGGCTTTCTCTCCACGAGCTGCTGGTTCCTTCGCTGTCCAGTCGAGCCTCCAGGGCAGCAGGATCCGCCGCTGTGGCTCCCCGCCTGCCCGATGGCTTCAGCTTTCCGCTCATGGCCAAGGCCTCCACCGGCGGCTACGACGGCAGAGGCACCCTGGTGATCCGCAACCAGGACGAGCTGATCGACTTGATCGCCCGGGGGGATCCGGCCGGCTGGCTGCTAGAGGAGCTGGTGACTTTCGAGCAGGAGCTGGCCCTGGTGGCCTGCCGCGACAGCAACGGCTCCGTGGCCTGCTATCCCCTGGTCCAGACCCACCAGCATCACCGGATCTGCGACTGGGTGCTCGCCCCCGCCGCCGTCAGCCAGGCGGTGGAAGCCCGGGCCCGCAACGTGGCGGCCTCCCTGCTCACCGCCCTCGACTACACCGGCGTGCTGTCGATCGAGTTTTTCTACGGGCCCGCCGGGCTGCAGATCAATGAGCTTGCCCCCCGCACCCACAACTCCGGCCACTACACGATCGAGGCGGCTCACACCAGCCAGTTCGCCCAGCAGGTGAGGATCGTCTGCGGTCAGCCCCTCGGCGAGACGGGTCTGAAGCTGCCCGGTGCCCTGATGGTCAATCTGCTCGGCCATGGAAGCTCCGACCACGGCTACGAGGAGCAGCGACGAGCCCTCGGGGCCCTGCCGGGTGCAACGTTGCACTGGTATGGCAAGGCGGAATCATTGCCCGGCCGCAAGCTGGGCCATCTCACCCTCGCCCTGGCCGAGGCCGACCCCCAGCGGCGGCTCGACGAAGCCCGCTCGCGCCTGCGGGAGGTACGCCGGCTCTGGCCGCTTCCCCCGGAATAGGGCTTAAGGTGAATGGGAACTGCTGTGTTGGTGACTGCCTTTCACAGTTTTCTGATCTGACTCCCTCTTCGACGTGGGAGGTCTGTCGCGACGGTGACGTAAACCGGCCTCGTTGCCGGAAACGAAGCCCCGCTTTGATCTCTCCTCTGGTTTATCCAGGTCGAAACCTGGGGCAAGACGGCATGGCGGTTCACCCCTTTCGATCCCATTCCCCACCCCCATTCTTACGAAATGGCGTGGATGTTGTTCAGCGCGGCTACTTGATCAGCCCACCAGTCCGTCCAGTTCCCGCTGCAGATGTTCCCTCTCCCAGCGGGTGATCACGAACACCTCCTGGGCGGAGCTGCCCCGGCGAGCCATCACCTTGAAGCCTCCGGTGATCGGCGTGGAAATCTTCAACCTGAGTTGGGGGCTGCGCCCCTTCACCCGGCAGATCACCGCAGGCGTGATCGTATTGATTCCTTCCCGGGTGGCGAGGGCCCTGAGCACCGGGATCAACCCCTCGAGGTAGGTGCTGTGGGTGATCACCACCCGGCCCATACCTCTGCTCCAATTGTACCCAATCTAGTCAAGTCCGGTCAGGCCCGCTCCAGGGGGGCCATGGTGAGCCCGGCTCCGCCGAGTTGCTGGTGGTAGAGCTCGGCCTGTTCCTGGGGGCCAGACCACACCACGGCTGCGCCCGACCCATCGATCTGATGGGCCAGTTCCCAGGCCCGTTCGGAACCCATGCCCGGCAACACCTTCACCAGGGACTCGACCACGTGCTGAAAGGTGTTCACATCATCATCGAGCACCACCACCTTGAAGTGGGGGTAGGTCTGCCGCAGGCGCACCGCTTCGCTTGCGGGGCTGCTGCGGGTGGGGGTGGCTGTTGCCATGGTGATGTCGGGCCGTTCCAAGCCTAGGTAAGCTCATGGGGAACGCTGAACTGGCTCCGCATGTTGATCACCCTGGGTTGGGCTTCCCTTGCGGCCCTCTTCAGCTTCTCGATCGCCATGGTCGTCTGGGGCCGCAACGGCGACGGCAGCATCAATTTCTGATCCAGCCGCCCCATCCTGTTCGCATGTCAGAGACCCTGACCAGCGGCACTTCAGTCCTTGCTGTGGTGGCCTCCGCTCTGCTCGTGTTCGTCAGTGGAGGCGTCGTTTACCTCTCGGCGATCGAATGGCGTGACCGCCGTCGCCGTGACCGCGCCGCGATCAAGCGCCGCTGAACCTTCGTTTCGGCTGGGCAGCACCGGCCCCGGGCTCCCTGCCGTGACATCGCAGTCTCGATGAGCCTCTCCTTGCCTGGGTGGAAGTGGAAATGGCGGCAGGGTCTTCCGTGGCAGGCGGTGCTGCCCGTCACCAGTGCGCTGGTGACGCTGCTGATCCTGGTGCCAGCCCTGCAGCTGCGCCGCTTCCCCCGCTCCAACGCCGCTGGCCTGGAGCGGTTGTTGACCGCCTCGGCCCTGATCCAGAGTTTTGCCGCCGATCCGCGCCGCGCCCCCCCCACGCTTTGGCAGCAGCGGCTCGGCCCAGACTTGGCCGGTCAGCTCTGGGTGCGGCAGCGCAGCTACTGGTGGCAGTTCTGGGGCCGCCATGACGATGGCGCCGAAGCCTTTCTTGCGCTGCCGGCCAGGGCCTTTGGTGTTGGGTCATCCGGTCCCTTGCCACCAAACGGCCTGCGCCTCGATGACCTGGTGGTGATCGCCCCCGATCCGCTCTCCCGCCAGCTGCTCAAGGACGACCTCCGCCGCAATCTCCGAACACCCCAGGGACTGCAGGCGCGTTGCGTCGAGCGATTGCGAGGGGGTCAGTCGGTCGCCTGGGGCAAGACGGCCCTCTCCCATTTGGCCGGCGCCCTCTCGGCTCTGCTGCAGCCTTATCAACAGGGCTGCCTGGAGCTCAGCAGCGATGGGCCCGACCTGCTCTGGCAGGGGGAGTCGAGTGCCAGTGAAGACCGGGTTGGTCCGCCCTTGGCCTCCGGCCTGGCTTCCGCTCCGTCGCGGCCCGTCGCCGCATCACGGCGCCCCTTGCCTCCCTCCCTGCTGCTCGATGTGCAGGGGGAACGGCTTGATCGGCTGTTTCAGGCTCTCTTCACCCGCCAGCTGATTCGCCAGCCCCTTGCGGAGCGCTACGGACTCACACCGGCCCTGGCCGATCGCCTGGCCACCATCCCCTTCCAGTTGCGCCTGCGTCCGCTGCTCACGGGACCGTTCCAGGCCTCCCTGGAACTCCAGCTGGTGGTCGGCAAGCAACGCCTGGCCTGGGAGGCCTGGCTGCCGTCGCTGCAGAAGGCCCTTGAAGCGCAGGGCCTGATCCGGCAGAGCGTGGCGCCGTTCACCCCATCGATCCGCTCCCCACTTCCGCCGCCCAGCATCTGGCAGCGCGACGACGGCACGGTTGTGGGTGGGTGGCGCTGGATGCAACCCATGGCCGGGGTGCCCGCCGAGCTGGTGTTCTTTCTCGGCCCTGTGCCACCCCCTGCCGCTGGTGCCTCCTCCACAGCCCGTCCCCCAGCAGGGGTGTCCCTGCAGCTCAGGGCACGCCCAGACGCCCTGGCAGCCGCTGCCCTGTTGCCCCCGGGCCTGCCGGCGGTCGTGCGCCGAGCCAGGCAGCTGGAGATGGTGAGTGTCTCTGCAGGCGCGAAAGGGCTGGAGCCCGCTCCCCAGTCTTGGCTCTGGGGGTCGTTGCAGCTGGGACCGCCCTCAGCTGCTGGTGGTGGGCGCCGATGAGGCGGGGGTGGCCTCGCCGCTGGCTGCAGGTTGGGAGGACGCCGGGTCGGAGGATGCCGGCATCGCCGCATTGACTTCACTGCGGGCCTCGGCCTCCTCCTTCTGCCGTTGGCGCCGTCGCCGTTCGGCGGCCACGGTTTCCTCCATCAGCTCGACAGCCTGGGCCATCTTCTCGAGGTTGCTGCCATAAAGGCTGAGGTCCTTGTCGACCCTGTCCTTGAGCAGGCCCATCGAGCCACCGATCTCATGGGCAGCCTGCTGCAGCGCCTGGGGCTCCAGGCTCTCGGCACCCTGGGCTTTCTGCAAGAGGCTGAGCAGGCCTACGGCGAACAGCCGGGAGTAGTGAAAATCAGCACGCTTCACCGCAGCGAGAACGCTGGCGATCGGTTCGGGAGCCCCATCGCCCTGCGCTTCCAGCCAGTGCCTGACCTCTTCCAGACTGTGATTGCCGACGCTCTGGATCGCCGCATCCCGCTCGCCGCGAATTCTGGCCGCATCGAAGCCAGAGGACGCACAAAGGGCGACGAACAAGGGCTCCTGCTGCTGTTCGGGTCGGTAGCCCCGGGCAAAACTGTCGAACACCTGGGTGAGCCCCACGGCGAAAAGCGGATCGCCGATGAAACCCTTCTGGTGGCTGAGCAGATGGAGCTCAACCAGCAGCTCATCCACCAGGCGCCGATAGAGCGGACCGATCACATAGGGAAAGGCGTGGTGGAAGGCGCGCTTGCTGTCAGCGACGGTGAGACTGGCGCCCACACTTGTTTTTCATGGTTCTTGGACCATAGCGCCGTCCCCTCCTGGCCGTTTCATTCGATTCCCGGGATGGGCCGGGGTCCGGAGCCTGAGCCCACCTCGGTAGGATCGTCCGAGTGCTGATGGTTTGCCGATGATCCCGATCGTGATTGAGGATTCGGGCCGAGGTGAACGCGCCTTCGACATTTACTCCCGTCTGCTGCGGGAGCGCATCATCTTCCTGGGCGAACCCGTCACCTCGGAATCGGCAAACCGGGTGGTGGCCCAGCTGCTTTTCCTGGAGGCGGAAGATCCCGACAAAGACATTTTTCTTTATGTGAATTCACCCGGTGGCTCCGTCTACGACGGCCTCGGCATCTTCGACACGATGCAGCACATCAAGCCGGATGTGCAGACGGTCTGCGTGGGCTTGGCGGCCAGCATGGGCGCTTTCCTGCTCACCGCCGGAGCCAAGGGCAAACGCAGCAGCCTGCACCATTCCCGGATCATGATTCACCAGCCCCTAGGCGGCGCCCGCGGCCAGGCCAGCGACATCCGCATCCAGGCCGATGAGATCCTCTTCCTCAAGGACAAGCTCAACCACGAGCTCGCCGAACGCACCGGTCAGCCCCTGGAGCGAATCCAGCAGGACACCGACCGTGATTTCTTCATGTCTCCGGCCGAAGCAGTCACCTATGGCCTGATTGACAAGGTGATCGAGCGCCGTCCGATCCGGCCTGTGGATTGAGGTTTACTTTCAAGCAGCCGTGCGCTCGTTGAGCTGCAGGCTCTCAGTCTGAGGGTTTGGCATCGAGCAAATGGCTTTTGCTGCCCTTGAGTTCATTCCAGAGTTGGCGGATCTCGGCGTAGGCGTTGTCCTGGCTGATCTTGCCGTTGCCCTGGAGCCCAACGATCAGGCCGACCCGCTCGGCGAACTGCTCGAGATTCTGGTGAAACGCCACCCGCTCTGGGGACCAGTCTTCGCCCCGGTAGTGGCTGAACGACTCCATCGGGGACTGGATATTGCTCAAGACGACGTTGCGTTAGGGAATCAATCTAAAGGAGCCAGTGGTCAAGGGGAAGAGGTTTTGGTTAAGGGTTGCTCTGCTGCAAGCAGCTCGTCGAGGGTTCAGTGAGATTCGACCAGGGGAGAGAACCGTTCCTTGTCCGGGATCTCGGTGAACTCGGCCACCACCCGGCGGAACTCATCGCCATCGAGGGACTCCCTCTCGATCAGCATCTCCACGAGCCGGTCCATGCAGGCACGGTTTCCGGCCACAAGCTCCACGGTATCGCGATAACAATTGTCAACGATGGCGCGGATCTGCTCGTCGATGCGGCGCGAGATCGCCTCGGAGACATCACTGCGAGTCATCAGGTCCCTTCCCAGGAACACTTCCTGGCTACCACCTTCCAGGGACACTGGGCCCAGCTCGCTCATGCCGAACCGGGTGACCATCTGGCGGGCCATGCCGGCCACCTGCTGGATGTCTCCGCCGGCACCGGTGGTGACCTCGGCATGGCCGAACACGACGGCTTCGGCTGCCCGGCCGCCCAGGGCACCCATGATCCGGGAGCGCAGCTGGACACGACTGACCAGCATCTGATCCTCATCCGGCGAGAACCAGGTGAGGCCCTGGGCCTGGCCCCGAGGTATCAAGGTGACCTTCTGGACGGGGTCGTGGTGCTTGACTAGGGTGCCGACCAGGGCATGGCCGACTTCGTGATACGCGATCAGGCGCTTGCTGCGCCCATCGGTGAGGGGCTTGCCCTCCATGCCGGCAATCACCCGGTCGACGGCATCATCGATTTCGGCGGGGGTGGTGGCCTCCTTGCGGCGTCGGGCGGTGAGGATGGCGGCCTCGTTGAGCAGGTTGGCCAGATCGGCACCAGTGAACCCAGGGGTGCGGCGGGCGATCGCTTCGAGTGACACACTCTCGGCCAGTTTTTTGTTGCGGGCGTGCACGTGGAGGATCGAGAGCCGTCCCTTGATGTCGGGGGGATCGACCGAGACCTGGCGATCGAATCGACCGGGCCGCAACAGGGCTGAATCGAGCACATCGGCACGGTTCGTGGCCGCGATGATGATGATGCCGGTGTTTCCCTCAAAACCATCCATCTCGGTGAGCAGCTGGTTGAGGGTCTGCTCCCGTTCATCGTTGCCGCCGCCGATGCCGGCACCCCGTTGACGCCCGACGGCGTCAATTTCGTCGATGAAGATCAGGCAGGGGCTGTTCTCCTTGGCCCTTTTGAAGAGATCACGGACCCGGGAGGCCCCGACGCCCACGAACATCTCGACGAACTCGGAGCCGGACAGGGAGAAGAACGGAACGCCCGCTTCTCCGGCAATTGCCTTGGCCAGAAGGGTCTTCCCGGTTCCCGGCGGGCCGACCAGCAACAGGCCCCGGGGAATCTTTGCCCCCACCGATGTGAACCGTTCCGGTTGCTTCAAAAAGGTGACCACTTCTTCGAGGTCTTCCTTGGCTTCTTCCACACCGGCCACGTCATCGAACTTGACGCCGGTTTCGGCCTCCATGGCGAAACGGGCCTTGGTCTTGCCGAACTGCATGGCCTGGCCGGGTCCACCCGGCATTGAGGAGGAGCGGCGTGCCAGAAAAATCAACGAGCCGATCAGCAGAAGCGGAAACAGCAGGTTGCCAAGGATCCCCAGGGCCGGCGTGCCTGTGCGAGGCGGATGGATGTCGAAGCTGATGCCCCGTTCCTTGAGGTTGTTGATCAGCTCGGGGGCCAGCCCCGGCAGGTCAACCCGTAGGCGCTGAACCCGATTGTCGAGATCAGGGTCGACCGCTTCGACCACGGCGCTGCGGCCCCCGTCGTAGATGTCCACGGCGGTGACCCGGCCAGCCTCCACATAGTCGAGGAAGCGTCCGTAGCTCATGCGGGCCACGGCGGTGTTGCGGGGCCCGGCGGTGCTGGTGCCGCCGGGCTGGGGTGAGAAGCGAGATGCGGCTCCGTTGCCGAGAACTTGCCAGCCCAGGAAGAGGGCCACGACGATCGGCAGGATCCAGAGAGCGATCAGACGCCAGCGCTGCTTCATGGTCCTGCTGAAAGTTTAAGAACTGTAAAGCTCGACTTGACCAGCCGTGGACTGATCACGCAGGCCTCAACCTAGTGGCAGTCTCCCATGGGCGCTGGGGCCTCAACCATGCGTCTCGCCGCTCAGGCAGGGCTCCCGGTCGGTCGCCTCCACCAGCAGCTCGCTGCTGGCGAGGGTCTCGAGCAACTCCGGGCCGCCGAGGCCGTGGGTCCAGATTTCAACCTCCGATCCCAACGGAGCTTCGAAGCTGAGCAGTTCGAACGGGAAAACCACCCGCTCCAGATAAAACTCCTTGGGCCCGCAACAGCGCACGATCACCATGCGGTCGCTGGAATTGCGGAAACCGCAGGGGAGCCTGGCCACGGGAGACATCACATCAGAGAACTCTCATCAAGCCATCATTGACGCTGATCGTTGGTTGCCATCACCACAAATCCAGCGATTTAAGGTTTTCTTGGGAGTTCAGAGGCTGCGCAGGGCCACGATCGGGTCCAGCCGGGCGGCACGGCGAGCCGGCAACACCCCAAAGAACAGGCCGATTCCGCCCGAGAGCCCCACGGTGAAGGCCACGCTGCTGAGCTCGATCGCGGCCGGCAGGGGCGTGAAGCGGGCCACCGCAGCCACCGTGCCCAACCCCAAGGCGCTGCCGATCACCCCACCGAGGCTGGCCAGCACCAGCGATTCCACCAGGAACTGCAGCAACACGTCACCACTGCGGGCCCCGAGCGCCTTGCGCAGGCCGATCTCCTGGGTGCGTTCACTGACGGACACCAGCATGATGTTCATGATGCCGATGCCGCCCACCAGCAGGGACACACCGCCGATGGCGGCCAGCATCAGGGTCAGCCCTCCGGTGATCGTTCCAACGATCGAGAGGGCGTCCTGCTGGGAACGCACGGCGAAGTCGTCGTCCCGCAGGATCCGGTGGCGCTGGCGCAGCAGGTTGGTGATCTGGAACTTGGCGGCGCCGGTGCTGGCCTCATCGAGCGCCTCCACACTGATGAAGGTGAGGCTGACGCCAAAGCTGGTCCGTCCGCCCAGCCGGCTCACCATCGTTGTCAGCGGGATGTAGGCCGCTTCGTCCTGGTTGCTGCCGAAGGCGGCCCCCTTCGGCGCAGTGATGCCGATCACCTCGAAGGACTGGTCCCGAATCCGCAGGGTCTGTCCGATCGCCGAGCCGTTTGGAATCAGCTTGTCGCGTAGATCGGGGCCGATCACGGCCACGTTGCGGGCCGCGTCCAGGTCCTGCTGGCTGAAGAATCGCCCTTGGGCGATCTCGAAACGCCGCACCGGCAGGAATTCCGGTGTGATGCCCGAAACGGAGGCATTGGCACTGTTCGCCCCGGCCTGGACGACTTCATTGAGGGTGATCTGGGGGGCCACCCGGCGGATGCTGGGCACCTGCTCGGCGATAGCCTCGGCGTCGCTCAGCACTAGGGTGCGCGGGCTATTGATCCCCTGGCGTCGGGTGTCGTTGTTGCCCGGCACCACGAACAGCACGTTGGCCCCGAGGGTGTTGAGCTGGCCTTCCGCCAGGTTTTGGGCCCCCTGGCCCACCCCAACCAGGGTGATCACCGAGGCATTGCCGATCACGATGCCGAGCATTGTCAGCAGGCTGCGCAGGCGGTTCGCCCTCAGGGTGCTGAGGGCCATGGTCACGGTTTCGGCGAGAGGGAGCTTGGAGGCCATCGGCCGTGCTCAGAGCAAGGTGCCCAGCCGCTTCGACTGGGTGTGGTTTCGGGCGCCCCGATGCACCAGCCCCTCCCGGAGCTCCAGGGTCACGAATTCCCCGTGGCGCAGGTCGGTGGTGGCATTGCTGACCCCCACGATCACCGGAACGCCCAGCCGCTGGGAGATCACCGCCGCGTGGCTCTCGCTGCCATCCTGTTCGGCGATCACCCCCCTGGCCTTGCGGATCGCGCCAAGAAATGCCGCACTGGTTTCGCGCACCACCAGGATCTCGCCGCTCACCAGCCGGGCGGCCTCCTCGGCGTTGTTGGCCACCCGCACCCTGCCACTGACCGAGCCACTGCCGATTCCCAGACCACGCCCCAGCACCGCCGAGACGATCCCCACCTTGACCAGATCGGTGGAGCCGCTCACCCCGGCGAGGGTGCCGGCGGTCTGGACGACCAGATCCCCCTCCTTGAGCAGCCCCTGCTCCTGGGCAATGCCCATGGCCAGGGTGAAGGTGCTGGAGGTGGAGTCCTGGTCGTCGATCAGCAGGGGATTCACCCCCCAGACCATCTGGAGCTGGCGAGCCACCTTCACGTCGCTGGTGATGGCCAGGATCGTGGTGGAGGGCCTGAACTTGCTCACGTTCCGGGCGGTGGCACCACTCTTGGTGAGCGGCAGGATCGCCGCGGCCTGGAGTTGGCGGGCGATCGTGCTCACCGCCTGGCTGATCGCGTTGGGAATGGTGCTGGCCATGTGGCTGTCCACGGCGCGGCGGGGGTAGTCGCGCTCAATGCGGCAGGCGATCCGAGCCATGGTGGCCACAGCCTCCACCGGGTAGTCGCCAACGGCGGTTTCGTTCGAGAGCATCACCGCGTCGGTGCCATCGAGAATGGCGTTGGCCACATCGCTCACCTCGGCCCGGGTGGGCCGGGGGCAGCTGGCCATGCTGTCGAGCATCTGGGTGGCGGTGATGATCGGGATGCCGAGGGTGTTGGCCTTGCGGATCAACTCCTTCTGCAGCAGGGGAACCTCTTCGGCGGGCATCTCCACGCCGAGATCACCCCGGGCCACCATCACGCCGTCGCAGAGGGGCAGGATGGCATCAATCTGATCGATCGCCTCGAATTTCTCGATCTTGGCGATCACCGGGGTGGTGTGGCCATGGCTGCTGATCAATTCGCGGATCTCCTCCATGTCGGAGGGGTTGCGCACGAAGCTCAGGGCCACCCAGTCAACCCCCTGCTGCAGTCCGAAGACCAGATCCTGGCGGTCCTTGTCGGTGAGGGCCCGGATCGAGAGCTGCACATCGGGGAAGTTCACCCCTTTGTTGTTGGAGAGCACGCCCCCCACCACCACCGTGCAGTGCAGGGTCTGCTCGGGACCATCAACACGGTCGACGACCATCTCGACGCGACCGTCATCAAGAAGGATCCGGTTGCCGGCCAGCACCTCGTCGGCCAGCTTGTCGTAGGTGACGGTGGCGATGTCCTGGTTGCAGGGCACATCGCGGGAGGTGAGCACGAAGCTGTCGCCATTGGCCAGGGTGATTGGCCCGCCGATGAAGCGACCCAGCCGGATCTTGGGGCCCTGCAGATCCTGGAGGATGCCCACGTGAATCCCGAGCTCATGGGCCACCTGGCGGATGGTGGCGATGCGGGTGGCGTGCTCGGAATGGTCGCCGTGGGAGAAGTTGAGGCGGAAGGTGGTGGCACCGGCAATGATCAACTGGCGCAGCCGTTCCGGCGATTCGGTGGCAGGACCGATGGTGGCCACGATCTTGGTGCGACGCGACAGATCGGGTTTGGCCATCGAAGGGGCCGAAGGTTGAGCGGAAACTACCATCCGATCCTGCTTTGGCGCCGCCATAACGGAACCGATGGATCTCAACCAGTACCAGGGACAGGCCCGGCTGACCGCCCGCTACCCCCTCGTGGGCGCCAATCCCATCTACCCGACCCTGGGGCTCTGCGGGGAGGCCGGTGAAGTGGCCGACAAGGTCAAGAAGGTGCTGCGCGATCGCGGAGGCGTCTTCGATGTGGAGGTTCTGGAGGGCCTCAAGCTGGAACTCGGCGATGTGCTCTGGTACGTGGCCCAGCTGGCCAGCGAGCTCGGATTCGATCTCAACGAGATCGCCGCCGCCAATCTGGCCAAGCTGGCCAGCCGGGCGGAGCGCAACATGATCGGGGGCAGCGGCGATCAGCGCTGACTGGTGATCAGCGCGAAATCAGGGACGGCTTCAGTAGCCGAAACCTGAGGAGGGCAGGGCGTTGCTGAGGCTGGCCAGCAGCCCCTGGGCGAGGCTGAGGGCGAGGAAGGCGATGATGGCCGAGAGGTCGATGCCACCCAGGGGCGGGATCAGGCCGCGGAAGGCATTGAGATAGGGATCGGTGATCGAGCTGACGGTGGAGAGAAGCGGATTGCTCCAATCCAGATTCGGAAACCAGCTCAGCAGCACCCGCACCAGCAGCACAAGGCTGTAGATGCTCAAGGTCTGGGCCAGAACGGCAAAGATCGAGCTGAGGATTGTCACGGTGTTCGCCGGAAAAAAAGGAATCGATTCCCGACTCTATGCAGCCTGGCCCCCTGCGTTGCCTGGTTTGGCCGCCACTGCCGGATCCGCCTCTGCCAGCTCCGCCTTGACGGCGAAGGTGCGGTGGAATTTTTCGCTGAGGCTGATCCAGTAGGAGCGGCCCTCGCTTTGGCGGCGGCGCTCGATGAAGTTCTGGGCCAGCAACTCCTTGATGTGGTCGTAGGCGCCGGAGCCGCGCAGCTCCACCAGTTCCGATTGCAGCAGGCGCTTCTTCAGGGCAATGGTGGCCAGGGTGCGGAGCGTGGCGGTGGAGAGTTCCACCGGCAGCAGGTTGCGCACCAGATCGGCGAGGCTCTCGCGCAGCTGCAGGCTGTAGCGCTGGCCGTCCTGGCGGATTTCCAGGGCGGTGTCGCGGTGGGCGTAGTCGGCCATCAGGGTGATCAGGGCCAGCTCCACGTCTTCGCGGCTGACCAGGCCCGGCTGGTCGCGGGCGGCGATCTCGGCGAGCTCCCCGAGGCCAAGGGGCCGGCCCTTGAGATACAGGATGGCCTCCAGCCGGGCTGCCAGGGAAACGCTTTCGCCCGCCACCACCTCGCCCGCCAGCCTCACGCCGGACTGGCCTGGGCCGGGGGCCGGTTCAGGGAATTCGCCTGGGCTGGCCAAGTTGTTTGACCCCTGGAGCGTTGCCCGCAAGGTACCGCAGCGGTTCCTGCTCAGGCCACGGCGGGCAGCGGGCTGGGGGCCGCACCGAGGAACAGCTGATAGGCGGGATTGCCGGTCTCCTCCCAGTGGCGGTAGCCCAGACCGTCGAGGAAGTCCTGCCAGGCCTGGCGTTCATCCGCCGCAACCTGCACCCCCACAACGATCCGCCCCACGTCGGAGCCCTGGTTGCGGTAATGGAAGATGCTGATCGTCCAGTTCGGATGCAGGGCGCTGACGAAGGCCATCAAGGCGCCTGGCCGCTCCGGGAATTCGAATCGGTAGAGCAGCTCCACGGTGCTTGCCGCCAGCTCCCGCGCCGCCGGTTGGGGCAGGCGGCCACCCACCATGTGGCGGAGATGGAGCTTGGCCAGCTCGTTGCCGCTCAGATCGAGGCAGGCAAACCCCCCGGCCCTGAGCTGGGCGATCAGGGTGTCGGTGTCGCTGCGGCCACTGATCTGCACCCCCAGAAAGATGTGGGCGAGATTCGGATCGGCCATCCGGTAGCTGAACTCGGTGAGGCTGCGCGCGCCCAGCTGCTCGCAGAGCCGCCGCAGGCTGCCGGTGCGCTCGGGAATCTCCACCGCCAGCATGGCCTCCCGCTCCTCGCCCAGCTCGGCCCGCTCGGCCACGAAGCGCAGCCGCTCGAAATTCATGTTGGCGCCGCAGGCCACCGCCACCAGGGTGCGTCCCTTCAGGCCACGCCTTTGCACGTCAGCCTTCATGCCGGCCACCGCCAGGGCGCCGGCCGGCTCGAGGATCGAGCGGGTGTCCTCGAACACGTCCTTGATGGCGGCGCAGATCTCATCGGTGCCCACCGTCACCATGGCATCCACATGGCGCTGGGCCAGGGTGAAGGTGTGCTCCCCCACCTGGCGCACCGCCACCCCATCGGCGAACAGTCCCACCTGCTGGAGGCAGACCCGCTCACCCGCCGCCAGGGAGCGGGTCATGGCGTCGGCATCGATCGGTTCCACCCCGATGATCTCCACCTCAGGCCAGACGCTCTTGACGTAGGCGGCGATGCCGGCGATCAGCCCACCCCCACCAACGGCCACATAGATCGTGTCGGGTGGCGGCGAGGCCTGCCGCAGGATCTCCAGCCCAATCGTGCCCTGACCGGCGATCACATCCGGGTCGTCGAAGGGGTGGATGAAGGTGAGGCCGCGGCTGACCTCGAGCCGCCGGGCCTCCAGGTAGGCCTCGTCATAGCTGTCGCCATGCAGCACCACCTCGGCGCCGCGGGCCGCCACGGCTCGCACCTTCATCTCCGGGGTGGTGAGCGGCATCACGATCACCGCCCGGCTGCCCAGCTTGGCGGCGGCCAGGGCGACACCCTGGGCATGGTTGCCGGCGCTGGCGGCGATCACACCGCGTTCCAGCTCCGCCGGCGAGAGGTGGACCATGCGGTTGTAGGCACCCCGCAACTTGAACGAGAACACCGGCTGCAGGTCTTCCCGCTTGAGCAGCACCGTGTTCCCCAGCCGGAGGGAGAGGTTGGGCGCCGGCTCGAGTGGCGACTCGATCGCCACGTCGTACACCCGGGCCCGCAGGATGCGCTGCAGATAGTCGTCCATCGGCCCAGTGTGGCAACAGCGCCTGCGGGGAAGGGCCATGGGGCCCCTTCCCTGGACGGAACCCGTAGATTGAACAACAAAGAACGGGGCGGGGCATGCACCTCAGTGAGCTGAGCCATCCCAACCAATTGCATGGACTGAGCGTCGGCGAGCTTGAAGCCATCGCCCGCCAGATCCGCGAGAAGCATCTGGAGGTGGTCTCCACCAGCGGTGGCCACCTCGGCCCGGGCCTGGGGGTTGTGGAACTCACCCTGGCGCTTTACCAAACCCTTGACCTGGATGGGGACCGGGTGGTGTGGGATGTGGGCCACCAGGCCTATCCCCACAAGCTGATCACCGGCCGTTACAACCAGTTCCACACCCTGCGCCAGCAGGGCGGGGTGGCTGGCTACCTCAAGCGCAGCGAGAGCCGCTTCGACCACTTCGGCGCCGGCCACGCCTCCACCAGCATCTCGGCGGCTCTGGGCATGGCCCTGGCCCGTGACCGCCGCGGCGAAGACTTCAAATGCGTGGCGGTGATCGGCGATGGAGCCCTCACCGGCGGCATGGCCCTGGAGGCGATCAACCACGCCGGCCACCTGCCGAAAACCCGGCTGCTGGTGGTGCTCAACGACAATGACATGTCGATCTCACCGCCGGTTGGGGCCCTCTCCACGTACCTCAACCGCATGCGGCTCAGTCCGCCGCTGCAGTTCCTCTCCGGCAGCGCCGAGGAGGCGGTGAAGCACCTGCCCTTCCTGCACGGCGAGCTGCCGGCCGAGCTCAAGACGCTCAAGGGGAGCATGAAACGGCTGTCCGTGCCGAAGGTGGGTGCTGTGTTCGAGGAGCTGGGCTTCACCTACATGGGCCCGGTCGATGGCCACGACATCGCCGACATGGTGCGCACCTTCCAGGCGGCCCACCGCTGCGAGGGTCCAGTGCTGGTTCACGTGGCCACCACCAAGGGCAAGGGCTATCCCTATGCCGAGGCCGATCAGGTGGGCTACCACGCCCAGTCGGCCTTCGATCTGAAAACCGGCAAGGCCTTCCCCTCCAGCAAGCCGAAGCCACCGAGTTACAGCAAGGTGTTCGGCCAGACCCTGGTGAAGATTTGCGAGCAGGATCCCACCGTGGTGGGGATCACCGCCGCGATGGCCACCGGCACCGGCCTCGACCTGCTCGAGAAGGCCCTGCCCAGCCAGTACTTCGATGTGGGCATCGCCGAGCAGCACGCTGTCACCATGGCGGCGGGGATGGCCACCGCCGGCCTCAAACCCGTCGTGGCGATTTACAGCACCTTCCTGCAGCGAGCCTTCGACCAGCTCATCCACGATGTGGGCATCCAGAAGCTTGCCGTCACCTTCGTGCTCGACCGGGCCGGCATCGTCGGGGCTGATGGCCCCACCCACCAGGGCCAGTACGACATCAGCTACCTGCGGGCCGTGCCGAATTTCACGGTGATGGCCCCCAAGGACGAGGCTGAGTTGCAGCGGATGCTTGTCACCGCGATCCACCACAACGGACCCTGCGCGATCCGCATCCCCAGGGGTGAGGGGGAAGGGGTGCCGCTCGCCGAGGAAGGCTGGGAACCCCTCGAGATCGGACGGGGTGAGCAGCTCGCCGATGGGGACGACGTGTTGATCGTGGCCTACGGAGCCATGGTGGCGCCGGCGATGGCCACCGCCGGCTTGCTCCAGGAGAACGGGGTCAGGGCGGCGGTGGTGAATGCCCGCTTCCTGCGGCCCCTCGATGAGGCGTTGATCGTCCCCCTGGCCCGCCGCATCGGCCGGGTGGTGACGATGGAAGAAGGAGCCATCGCTGGCGGGTTCGGCGCCGCCGTGGTGGAGTCCCTCAACGACAGCGACGTGCTGGTTCCGGTGTTCAGGATCGGCATTGCCGATGTCCTGGTGGACCATGCCAGCCCATCCCAGAGCCTGCAGGCCCTGGGGCTCACCCCGAGCCAGATGGCTGAACGCATCCGCGGGCGCTTCGTCCTTGCCCTCAGGCGCCAGCCGCTGGCTGTTTGATCAAGCCACCCGAAGGCTGATCAAGCAAAAAAGGCCGAGGACAAACCTCGGCCCAAGCTGTGGGCAACACGGTTGGCCTAAACGGCTTCAGAGCACGCCGCGGGAGGCAAGGCCCTGGATCGCGCCGATGCCGAAAATGTGGCCGAGGCTGGTGGTGCCGAGCACTGCACCGATGCCGAAACCACCGAAGAACTGGGGGCTGGGCATGGCGGCCCCTTCAGAGGGGTACTTGATCGTGGCCTTGCCGATGGCGATGGCAATCACATTGCAGACGATCATCACCAGGGCCACCTTCGGGGACCAGGTGATCGAGGCGGGGGCCAGAGCCAGGAGCGGAGCGATCATCATGGGTCAGTAACCAACGACCCATCTTCCGGGGGAACACCCCTGCCACCACCACTGCTTAAGACTTGTTCACCGGAGTGGCGGCCGCCCTCAGGGTGGGCTCAGTTCGTTCCTGCGCAGCTCCGCCACGACTCCGTTGCGCTTGAACGCACTGATGCGCCGATCGATCCGCTCGGCGATCGCTTCGGGCAGGGCAGGCCCGAGGGCGAAGGCCTGGGATTCCTGGCGGATTCCTCGCAGGACCCGGTCGAAGCGGGAGCCACTGAGTTGCTGGCTCAGGTACTGCAGCTGGAGATCGTCGGCCAACACCGCGTCGGCCCGCTTCGAGAGCAGCAGGGGGCCAGCCTGCTCGATCGTCTGGAGGGGAAGGATCTCGACCGCTGCCCGGCTGGACCCTCGGTTCAGGCTTCTGAGCAGCTCCTCGCTCACGCTGCCCCGCCGGGCCCCGACCCGCTTGCCGGCCAGATCGTCGAGGGAACGGATCGAATCCTGGCCGCCGAACTGGGGTTGCCGCACCACGTTCAGGGTCACGAAGCTGACCAGCAAGGACGCCGAGACGATGCGGATGAGGTAGCTCACCAGCACCAGGGCGTGCCCGCGGGTGGTGACGGCGACGGTGTTGGTGCCAGGACCGGTCGCCAGAATCTGAAACATCTTGGCGAAGGAGCGCCTGCGGCCATCGCGCTCGGTGCTGGGGTGGTGGCCAAGGCCCTCGATCCGCCAGAGGGCGACGGTCACCACCGCCGTTGCCATCAGGAACCCCCCGAGGAGCCGGAGCAGATCCGGACTGAGCAGGGCCAGCGCCGTGGCGCGGCCCACGTCGAGCCGGCTGCGCCGCACCAGCACCGCCTGGCCCTCCTCCTGGAACGGCAAGGTAAACCGGAACCGCTGCAACCGCTCCGGCGACACGTTCAGGCAGCCAACGGCGATGTCGAGATCACCGCGTTCCACAGCCTCCAGGAGGGTGGCGGTGTCGGGCTGGGCTTGGATCACATAGGGAAGGCCCTCTTCGGTGGCGATGCGGCTCCACAGATCCACCGCAATGCCGCGCCAGGAACCCCCGTCCCGAAAGTTGCAGGGCTGGGATCCGTCCGTGACTCCGACCCGCAGGACCGGGTTCGCCTGCCCAGGAAGGCCCAGGGCCACCAGGCTGAAAGCCAGCAAAGCGCCGTTGCGCAGCGTCGCCAGGAGGCAGGGCATCGGATCAGGCGCCTGGATCACCCGGCGGTTCCATGGTGGTGGTTGGGTCCTGGCGGAAGCCCAGCAGGATCATCAGGTTGCCGACCGTGAGGAACGCCTCGGCACCGCCGTGCAATCCATCCACATCGGCCAGCTGACGGCCGAACTGCTGCTGCGCGATCACCGCGGCGACGATGGTGACGGCCACGAACACCAGGGTGAATTGGAACCCCCGCAGGGCCAGCTTTGGCATCCGCTTGCTGGCGCCGGCCCAGCGCAGAAAGGCCAGATAGGGCAGCAGGGAGAGCACGAACAGGGGAGCGGGATCGATCGAGGCCAGGGGTTCCAGCAGCCAGACGCCCGTACTGGAGAGGATCCCGCTCATGCCCTCGTCTCCGCTGGCAGCAGATTCCAGGCGGCGGCGGCCAGGGCCCCATTGCCGAGCAGGGTGGTGAACGCCTGCAACACCACCAGGCCCTTGAGCTGTTCGGGGTTGTCGAACAGATGCCAGGTGCAGGCCGCCATGGCGCTCACCAGGGCCGGCAGCATCGCCATGGCAATCCAGCGCCATTCCCCTTCCTGGCGCCGTTCACCCCAGCTCACCACGGCCACGATCGCCAACAACCACTCGATCACCGAGGCGATGTGGATCCACCAGGTGGGCAGGGAGAGGGCATGCATGGCTGGCTTCGCCCTGGGTGATCCGTAATGTACGGATCCCGCGCCCCCACCGCTGCGTTGCCCCTTGCCAACCAAGCCCCTCCTCTGCGGCTACTACGGGGAACACAACCTCGGCGATGACGCCCTGCTGGCGACCTTGCTGGAACAGTTGCCGCCAGGCCAGGTGCCACGGGTCACTGCCCACGACTGTTCCCAGGTGGAGGCACGCTTCGGTGTGAAGACCTGCCCCCGCCGCAACCTGCGGGCGGTGCTGAGGGCTCTTGGTGGCTGCGATGCCGTGGTGCTTGGCGGCGGCAGCCTGCTGCAGGACGCCACCAGCTTCAACAGCCTCCTCTACTACGTGGCACTGATCGTGGCCGCCCGGCTCCAGGGCAAGCCGGTGCTGCTCTGGGGCCAGGGACTGGGTCCCTTGAGGCGCCGGCGTAGCTGGGCCCTGGTGCGGATGGTGCTGCCCCTGGCCAGTGGGATCAGCTGGCGCGATCCGGATTCCGCCGCCCTGGCGGCCCGCTGGGGGGTTCACGCCCCGATCGGCACGGACCCGGTGTGGGGACTGCCGCCCCAGCCCTGGACGGGGGCCGGTGGCCCGATCATCCTTTGCTGGCGCCAGAGCCCCCTGCTCGATCAGGGGCGATGGCTGGTGCTGCTCGCCGCCCTCGATCAGCTGGCGGAGCAGGGCGGGCGGCCGGTGCATTGGCTTCCCTTTCACCTCGACCAGGATCGGGGACTGCTCGAGGAGCTGGATCGACGTGGCTGGTTGCCTGCAAGACTCGCGAGCCGCAGCAGCCTGGTGGAGGTCAGCAGCCCCGAAGCCGCCCAGGCTTGGTTCGCCGGCGCCGGGTTGGTGATCGCCATGAGGCTCCACGGGTTGATCCTGGCGGCCCTCTCCGGAGCCCCCTGCGCAGCCCTCAGCTACGACCCCAAGGTGCGCTCAGCAGCTGAGGGAATCGGCTGCCCGTGCGTGGATCTCCATGAACCTCTCGTGGCCGAGCGGCTCTGCGAAAGCTGGCTAGGGCTTCTGGATCGTCCAACCGATTCGGCGGCGATCCAACGCCAAAGACAGGGCACCCATGTTCACCGGGCGTTGCTGGTCCAGGGGCTGGTCAGCCCGCCCACTGCCTTGCCCTGAGCCGCTCCCTGGAAGCGCCGGTTCAGTTCGGCGCGGGGCTTTGCAGGGCCAGCGGGATCAGGATCCCGGGAAAGCCGTTGCCGCCGAGCCCCTCCACGTCTGGTGCCATCTGTTTGGACCCGTTGGCGACCGCCCCCACCAGCTTGAACAGGAACGGAACGACGACGGCAAGGATCGCTTCGGGCACCAGGTTCGGCAAGGGAGCTTGCAGAGACAATTGGCTGGTGTCTAAAGGATCGTTTCCGATCCCATCAGCAGCCGATGCTTCGCCGCTGACCTGCGCTCAACCCCCGACGACGCGACCATCACGTCCCAACACGGCCCGGTCGATCGAGCGGCCGCGGCTGTCCCAGGCCTGGATCTCCAGCCTGTCCTTGCTGGCGGTGAGTTCCGCAAAGCTGTGCACGCTGATGGCCCTGGCGCTGTTGGGGCCTGGGTCGACATCCCGCAGGTAGGCGCCACCACCACCCACCACCAGGTACGTGGTGCCGTTGATGGGCTTGCTGCGCTCGTAGTTGTGGTCGTGCCCGTTGATGTACAGCTGAACCCCGGCGGTGCGAAACAGGGGGGCAAGCCGGTTCATGGCCGCCTCATCATTTCCGTAGTGGCCCGAGGATTGCATCGGGTGGTGCCCCACCACCACTTTCCAGGGTGCCGTGCTGGCGGCCAGGGCCTCCCTCAGCCAGGGCATTTGCCGACGCCATTGGGCATTGACGTTGGTGTCGAGCATGAAGAATTCCACCGGACCGCGGCGCAGGGTGTACCAGCGCCCCTTCATGCCGAAGGGGGGGTAGGCCACCTGGGGGTTGCCATTGGCGGTGCGGATGTCGTGGTTGCCCAGCACGGCGTGGAAGGGCACCCCGGCATCGAGCAGGCCCTTATAGGGGATGGTGAACTTCTCCCTTGCCTGGCTGATGTCGCCGTTGGGGTAGATGTTGTCGCCCCCCAGGATCACCAGGTCCACCGGCCGGTTGCGATGGACGGCCGTCATGGCTCGGCCCACAGACCGCTGGGCCTCATTGCCGCCGCCGGTGTCGGCAACTGCGAGCCAGCGGAGACCATCACCCGAGGTCTTGCCTGGAGCGGTCGGCTGGCCCCAGGCTGCCCGCCGAAGCCAGAGACTTCCCAGCAGACCGCAGCCTGCCAGCAAACGGAAAAGGGCGCGGCGGGTGATGGGCCTCGGTTCCATTGGTGGAGGCGTAAGTCAATGCCCAAACTATCGGCCTGCCCAGCGCCGCCAGAACCAATCCTGATGCCCCCTGTTCAGACCGGTTCGGTCAGCCGTTGGAGCTCCCCCAGGACCTCCTGACTGTGGCCCAGGGGACGCACAGCCACCCAGCGGGCCCGCACCATCCCATCGGCATCAATCAGAAAGGTGTGGCGCTGGGAGAACGGTGGGATCCAGGAGCCGTACCGGCGGCTGACCAGTCCGCCGGGATCGGAGAGCAGGGGGAAGCGGAGGCCTTCGCTGTCGCAGAAGGAGGCGTGCTGGTCAGGACTGTCGGCACTGACGCCCACCACCTCAGCGCCTCGGGTGCGGAAGGCGGCGAGATCGCGCTGGAACCCGCGGGCCTCCAGGGTGCAGCCACCGGTGAAATCCTTGGGATAAAAATACAGAACCAGCCAGCGGCCCCGGAAGCTAGCCAGGCTGGCCAGCCCGCTGGTTCCCAGTTCCTCCAATCCCGCCCCCGACAACTCGAAATCAGGGGCAGGTTGGTTGAGCTCTGGCAAACTGCCGCCCAGTGCAAAGGCCTGCCGGGGAACGTCCAGCAGGCCGATGACGACAACTGCGGCTCCTTGAGCAGCCCCGTGAAGCAGTTGGCGGCGGTTCACCAATTCAGGCCCCCTGGCGACGGAGCGAGGGCTTCAAGGCCCACGCTGGACGCTCAGATCTTGGCGAGGTTGATGCCCAGCTCGCGGGCGTAGGCACCGAGGCCCTTTTTCTGGATGGTGCGCAGGGTGCGGGTGGCGACCCGCAGTTTGACCCAGCGGTTGCCCTCTGCCCACCAAAGGCGCCGCTCCTGCAGGTTCACCTGCTGGAGCTTCTTGGTGCGCACGTGGGAGTGGCTGACAGCCATGCCGTTGTTGGCGCGCTTGCCGGTGAGTTGGCAGACCCGGGACATGAAATCAGAACCGATATGAATCCAGGGCCACAGCCCAGAAGAAACCCTACCAAACAGCTCGATCACCCATGGCGTGGAGCTTGTTGGCCCTGCGGGGGCTGGAGCTCAGAGACCCCGTTGCATCAGCCGTCCCATCAGGTCGGAGCTGCGCTGCTGGAAGCCTGCCAGCTGGTTGGGCTCGAGCCCGCCGACCGACAGACGGGCCAGCTCGTAGATGTGACGGCTGAGCTCCTCGGCCAGTTGGCGGCTGGGTGAGACGCCGCCGCCGGTGATCACCGCCCCGGCGGAAAGCTTCAGCAGCCCTTCCACCAGGGGATGGCGGCGGTTGATCAGCAGCACGTGGTGGTCCGGCAGGCCGGGCAGGCGCTGTTCCATCAGGGCGCCCATGTCGTTGATGCGGCGCATCTGCTCCGGCAGCAGGATCAGGGCGGCTGGGGCGTTCTCCCCCTTGAGCGCCTGCACCTGAAGGGTGATCTTATCGTTGGTGAGGGCCTGTTTGAACAGGCTGCGCAGCTGTTCAGAGCTGTCTTTCCCCTGGGCATCGGTGAGTTCGCTCTCCTTCTCCTGGAGGCTGTCGTCGAGTTCGGCATCGACCCGGCGGAAGGTGAGCTCGCTGTGGCGGGATTCCAGCCAGGGGATGAACTGGGCGTCGATCAACGAATCGGCCAGCAGCACCTCGACGCCCTGGCCGCGCCAGAGGGCGAGGGCGCCAGCCTGGCCCGCCTCATCGGTGCAGTAGAGGATGCGCTTGTCATTGCTGGCCTCCAATCGGCTGCGGTAGCCGGCCAGGGTGGTGAATGTCTTGCCGTCGGCCGCGATCGGATCGGTGTCGGCCGCCTCGGCGGTGGTGCCGAACAGCACCAGATCCGCCACCTGCTCGGCGAATTTGTCATCTTCCATGGCGCCGATCTTGATGAAGGGGGCGATCCCCTCCCAGATTTCGGCGAACCGCTTCGGCTCATCCTTCTGCAGTTGCTTGAGCCGGTCGCCCACCTTCTTGGCCACGAAGCCACCGATCGAGCGCACCCGGCGGTCGGTCTGGAGCGCGCTGCGGCTCACGTTGAGGGGGATGTCCGGTGAATCGATCACGCCGCGCAGGGGCAGCAGGTAGCGGGGCACCACCTCCTTGATCGAATCGGACACGAACACCTGGTTGCAGTAGAGGCGGATTTCACCTTTTTCCCAGTCGCCCCGGCCGCTGAGCCTGGGGAAGTAGAGGATGCCCTGAAGGGTGTAGGGATAGTCGGTGTTGAGATGCACCCAGAGCAGGGGATCGCCCTGAAAGGGATAGAGGTAGTGGTAAAGATCGATGTAGTCCTTGTCGGCGAGTTCGCGAGAGCTCTGGCGCCAGGGGGCCTGGCGTTTGTTCACCGTTTCCCCCTCCAGCTGCACTTCCACTGGCAGGAAGTCGCAGTAGGTGGTGATTAGCGTGCGAATCCGAGACGGTTCGATGTACTCGATCTCTTCCTCCTGCAGGTGCAGGATCACATCGGTTCCGGCTTCCTTCCTTTCGCCTGATTCAAGGCTGAAGTTGGGGGAGCCGTCACAGCTCCAGCGCACCGCCTCGGCGCCGGGCTTGGCACTGAGGCTGACCAGTTCCACGCTGGCCGCCACCATGAAGCTGGAGTAAAAGCCCAAGCCGAAGTGGCCGATGATGGCGTCGTCCTCCCGTTTGTATTTCTCCAGGAATTCCTCGGCGCTGGAGAAGGCCACCTGGTTGATGTAGCGCTTCACCTCATCGGCGGTCATGCCGATGCCGTTGTCACTGATGGTGATGGTCCTGGCTTCCCGGTTGATGCGGATCTGGATCCTGCCTTCCTCCCCTTCGCTGCAATCCCCCGCCATGGCGGCCATGCGGCGCTTGCTGATCGCATCGACACCGTTGCTCACCAGCTCCCGCAGGAACACCTCATGGCCGGAATAGACGGCCTTCTTGATGATCGGGAAGATGTTCTCGGTGTGGATCTGAATCTGGCCGTGTGTTCTCTGGAGCACTGTCCTAGGGGTGGTGTCTTCCATGAGGGTAGGGCTCGCCAGGGTCTCGACCACCAAGCGGGCCCAGGACGTTTCGATCGAGGGCCAGGTGGCCCAGCTGGAGCAGGCCGGCTTGCGATCGGGGCCTGGCGGAGAGGGCCCGCGCCTACCTGGGCAAGCGGCGGCCGGCATGGGATGAACACTGGAGCCTCGTCGCGTCTGGGGTGGTGACGGAGGTGTTGGTCGTGGATCAGAGTCGGATGAGCCGCAAGGGGGACGACATGGCCTTCCTGGCCGCTTGCGCGACCCAAGAGGTGACGGTGCGAGCCCTCACCGGCGGGGTCATCGAGGTGGAGACCTGCAGCGGTTTCATCATCGCTGGAGTGCTTTCGGTCATGAATCCGGCCTCCAGTTCAGCGCGGCTGATGTGCTGGTTGAGCCAGTCATGCCAGCGGTCAAACAGTTGCCTCTGCAGGCGGAGCAGCGGCAGGCCGTTGTAGGCGCCGTAGCGATCGCAGATCAAAATGCCGAGGAAGTGTCACCGATCAGCTGCTGGGCGGCCGCTTTGGAGCGGCTGAGACCCAGCTCAAACACCGTCACCAACGGGTTGCGCAGCACCCACACCCAGCCGGCGCGGCCGTCGGGGTTGTTGCCATCCGCATTGCCCACGGGGTAGATCGTTTCATCCGCCTGGAGGATGGGCTGCCCCTGCAGCCAGAGGTGGGCTTCTTTCACCGGCTGCTCCAGGAGGCTGTTGAGGCGGCGGCGGATGCAGCTGATCCCGCCGGTGCTGATCCGTACGCCAAAAGCCTCGTGCAGTAGGCGCTGGATCTTGAGGTGACTGAGGTGAAAGGTGCTTCCCAGCGTCCCCACCAGGGCTGTGAGGCGAGGGCTATAGCCGCCGCTCTCCACATCGGCGGGCAGCGCGGCACGGTCAACCGTCTGGCAGCAGGGGCAGATCCGCTGATGCAGGCGGTGTTCCTCCACGATCGGCGTCACCGGTGGGATGTCGTAGCCGCAGGCTTCTGCGCAGCAGTGGATCTGATGAGGCCAGGGCGCCGCACCCTCAGCTGCCCCCTGTGAGGCTCGATCCGCAGCTGCCGCAGTGGTCGGGGACATGGTCGAACCCCTGATCGCAGCGCTCCGATGGCAGCAGATCACGGCCATGGCCCGGATGCCCCTTCTGCCCGCCCCTCTGACGGCGCTTGCCATCGCCTATGCCGCCACCGAAACCACCGTTGCCAGATCCGCGTTGTCCGGGTCCGTGGGTGGAGGGTGGCCACCGCTTCTCTTCGAGAAGGCTGCGCCTACGCGGAAGCCTTACGGTTAGGAGGAATTCCTGGAGCTGCGGTCGTTCTGCTCCTCCAGCTTGGCGACCTGGGTGGCAAGGGCAGCGATCCCCGCAGCCTGCTCCTGGTTCTGCTCAACCAGCTCCAGCAGCAGGGAGCCCACGCTGGCTGGTGTCGCTTCCAAGTCAGCGTGGGGGATAGCCGGCGGGAGGGCTCGTGATCGCAGGCTGTCTCTACCTGAGATCTCAGCTCACTCCGGGCCTCTGTCAATGGCGCAGCCTCAGCTGGCTACCTGAATCCCCTCTGAATGAATACGTTGAAAGCATACGATGCTCATTCAATTCTAGGCATAGGCTACGGCACCGGTGCAGGGCTAAATCAGTTCAATCTGGATAGCATTAAAGATATCTACGGTGTTGATGGATAGATATCGATTCACGTGAGTATCTTGCAGATAGATCTCGTTTTCGGTGCCTTGATCTCAGCAAGAAGTTTGATCTCCGAAGGAAGTTTGACCTGGCAGCTTGCCTTGAGGTTGCAGAGCACTTGCCAGTCAGTTCAGCCTCCGTGCTTGTGGAATCATTATGCAAGCATGCAGATCTAGTTCTTTTCACAGCAGCAATCCTGCACCAAAGTGGCATGGGACGAATCAATTGTCAATGGCCTGAGGATTGGCAGGAGCTGTTCAATGCCAATGGATTCTGTTGCGAGGATTGGCTTCGGACGATTCTCTGGAATGAGATATTCCCAGAGTTCTGGTACAAACAGAACGTCTTCAGGGCACCTCAGCCATCACGCCACCATCACCACAGTTCCGCAATCGAGGTTGTACTGGGCACCGACGATCTTGAGCCGTTCGGCTTCCACAAGTTTCGCCACCGGCATGGAGCATTTCAGCTGTGCCACCACGAGCTGAATGTTGGCCCGAACAGCATTGTCGAGCAGATCTCCCGGTTGATCCCTGGCGCGATCGACCGCCGGCTGGATCGCCTTGAGCAAGGTGCTGACGTGGCCGGGAATCTCGGCATGCTTGAGGGTGGCTGCCACGGCGCCGCAGCGCTCATGGCCCAGCACCAGCACCAGTCCGGTGCCGAACTCCTCGACCGCATACTCGATGCTGCCCAGAATCGCATCATCAAGAATGTTGCCGGCCACCCGAATCACGAACAGGTCACCAAGGCCCTGGTCGAAGATGATCTCGGGCGGCACCCTCGAATCAGCACAACCCAGGATGATGGCAAAGGGATGCTGGCCCGCTGAAATCACCCGCATCCGGCTGATCGATTGATGGTGATGGGACACCTCACCATGGGCATAGCGATGATTGCCAGCCTTCAATCTGTCGAGGGCATGGTTGGGATTCATGGATCACCGATTCCAGCCATGGACATACCACTAACGCATGGGTTCTTTCTGCGCTCAAGACCCTATCCTCTGGTCCGCCGATGAACGGTGTTCAATGCGTCAGGACGCGCCGTTCACCCCCAGCTGGGCAGACCATCGGGGTAGAGGCCCCGCAGCCCCGCTTCGCTGGCCGGGGCCACCCCCCGCTCGGTGATCAGGGCCGTGACCAGCCGAGCCGGGGTCACGTCGAAGGCTGGATTGAAGCCCCCACTTCCCTCCGGGCTGAGCTGCACGCTGGCGATCTCCCCGGCACGGGCGCCATCAACGATCTGCCCCTGGATGGTGGTCACTTCGCCTGGGGAGCGGGCCTCGATTGGGATCTGGCCCAGCCCGTCGGCGATTGTCCAGTCGATCGTGGAGGCGGGCAGGGCCACGTAGAAGGGCACGCCGTTGTCGTGGGCGGCGAGGGCCTTGAGGTAGGTGCCGATCTTGTTGCACACGTCACCGTTTCGGGTGGTGCGGTCAGTGCCCACGATCACCGCATCGACCCGGCCGTGCTGCATCAGGTGGCCGCCGGCGTTGTCGACGATCACGGTGTGGGACACCCCCTCCCGCCCCAGCTCGAACGCAGTGAGGCTGGCCCCCTGGTTGCGCGGGCGGGTTTCATCCACCCACACATGAATCGGGATCCCGGCGCGATGGGCCTTGTAGATCGGCGCCAACGCGGTGCCCCAGTCCACGGTGGCCAGCCAGCCGGCGTTGCAGTGGGTGAGCACGTTCAGGGGTTGACCCAGATGTTCAGACGGGCGGGCGGCCGCGATTTGCCGAAGCAGCGCAAGGCCGTGCTCACCGATCGCCTCGCCCATGGCCACGTCCTGCTCGGCGATGGCGGCGGCCTCAGCCTTCGCGGCCTCGGCGCGCTGCTCGGGGGGCAAGGGCGTCACCTTGGCCCGCACCCGCTCCAGGGCCCAGCGCAAGTTCACCGCCGTGGGCCGGGTGGCGTTGAGCTGCTCGAAGGCGGAAGCCAGGGAGGCGTCGCTGGGATCCACCTGCAGGGCCAGCATCAGGCCATAGGCCCCGGTCACACCGATCAGCGGGGCACCGCGGACCACCATCGTGGCAATGGCCTCGGCCGCCTGATCGAGCGTGGCGATGGGGCGGGTTTCGAACCGATGCGGCAGCAGGGTCTGGTCGATCACGCCGATCGAGCGGCCGCCCTTCTCCAGCCAGATCGTGCGCCAGGGGGTGCCGTCGATGTTCATGGGGAAGCAGCGGGTGGGGGCTTCGCCCTCGATCTTCTTCCATCGCCACCCTGCCGCTCCACCGGACCCGTCGGGGAGCCATGGCGCCGCAGCAACGCCCGGGTGAGCTGGCGGAAGCGGGCCTGCTCGAGATCCTCCAGAGCCTCACCGCGGCGGCTGCGCCAGGCCTGCCAGCCAAGCAGCGGCACCAGCCGGTTGTGGCCGCTCAGATCCAGGGGCGGCTCGGCTGGCATCGTCAGCTCGGATTGCGCCGAAGGGCGTGGTGCCGGCTGCGGGCCCCGCCGATTCTCCAACACCCCGGCCATGGCGATCAGCTCCTCATCCCCACCAGCGGCGCCGAGGATCTCCAGTCCCACGGGCATCCCGCGTCCGTCGAGGGCCAGCGGCAGAACCACGGCATGCAGGCCGCTCGTGCTGCTCACCATGCAGGTGATGGCGGGGGATGTATCCCGCCGGTCGCCGCCGCGGCGATCGGGCAGAAGCAGCATCCCATCCAGACCGCCGACGCGGAGGGCCTCCTCCAGCAACCGGCGGTTCGCCGCCAGACGCTGCCGAACCCGCCATTGCGCCTCCATGCCGGAGGCCATCAGCGTCAGGCACTTCGCCGGCGTCCACTCCGGGGGCAATCGACCGGAACCGCAGATGTCGATCCAGTTGCGACAGCTGCCCGGATAGGCCGCCAGCTGGGCATCGATGGGGCGCCCCGAACCCTTAGCGAAGTCCGCGCCCAGTCGCGTGTCGTGACCCTGCCCTACCCGACCCTCGATCACCTCTGCTCCAGCGGCCCGCAGCAGATCAACGGCCTGCCGCAGGGCCGTGGCGGCGGAGTCGTTGAGGGGGGCCAGATCCTGATACAGGACCTGGCCAGCACCGCAAGACGCTTACCACGCAGATCCTGTGGGGCGCCCGCCCGCTCAGCCCGCCAGGGGGGATCGAGCACCTCCAGCCCTAGGGCCAGGGTGGGCAGGTCAGGGGCGATCAGGCCAGGGGTGCCGTTGAGGAAGCCGATCGGCAACAAGCCCTGGCTGGAAAAGCGATCCAGTGTGGCCCTGAGCGTCACGACCCCGTTGCACACGGCCGGCAGGCGCAGGGAGCCGCAGTTGTCGCTGCCCAGGGCCAGCGGTACGAAACCAGTCGCCACCGCCAAGGCGGAACCGGAGGAGGAACCCCCAGGGCTCAGCCAGGGATCGAAGGCGTTGCCGACCCGGCTCGCCGCTCCCGAAAGCCCGCGGATCCCGGAGGCGAACTTGTCCATCGTGGTCTTGCCGATCACGATCGCCCCCGCTGCTCATAGGTGGGCCACCGCATCGGCATCGGTGGCCGGCTGGTTGCCAAGCAGCGTCAACGATCCGGCGGTCATAGGCTGATCAAAGCTGGCGAAGTTGTTCTTCACCGCCACCGGCACCAGGGCTGATTTAAAGTGTCAGCAAGGGCTTTGCTTCGGCTGTCGCCAGGCCATCCCCAGAAGCTGATTGATGTCGCGGGACACGGCCTGTAGGCCGGCGCGGATCTGCTGAGATCCAGCCAGCCGGAGCAGGTTGAGAGCTGCCGTCCTGAGGGTTGCCAGGGCGCCGGCACCATTGCCCCGGTAGCGGTGGGCATCCTCATGGAGCTGGGTGTCACGGATCCAGTGCCAGCTCTCAATGCTCCAACGATCTCGCACCGGTTGCAGCAAGGCTTCTGGAGTGGCGCGCAGGCTCGAGAGGAACACGTGGGTGGCCGAGAACGGCTTGTCGTCACGCGTGCCGGAGGCAATCACCTCCACTGCGACTTTCATGTTGATTGAGTTCTGCTAGGGAGACTCTGGAAAACCCCACCACCCTGCGCGAGAATGGCCGTGTGATCGCAGGCGTGAACAGGGTTCATGGGCATCAAGCAGCTCGGCTTTGGTGATTACGAGCAGTCCACGGCCAAAAAGC
>Ga0247835_1000135_pt1 | contig 96612 bp, 104 predicted proteins | sample LaCtaG_3_FD_189912 | JGI IMG/M metagenome (GOLD analysis project Ga0247835, IMG submission 189912) | Freshwater microbial communities from meromictic Lake La Cruz, Castile-La Mancha, Spain - LaCruzMarch2015_13.5m | ecosystem: Environmental > Aquatic > Freshwater > Lake | place: Spain...
GTCAATGACACGTTCACTCTCGTCAACAGCGGCGGAGTCAGCGGTTCGTTGCAAAATGACACGGGCACTGCACGTCGAGTTGCTACAAACTGCACGGTGGTGACCGGGGTTCCTGCCTGCGACTCGCAGGCAGGTTCGACGCACGTCTTCACCGTCACTCAGACCGGTCGGTTGGGAGTGCATGGGGACGTGTCACAACTTCTCGGGTACATCACCATCACGTCAGCGTCTGCGCCGTCTTCCTCTACCACCAATCGGGGTCCAGCCCCCGTCCTCCAGCAGTTCGCCAAGCCGGCGACGGGCACCTGCGATGCCGCGCAGCCCACAGGATTGAACTGGTCGGGTGTTGCATCCGGCGGCTGGAGCGAGAGCTGGGCCCAGTGGGCGAACGGCGGCCAGGGCGGCACTGTGTGCACGCGGATGCTCGAGTACGTGAACAGCTGGCGTATCGCACCCTGACCTGAGCCGTCTGCGAAGTAGCGCGTGCGGTTATCTCAACTGCGCCGCGCTCACCACGGCGACTGCCACCTAGCCTCGATATACCTGTCGTACGACGAGAAGGAAGCCGTGTTCGATTCCGCGTTTGCGCTGCATGCCGGCCCGCGCCGCTGGGTCGCCCTCCTCGCGATCGGGGCCGTCCTTGCAGCTCTCCTGACAGGCGCCCAGGCCCTGCTTGTACCGCCGCGGGCTGAAGCAGTCGTGGACTGCGGCACCCTCAACACTACGTACACGCGGATTGAACCGTTAGGGCTTTCTTGCCGCTTCCTTATTTGTGAAGGAAGATGGTTCCTATGCCAAAGAGATATCCGAAAGACCAGCGGGATCGTGCGGTGCGCATGGTTCTAGATCGGCTTGATGAGTACCCGTCGTTGTATGCGGCGTGCGAATCTATAGCCCCGAAACTTGGGGTCGGTTCTGAGTCGCTGCGACGGTGGACGTTGCAGGCTCAGATTGATTCTGGGCAGCGCTCGGGAGCTACGAGTGATGAAATGGTGGAGATTAAGGCCCTGAAAAATAAGGTCCGTGATCTGGAAGAAGCCAATGAAATCCTCCGACAGGCATCGATTTTCTTCGCGAGGGAACTCGACCCTCGCCACCGTTAATCTGTCAATTCATTGATGGAATGAGAGCCCAAGGCTTTGGGGTCGAGTCGGTCTGCGCGGTCCTGCGAGAGCAGGGCTGCCAGGTCGCCCCACGAACCTACCGGGCGTGGAGAAACCGTCAACCGTCCCTACGAACCGTCACCGACGCTCACGTGACCAATGCCATGTTCGACACGGTTGGTACGCCGGAAGGCCTTTACGGCCGGAGGAAAATGACAGTTCACTTGCAACGGCAAGGAGTCAATGTCAGTGCGGGAACAGTGCACCGACTGATGAGTGATCAAGGCCTTAGTGGCGTGGTGAGAGGCCGTAGCCACCGAACTACCATCCCTGCCAAGGACGGTGTTCGGGCCGGTGACCTGGTGAACCGGAACTTCACTGCCCCAGCACCGAACCGGGTCTGGGTGGCGGACTTCACGTACTGCCGCACCTGGTCTGGGTTCGTATACGTCGCGTTCATTATTGACGTTTTCTCCCGCTTCATCGTCGGCTGGCACGTGATGACTACCCGTCCCGTTGAACTGGTGACCGTGCCGTTGCGCATGGCTTTGTGGCAACGTAGGCGACACGGATACGTCATTAACGATGGTGAACTCCTTCATCACTCGGATGCAGGATCCCAATATTTAGCGTTCCGATTCAGCGAAGAACTCATGCTGGAAGGGATCCTTGCCTCCGTGGGTAGCGTGGGGGACGCGTATGACAATGCACTGGCCGAATCGACAATCGGCTTGTTTAAGACCGAGGCAATGGCCAAGAACAACCCTTTCCATCACGGCCCGTTCAAGACGATCGCGGACGTGGAATACACCACCGCAGGCTGGGTCGACTGGTACAACAACCGCAGGCTCCACACCTCAATCGGGGACATCCCACCAGCCGAATTTGAAGTCAACTACTACGCTGCAACCCTGACACCCCAACCGGCGATGTCACACACATGAAGCCGGCACGAAAAACCTAACGGTTCAATCCGCCCCTTCCTTGTTGTTGCTGACCTATATGTATGTCAAATCGACGACATGTTCGTCTTGTTCTTTGGTGGCTAGGGTGAGCAGCAGCAAATGATCTCTCGGTGACTTCTGTCCTTGTTTATATACCCCTCAGCTCGCCCAATCCCCTGAGAAAGCATGGGAATACACTGGGGTCGCACTCAGCCGTTTCTGAATGCATAACCCGACATCTATTCAAGAGGAAGGATTAACTAGATTGAAGAAGTCTCAATTGCGTGCCCTCGTTGGATGCATAGCCTTAGTTGCGGCGACCTTGGGTACCTCAGCCGGTGCCCATGCAGCTCCACAAGGCTGCGTGGTCGATACTCCTGCTTCGATGAAGAAGCAGGCCAAGGCCTACTACAGCAACATCAACAAAGGGCGCTGGGTCGCTCTCGGAAAGCAACTCGCGGACGATCACAGCCAATCCTTACTGGCTGGAATTCCTGCCGCGTCTAATGAAGATTCGGTTGATGCTTGGAAAACACTCGCTGCGGTTTTCCCAGATTTGAGCATCAAGGCGAAGACCCTTACCGCGGACACCAAGACCACGAGCACTATCAAGTCACATCGGAACCCGTCAGTGGCCACCTATGGTGACATCACTCTGACAGGTAAAGATGGCAAAGCCGAGGTCATCGAATTCGGCAACACCCTGTTCTTCGACTCATGTGATCAAATAGTCAGCGAGGAGTGGGTGATCGCAACCCCACCAGCGGTCGTGAGTGCCGTCGTGGAATACCTCACGAGCCAAGCCTCCTGAATCTCCGGCGTTAGAGCAGTGGCCATATTCCCTGGCGCTCAACCCGCCTTCGGTTCGAGCGCCAGGGGGAGGGCGCTGATCAATTCTATGGATGGGAATCTCGCGTTGTGGTGTGAATTGGAACCAGATGTTGAGATGCGCTGGTTTTTGAATTGATACATCGCAACTTTCAGCTTGTTGACGACCTCTCTTAGATGCGAGGTGAGGTGTTGAAACTCGGTGGCAAGCAGGGCTGGGAACCCACGAGAAAGCAATGGTTATCAACCCACAATGCAAGAGAGAAGACCCAGTCCGACAGGACTGGGTCTTCTCGAATTCGGAGCCTAAGCACTCCGGCTTCGCCAAGGTTGAGATTGCCGTGGCCCGTGGCCGTAAGAACGACGACAAGCGCCAGGCGATTGCCGAGAAGGAATCCAAGTGCGAGGCCGAGCGGGCTACTGGCCGCCGCTCGAAGGGCTACTGACCTCAATCACCTCGAGGCCTTCGATCATCTCGAAGTCCGTAGCGTTCCGCGTGAACAGTGTCAGCTCGTGCTGAATCGCCACCGATGCGATCAGCGCATCGAATGCCTTCGCCTTGGTCTTGCGACCGCTCAACCGAAGCCGCGCAGCAACCCGACCGAAGATGCGCGCTGACGTGTCGTCGAAGGGCAGCGGATCAAAGGTTGATTCCACGATCTGCAGCATCGCCTGACGCGCGCTCTGCTCAGCGGGAGTCTTCGCGATCAACGGGCCGACCGACAGTTCGGCGAGAGTGATCGAGCAGATCTCGGACTCCAGCGGCAGCGAGTCGGTGCCGATCAAGTGGGGCAGATCAACGACAACACTCGTATCGAGCAGGCCTCGCGCATGACGACTCGTCATAGCGACAGATCCATGATCTCACCTATGTCATCGACCAGGCCGGAGTAGTCGAAGGACGGGCAGCCCTTGAATGCTCGCTCCAATGTCTCGATGCGAACCCCCGGTCCACGCAGCGGGCGAAGCTCGGCAATAGGCCGGCCCTGCCTGGTCACGGTCACGCCCTCGCCCCGCATCACGGCATCGAGCACCTCGCCCCCGTTATTGCGCAGGTCTCGTACGGTCACTTCCTTCACCCCCCAATAGTCTCACTGGTGAGACATTCGGGCAACCCTGCCCGACCCTTTATTCTGGGCGTGTCCCCGTGAGCCGAAAGACCGCGCATGTGGACGCATGTCCGAGAACTGCGGTTCTGTGGACCAATTGAATCGCCCTGGGTTTTGTTCCTAGTGTTTTACGAGGGCACCGGTTGGTGTCCTCGTGCCTTGTGAATTGCAATATTCGTCTTCGTATTCGACGGGGGTTTGGTAGTTCAGCTCTGAGTGCAGGCGTGAGTTGTTGACCCACCAGACCCATTCCAAGGTGGCTAGTTCGACTTCTTCGATGCTGCGCCAGGGCTTGCGGGCTTTGATTAATTCGTTTTTGTAAAGCCCGTTGATTGTTTCAGCTAGTGCATTGTCATAGCTGTCACCGACGGAACCAGTTGATGCTTGAATCCCTAGGTCAGCGAGCCGATTGGAATACGTCAGCGATAAATATTGACTGCCGTGGTCGGCATGATGGATGAGTCCTTCTAGATTTCCTTGGGTGAGCCATGAGGCCATGTCAAGTGCTTGCAAGGGTAGAGATTCAGTCGTGAGTCGTGATGACACATTCCAGCCAACAATTTTCCGGCTATACACATCGGTAACAAAGGCCACGTAGGCGAAGCCAGCCCACGTTGGAACAAACGTAATATCAGCCACCCACAATTGGTTGGGGCGTGTTGCCGTGAAGTTACGTTTGACCAGGTCAGGGAACCTCACATCCAGCTTCGATGACACCGTCGTGCGCACCATTTTCCCACGTGTCATGCCACGCAGACCGGCCTTGCGCATCAACCTGGCCACCTGGTCCCGGCCAATTTCCCAACCCGCTCGACGCATCGCTGCATGCATTTTCCGAACGCCGTAGACCGAATAGTTCACCTCGTGAAGGCGAGCAACTTCACCGATTAGAAGTTCATCTCGAACACTTCGAGCTGACGCTGGGCGCCTCTTTGCGGCCCGGTAGCCCCGAGCAGTGATAAATCCACCCTCCGTGGCACCCAAGGTGACACAGATCCGCTCGACCCCGAAACGATCTTTGAAGACATCAATGAAGCTGATCATTTTCATCACTGGGGCGGTCGAGTTCCGCTGCAAAAAACGCTGAAGCGCTCTTGAGAATCTCATTTGCTCGTCGAAGCTCGGAGTTCTCCCGCTTCAACCGTTTAATCTCCTCGCCAGCTTCTGAGGAAACACCTTGTCGTTGACCGGAATCAATTTCTTCTTGGCGCTTCCACCGGCGAATAGCCTCAGGGGAGACCCCGAGTTTGCTTGCAACTTTCTTCATCGCCGCGAACTCTGTTTCATGCTCAGGTAGCGACTCCTCCACCATGCGAAGAGCCCGTTCCCGAAACTGCTGCGGATACTGACGTGGCATAGCTCCATCCTCCAATAAGAAGCGGAACTAGACCAAGGGCGGTTCAGCCTGTTTCGCAGCAGGGATGCAGTGGCTGCCGGGGTAAGTCGCACGACCCTGTCTCGTATGACTGCTCATGGTGATCTAATGTGGGTGAGTCGAGGGGTATATCAGTTGCCGCAGTCCAGACAGGTTGATCCCATTGCCGTCCTTACTACTACACATCCAAGCGTCGTGGTGTGTCTGCTATCTGCGCTTGCTCTTCACGGGCTGACGACGCAATCTTCGCGTCAGGTGTGGATCGCCATAAAAAATAAGGCTGCGGCTCCTCGTGTTGAGTATCCGCCGGTTCAAGTGGTGCGCATGAACGAAGCAAACCTGATTGAAGGTGTCCAGGCGATGACGATTAACGGAGTGAGGGTGCAAGTGACCGCACCTGCGCGCACGGTGGCGGACTGTTTCAAGTTTCGCAGTCGCGTCGGCCTGGACGTTGCGATCGAAGCGCTGCGCTCGGCGTGGCAATCGCGTGCTGTCACGATGGATGAACTATGGCAAGCGGCAAAGCAGACGCGAATGATCAACGTGATGCGCCCCTATCTGGAATCACTCGTATGACGCCTGCAAATCTGCCTGCTTCTATTCGCGCTCGGTTACGCAATCTTGCGGAACGTGAACGTGTTGACTTCGGCGCGATTCTCACCCGGGCCGATACTTGTGACATTCCCGGTCCTGCTCGACGACATGGCACCGCCGATTCTTCAGGGCTATCCCAAGGCAACAGTCATCGCCGAGAAACTCGAAGCCATAGTCCAGCTCGGGCGAATCAACTCCAGACTCAAGGACTACTTCGACTTGCGGATTCTGCTCAACTCCACAGACACCAACCTCTCGGATGTATCCCCAGCCATCTCAGCGACCTTCACTAGGCGAGGCACTGCCATTCCACTCACCACTCCAGTAGGACTGAGTCGTGAGTACGCCGAGGACCCAAGAGTTGTCGCGCAGTGGCGCGCGTTCGTTACGAGAAATCAACTTTCAGCTCCCAGTCTGGTAGACGTCATCAGCCAACTGCGTGAAATAGTTATGCCAATCTTCTCCCAGGCGCGTGATGCCAAGCTCTAGTTAGCGATTCGGTCGAGCTGATGTGCGATTCGTCGTAGTTGACGGGCTGAAGGAAATTGGTCATACTTATGACCATGGAGACCATGCCGCTAGCTGAAGTGAAGGCACACCTGTCCGAGGTTGTCAGCCGCGTAAATGGGCAGCACGAACGAGTCACGGTTACCGTGCACGGTCAGGCATCCGCAGTGATTATGTCTCCGGATGACCTCGAACGACTCGAAGAGACCATCGCTGTGCTGGCCGACGAAACACTCATCCGAGAGCTCACCGCGTCTGAAGTGGACCTAGCGGCCGGTCGTGTCGAAGATGCTGATTCGCTCGCGGCTGCAATGCGCGCACGTAAATAAGGTGCCTGAAAGTTCAAGGTACGAACTCGCCATCACGGCTACTGCACGCCGACAATTGGCAGATAGCCTTCCTACATCGATTGCATTCGCCGCATATGAATTTATCCTCGGCCCGCTACTGGTGAACCCGCAACGCGTGGGCAAACAACTCATGGCGCCACTTGATGACCGACACAGTGCTAGACGCGGTACCTATCGCGTGATCTACCGTATTGATGAACAGCAGATGATGGTCACGGTGCTCGCAGTCAGTGCAAGGTCAGACGCGTACCGCACACCCTGAGCGCCAAGTCGGATCCCTCTAGCGAGTTGAGATCCCAAATTGTTGCCATATTGGATACGCGCGCATCGGGCTGGAGTGCTCCGCCAGTCGGCAGCTCAGCCCGATTCTTGCCCAGGTGGCTCTCGACGCGGCATTGCGCGAGCTAGCAGGTGCTTACGGCCCCGGGATGCGGGTCGCGATCAAGTTGGGTGATGCGGTTATGCAAGCGCTCCGACCTCCGGGTGAGCCCACTCGTGCCACCGCGATCTACCGCATCTGTGAACAGGGTCTTCTCAACGTAGCCATTCATGGACACGCCACGGAGTGTTCTATTCAGGGCTGGTTCAACTCCGATAGTGAATTCGTGCTCGAGATTAATGATAATGGCGTCGGTCTGCCACCCAAACCAGTTGAACCAGGAATGGGTTTCAGTGTGATTTCGGCGTGGGTTGAATCCCTCGATGGTGGATGGTCACTTGAGCCGGCAACTGTTGGGATGACACTGACTGCGACTAAGGCAAGTCGTGGCTTGCTCAACGGTGGTAACTGGGAAACTACCCGTTAAACCAAGCGTAAGTAATTGGGACGATGGTGATCAATGGCATAAGAGCAACTACTAACCGAATCCAAAGTAGGCCGTCGCGCTTGCGAGTCAGGGCCCACGCGATCCAAATTCCGGGAACTGCACAGGTACTGAGAATCACCAGCCCCCACATTCCGTAGAAGAGGCTCCACTGCCAGGCGTTTGCGCCCTCTGTCCCTGAGTCGAAAACCATCACGGTCATTACTGCGGGGACGAAAGCCAGAACCGCCACTATTGCCCAAAGAATTGAAGCGATTATGGGAAGTGCGAGATTCGCGGCTTTTTTATCTTCCATCAGGGCTCCATTGGATTCCGGTTAGTTAAGGATTTCATCCTTCGTACCTGGTTTTCAGGGAAAAGGCTGGAATATAAGTTCGCTACTGCCACTTCGGTGCCGTCGAACCACAGGGTCGGAGTTATTGCACTCATCAAGATTGATCCGTACAGAGACTTAACATGATTAGCAAGTACTGGGTGTACATGCGCCCTCCGTTTATTGGAGAATAGTGTCATGAAGCGCCGTCGACTATGGATCAACCTTGCCCTTCTGCTAGCCATTCTCCTTGTCATCGTGGCCATTATCGGGATTGCGTTGCGCCCGAAGGAGGCCTCGACGCCCGCGCGCACGGCTACGGTCGCGACCGCATCGGTCACCGCAACTGTTACCGCGAGCGGCGCGGTTGAAAGCGCAGGCGACATCGACCTGTCGTTCACCACCCCGGGCATCGTCACGAGTATCTCGGTGGCAACTGGGGAATTAGTGAAACAGGGTCAGGTGCTCGCGACCATCAGTCAGACAACTGCGACCCAGCAGCTTGCGGCTGCGCAGGCGACTTTGTCGCAGGCACTTAGCTCGGCATCAACATCAGGTGCATCGGCGGCCAATGCTGGGGCGCAACTGAATTTGACGACTCAGGCGGCTGAGGCGTCAAATGACAGCTTGAAGGCGGCTGTGTTGCAGGCGCGGTCGAACTTGGCGGCGGCGGAGAGTCTTTGGGCTGACTCATGCGTGAACCCGGATGATCCGACCTGCCCCAATCCGTCGGCGGCCGAAACTATCCGTTCTGCGCAAAACGGCGTGAAGTCAGCGCAACTAAACTATGACGCCGCGGTCACTGCGGCGGCAAGCGCGGCAACGGCCTATGACATTGCGGTAAATCAAGCTGCTGAGACTTTGACGCAAACCAAGGCCACCGGATCGACGACCTGCACCACGTACGGGTCCAGTTCTGTGAATTGCGCGACCGCGACCGGTACCACCCTCGGTGCGCAACATGCATACGACTTGGCGGTCAATGCGCGCACCCAAGGCAGGCAGTCCGATAACCAGACGGTGGAGAAATCAGCGATGGCGCTGTCGACTGCTCAAGTTACGTCACGTAAGGCAATTGCCGATCAAACCAAATTGGGTTCGGACTCGGTTCGAACGGCAAAGCAGGCTCTCACTAACGCACTAAGTGCCCAGGAGAAAGGGCGGATCGCCAATGCGCAAGCTGTCCAAAACGCTCGCAATGCACTAGTCAATGCGCAGGCGGCGGTCTCAAGCCTGGGAAGTGGCGACACCGCTAATGCGGCGACGGTGACCCAAGCCGCGATCGACTCGGCGAAAGCTGCGGTGGCGGTTGCCCAGCGGGCCTTGACTGACACCACTTTGGTAGCTCCGGTGGCTGGCACGATCGGTGAGTTGAATATCGCGGTGGGGGAGCTATCCACCAACGGCGTGACATCCTCGGGTGGCTCAGCGGCCATCACCCTCATCCCAACCGGCGCATTCACCGCCGCTGCTGACTTCGCCGAGACCGATGCCGCGCAGGTGACTAAAGGTGATCCTGCGACCATTTACTTCCCGGCTCTGTCGGGGCAGTCGGCGACGGGGGTAGTCACGAGTGTTGACCCGATGGCCACGACTTCGACATCGAGTAGTTTGGTGGTTTTCAATATCAAGGTGAGTATGAATTCGGTACCCGAAGGGGTGCAGCCAGGGATGTCCGCATCTATCTCAGTAACCACCGAGGAGTTAAATGGCGTGCTTGCGATACCGCAAAGCGCAATCGCCACTGTCGGTGACGTAAATACCGTCGAGGTGCTCCAGCCGGACAACACCTCGATCACGACGACGGTGACAGTCGGGCTCAAGGGTGATGCGTTAACCGAAATAACAAGTGGTGTCCAAGTGGGTCAAGTGTTGGTTATTCCGACCGGTGGGAGTGGTACGTCGCAGTTCCCGACGGGCGGCGTGCCCGGGGGTGGACCGTTGAGTCGACCCCGAAGCTGAAACTGATGACTCCGGTCCTGGATTTAGTCGATGTCACCAAGGTTTATGGTGATGGTGATGCTGTCGTTCGCGCACTTGATGGTGTCTCGCTCACCGTGAACACCGGCGACTACTTGGCCATCATGGGAGCCTCGGGGTCTGGCAAGTCAACACTGATGAACATCATCGGCGCCTTGGATATCGCCACTGCGGGTCAGTATCACTTAGATGGAATTGACATTAATACCTTGGATGAAGATGCCTTGTCGATTGTTAGAAACCGCAAGATTGGCTTCATCTTTCAATCATTTAATCTAATCCCCCGGACGACTGCCCTGGCCAATGTCGAGTTACCCCTGGCTTACCGGGGGGTAAAACGTGGGGAGCGCCGCGACCGAGCAAAAGCGGCTTTAACGGCCGTGGGGCTGAGTGACCGAATGCATCATCGGCCCAATGAGCTCTCAGGTGGTCAGCAGCAGCGGGTTGCGGTGGCGCGCGCATTGGTGGCACAACCCTCCTTGCTATTAGCCGATGAGCCAACCGGAAACTTGGATTCGCGGGCCACTGCCGATGTTTTGAAACTGCTTGATCAGATGCACGATGAAGGCCGCACCATAGTCATGATCACCCACGAAAACGACGTCGCTCAACATGCGGATCGGGTAATCGTGCTCAAGGATGGCCGAATCGATGAGGATCGGCTGAACCGATGAACCTATTTGAATCTTTTCGCAGCGGGGTCCAGTCAATTCTGGCAAATCGTCTTCGTTCTGGCCTGACGATGCTAGGCATCATGATCGGCGTTGCCGCGGTCATCGTCCTTGTTGCCTTCGGGCAAGGCGCATCCAACTCCATCACCGGCAGCATCGAAGGGCTTGGCACCAACCTGATCACCGTTTTCCCCGGCACCGCCGGCGGCGCCCAAGCCGATGCCAATTTGGCGGTTAAGGACTTAACCGTTGACGATGCGGTGGCCCTAAATGATCAGGTACTCGCACCAGATATCAGCGCCGCCGCGCCAACCAAGCGCGCTCGGGTGTCGTGCACAGCCGGCACACTCAGCCACAGCACGGCGATGGTTGGTAGTTGGCCCGCCTATTTTGAGATCTCCAATTCGGAGGTGTCCGAAGGCGGCTACTTCACGAACTCGGATGAATTAGATGGCCGCCGCGTGGCGGTAATCGGCAAGACCGTCGCCGACAACTTATTCGATGAAGCCGACCCGATCGGCAAGGAGATGACGTGCAACGGCGTGCCATTTACGGTGCTGGGCGTCTTGGTATCAAAGGGCGCCTCCGGGTTCGGCGATCAAGACGACACCATCATTGCCCCACTCACCACGGTGCGTAACCATCTCACCGGCATCGGCAGCCTTGACACCATCGCGGTGCAGGCAGCGTCATCGCAAACGCAGGCGCAGGCCCAAGAGCAATTAACCGCCGTGCTAGATGCCCGCCATGATGTGGAGGCGGCCACCCGGGATTATCAGATCTTCAATCAGGCCAGCTTGTTGACCACCGTCAATCAGGCATTGGGCATCTTCACCGCATTGCTGGGAGCTGTTGCAGCTATCAGTTTGCTGGTTGGGGGTATTGGCATCACCAACATCATGTTGGTCTCGGTAACTGAACGCACGCGAGAGATCGGCATCAGAAAAGCAATCGGCGCCAGCCGCCGGGTGATCTTGCTGCAGTTCCTGATTGAGTCCACGGTCCTGTCACTTATCGGGGCCTTCTTCGGGCTGGTGCTGGCCTTCCTTGTTACGCGCGTTGAGGTAGCAGGGATTCAGCCGGCGATCGTCCCGGCATCGGTGCTGGGCGCCTTTGTGATCTCGGTCGGGATCGGCCTGTTTTTTGGCAGTTACCCGGCAAACCGCGCTGCATCACTTCGACCGATTGAGGCCCTGCGCCATGAGTAGCCATGAATCAAAATGCGACAATGCGATAGGTGAAAACAATGAGTGACGAGAACCTGAATGAGCTTCTCGCTAGACGGGCTCCCAAGAAGCGGTCGAAGTTAACGACGACATTGATAGTCCTACTTATCTTGCTCATTGGTGTGTTCATCGGCCTCGCTTTAGGCACGGGGTCACCTGGGGGGCCAGCTGCTAGTGCAGCAGGAAGCCACGTGACCTTGGCCCCTAATAGCAGCAATATTGGCGAGTAAGGGCGAATTCATCGCAACCATCACCCCGGACCGAACCGTTGTCGATGAAGTTTGAAATGACGGCAGGACGATCATCGGGATCGTGTCTGAGCGCGCCGCCTTACTCGACTGCATAAACCGGGGTGGCTAGGACCTGTGGGCTACAGATGCGCAAAGAACGGGATTCCTTTTGGGTGCTAATGTCGGGGCATGCCTAAATCACCTGTTTCAGGACTTATCGCCATGGCCACACTTGCTTCTTTCGCGGTTGCCGGATCCCTTGCCGTGCCAGCGGTCGCAGCCCCGGCACCGATCGTCATCGCCTACGAAGGCCCGCTGACGGGGGCGCAGGCGAGCAACGGCATCGACATGTATCGCGGGGTGAAGCTTGCTGTAGATCAGGTAAATGCCAAGGGCGGGGTGCTTGGGCGCAAGGTGGTCTTAATCAAAGCCGATGATCAGGCCAATCCGGATCTGGCTTTGACGGTGGCGCAGCAGGTAAAGGATGCGGGCGCGGTCGCGGTTGTTGGCCCATTTAACTCCTCGGTAGGCGTGGTCAACCTGCCGTTCTACATTGCCAATGGCATCACTCCGGTGCAGATGACCTCGACGAATGACACCTCCGGCGAAGGCGTGACGGTGCAGCCGAAGAACAGCCAGATCTCACCCGTTGAGGTCACCTATATGTCGAAGTCGAGTGGCTGCCCCAAGGTGGTCATGCTGGTCGACCCATCCACGTACACGCAGGGTATGGCGAATCGAACGGGCGCCGCGATGGTTTGCGGTGATGGCGTGCCGGTTGCCAGCATTCCGATAACCGAAGGACTGTCCAGCTACACCGCGCAGGTGGCTCAAGCCTTGGCCCTCAAGCCCGACATCTTGTACGTCAGCACCTACTACCCCGAAGGTAGCAAGATCGCCCAAGCGATTACCGCGGCCAAGACGAGTAAAGACCAACCGACGGTGGATTGCTTGATGAATCTGGCAAATGTTGACCCGGCATTCGTAACGGAGGCTGGGATACCCGCATCGCAACGCTGCGTGTTCAGCGGTATTCCGGAGGCCGGTCAAATGCCGGACGCGTCCAGCTATGTGAAGGCGTACCGTGCCAAGTTCAACGCCACCCCCGGGGTGTGGGGCACATTCACCTACGACTCCGCGAATATCTTGTTTGCCGCGATGACCAAGTCCGGCACGACAACTTATGGGCCGGTGCTGAAGAAACTGCTTAAGACCAAGGATTACGCGGGCCAAACCGGGCCAATAACAATCAACCCGGATAACGGCAACCGTAAGAATGTGCCGGTTTACATCCTCAAGGTTGACAAGAAGGGCACTTTCGTAATCGACACCGCTGCGATGGCTCCGGCGGTACCTGACTAATCCCTGCCCGGGGGTGGCAATGGAGATTATGAGTCCATCACAATGTGATGACGCTTACCCCAGGGTTTGTTGGATTGCCGAGCCCGGCGAGGGCGGCCGCGGCCTCTGATAGGTCGAGGGTGTTAGTCACCAGGTGCTGCGGGTTCAACGTGCCGGCGGTGATCATTTCCAGCATGGCCGGGTAATCGCGCGCCGACATCCCGTGCGACCCGAGAATTTGCAGTTCGCGGCCTATCACCAAGTGCATAGGCACCGTTGCGCGATCACCGACTTCAGCCGGTGGTAGCAGTCCGACCTGCACATGACGACCCCGAGGCTTAAGTGTTGCGACAGCGGCGCGGGCGGTCTCGATGCTGCCGAGGGCATCAAGGGTGACGTCAGCGCCACCATTTAGCAGTTCTCGAATGGTCTGTTCGATCAACTGCTCGCCCGCACTTTTCACCACGCACCTAGCGCCAAACTCAGTTGCCATGTCCAATGCGGCAGCCGAGATATCTACTGCCGTGACATCGGCACCCAGGGCGGCGGCAATCATCACTGCTGATAGCCCGACCCCACCGCAGCCGAACACCACTACCTGCTCACCTGGTTGCACCCGCCCGATGAGGGTGACCGCTCGAAAGGCAGTGGCGAAGCGGCAGCCCAACCCCGCGGCTGCTGCCATCGTGACATCGTCAGGTAATGCAACCAAATTGAAATCGGCGTTCGGGATGGCAACGAACTGCGCGAATGAACCGGGGCCACTAAAGCCCGGCTGCCATTGCGCGGCGCAAACTTGTGCGTTGCCACTGCGGCACTCGCTGCAGGTGCCGCACCCGCAGACGAATGGCGCCGTTACTCGGTCCCCGACCTGCCAGTTAGCGACGCCGTCGCCCACCTGCGCGATGGTGCCGGCGAATTCGTGGCCGGGCACATGGGGAAGGGTTTGGATATCCGAATCATGGCCCTGCCAGCCATGCCAATCACTTCTGCATAATCCGGTGGCCGCAACGGCGATGACCACACCATTGGCTGGTGCAATCGGGTCGGCTCGTTCGGTTAGATAGGGCATCCGCCCAAAGGCGTCGTACTGCACGGCTAGCACAACGGCAGCATAGGTCAACCCTTCTTGGCGACCGCCTCTCTTTAGGCAGGCAGTGGCTGCATCCCGTTCGCAATTAGGGTCTGCACCCCGGCTGCGTCAACGCTGGTACCGGTGTATTTGGCAGCATTGGCGATGACTTTGGCCTTTTCCTCTGCCTGCTTATCAGCCGGCTTGGCTTCGACCTCGCCCCACTGCCGGAACAACTCCCACGCGAGTTCACGCTGCCTGAGGGCTGCATTCACCCGCGCCATCTGGTCGGCGGTCGCCGGCAATTGCCAGGTTTCGCTGATTGCTTCAGGCAGTACCAAGCGGTAATCGTGACCGCCTTCGGCAAAGACGCCAGGTGTTGGGGTCAAGGCGTTGAGCATGTCAAGAAAGGTCATCATGAAAGTGGTGACCGGCATCCACGTGGTGCCCTTGGGCGCGCCGAACGGGCGCGTGGCATTTGGGCCGAGCCAGTCGGGTTTGCGCCAGACCACCTGCGACCCGAATTTCGGGATCGGGTCGTCGCCGTTTTGAAGCAGCAGGTAGCGCACCCGAGCGCGCTCCTTTTGCGGTAACGCCTTCCAGTCCATCAACGAGCGCGGCAGGTAGGCGGCGCCTGGGCCAACCGCGGGGACTTCGGTAATGGTTCGTTCACCCCAGATTTGCCGTCGCCAGATCGTTGCGGCCGGGGTGCCGATCCACAAAGCAGCATCGATGCCGGTGCCTTCGAGGCCAAAGAGCCCGGTGCCGCGGTACATCTCTTCACTGACTTGCGAACCCAGGCTCTCACCGAAAATGAAGAACTTAGGTCGCTTGGACTTAGGCATTGCCAACAGGCGTTGGACGATGCCGGCAACCACCATCGAGGTTTGGGCACTACCGGTCGGCACGCGCGTCAACGAAAGCGCAGACGGGAGCACCGAATACTGGATAGCCGCCGACGCACAATCACCATGGGTGAGGTACTCGAAGGTTTCGGTCGCCACGTAATTTACGTAACCGGATCCGGTAGGGGAGAAGAGCGCGAAGGCTTTGCGTTCAAGGGCTTTGGTGCGATCAATCTCGGCGAGCAGCACATTCACCCGATCTTGATCGGATTGGGCAATCTCGAGGGATCCGTAGACCCGGATCGGTTGCTTTGCCCCTGTGCTGCCCATCACGGCTTCGATACTGCTCGGCGGGAGCGCCATGCTCAGCCAACGTGCGCCCTCGCGGGTTTGCTTCGCCCAGTCCAAGCCTGATGCGGGTGAACCGGTGACTTCAGGGGTCGAAGGTGGTGTGGTGAGAGCAGCATCGAGTGCGCCGCCACCCTTACTCAACATTGTTGATGCCTTCGACACGGCGAACCAGCCGACGCCCAAGGCGATGCCAGCACTTGTCATGCGCCCGAGCATGCGGTGATCGTGCGCCTCGCCGCCGAGCAGGTAGGTGGCCGCGCGACTACTTGCCGATGTCAGTGCTGATTCAACTTTCGCGAGCCCGAAGGTCGCAAGCCCAACGGCAGCTCCGATGGCGATTGCCTTAGGTGGTGAGACATCGCGAACATCGTCCTCCCAGAACTTTGCCCCCTTATGCGCGGTGCCACCGTCGAACTCATCATCAAGAAGGGAACCCGGTGCGCTCTTCCAGGGCTGGGTACTTGCCCAAGAGCCGATGCCAACGACTGCGGCCGCCACCAAGCTGGCGCCGCGGTCGCGATTGCCGTTTGCACCTGGGGTCAGGTCCGAGGCCGCACTGGCGATTGCTGTAGTAACCGCGGTTTGAGCAAGTAGACGCCCGACAGCGCGCTGCGCTGATTCGTGCTCGCGCCAGGCCAGCGCCACCGCGGCACCCGCTGCCAGTGCGCCAACCGAACCGGCGACGAGCAGGCGTGCGGTGGGGGTGGGGGCTTCGGATTTGGAAAAGCGTGACGCAATCGCCGAGATGGTCGCACTGCCAGCACTGATGACGCCGTAGGCCATCGCGGCCGTGGTGCCGGTGATGACCGCCTGATCGGTGGACCCACGGGTCAGCAGGTTCGGCTGGTACGAGCGGCCGACCGCGTAGGCGGTGCCAAATAACCCGGCGCGCGCTGCGTGATCCATCTTGACCTCCTAGGGCGGAACCCAAGATTAGCCCCACTTGGATCGGCGGGGTGCCGGGTAGGGCATGGCTGGCTAGGGTCAGCCCATGGAACCTGGCCCCAGACCGCTGAGTAAGCGTGGCTGGGTGTATTTGGTTTTAGCAGTTATCGCCTTCGCCGTGGCTGTATTCACGGTGAGCGCCCCCTACCGCGCCGAAGGCGGAGTGGTGGTTACCGGTGGCGCTCCGGCCGGTCCCGACATCGGTGTCACCGTGAATATTTCGCCGTTGTCCGTCAACGCTCAACTCGGTGTGCTCAGCACGCGATTGAGTTTCGCCTCGATTGACCCTGAAATCGTCGATCAGAAAACTTTCAGGCTGATCAAGGACATCCGGATCTCGGTGCTCACCTGGGATGGCGCGCAGGAGTACACCTATCTGCGCGGTAGTTTCCTCGGAACTGCCAGCCTTGATGCTGGCCTGGACGGGCTCGATGGTCTGGATATTGCCAACTATCCATTCGATGACTACAGCACCGAGTTGTTGATCTCCGCGGTGGTGCTGGAGCAGGGTGCTGGCGGCGAAGCGAGTATCGCTGAAGATCTTTTGGTGCGATCAGCGGCTAGTGGTCGCGTAAGTGGCTGGAACACCGCCGTGCAGCTTCCGTTAGATGTCAGCACCACCCAAGAAGTCTTCATTGATTTCAATCGGGAGTTCAGCATAAAACTTTTCGCGCTTTCGATACTTGGGCTTATCGTCATTTTGGCTTCTGTCGTTTTTTGGGTTGCCATGCTGGTGGCATCAAATCGGCGAGCGATGGATGCAATCTTGTTGACTTGGGCCACCGGCGTGCTGTTTGCGATGCCGATTTTGCGCAACGCGCTACCCAATGCGCCACCTATTGGAGTGGCCATCGATATCTATGTTTTCTTCTGGGCATTGCTTGCCGCATTGATAGCCGCGGTGTTGCTCGCGGTTATCTGGGTTCGGCGTATTCAGGGAGTTCGCGGTTAGGTTTGTCGGTGTAGAAGGTTGCTGCTTTCGCGGCTCGCGGCCGCCCGCAACTGCCTTGAGACATCATAAAAAAATGAGTAGTTAAAAAGCCCGGACCGGACGGACGCCGAATATGTTGCCCTTGCCCCAATCATCCCGCTGAGCGCCACCGTCGAAGTCCTGGGCCCAAGCGACGTCCGTGAACCCCGTCGTAGCAATATCGCCCTGCGTGGAACTCCAGTAGGTTTCAAAGGAACTCCAGTTGTTGCCAGGCAAACCAAACCCGCCAACAGTGTCTCGCTGCTCATACAGCGGCTTCAACTCATCCTTGGAGGGCAAGAACCAATCGGTTTTCCCGCCACCGTCGTAGTCGCTCACGGTGTTCGCCGCACCTTCCCCGCACGCAGCAGCTATCAACTCAGTATTCGCCGCACCTGCTCCGATAGTTTCCTTCGTCCCAGCGACATCCAATTCCCAATCGTCACCACACCAATCAGTTGGAGCCAATTGGGGCCCCGCCTCTAAATATCGACCCCACGGCTGCACGGAGCCCGCGTCATAGAACACGATCCCGCCACCCGGCCCGGTATCACCAACCAGGTAGTCCCCAGAAGTCTCTACCGCTGCCGCCGACGTGGCTGCGGCTGAACTTGCAGGTTCCGAGGATCCCGAGCTGCACGCGCTGAGTACAAGTGCCGAAAGTGCACAGGCCGCGAGCAGGGCAGGTTGACGCTGCGCTCTCATCTCTTACCTTTCCAGATCGTTGTTTGCGCTAAGTGCGGGCTACAACCGAAAGCTGTCGATCAGCATGGTCGCGATGAAATTATAAGTAGCTAAACGGCTGAAAAGTTAAAAAGCACGAACCGGACGGACGCCATACGCGGCGCCCTCGTAGTAGCCGTGCTGAAACCCAGGAGTGAAGCCTTGGTACGACGCCTCGCCAGAAGGCCCCTGCGAGGAACTCCAGTAGCCACCAGCCCCAACCCCGCCAACTTTGGCTTGCTGCTCATACAAGGCGTTCAACTCATCCGCGGAGGGTAGAAACCAATCGGCCTTTCCACCGCCTTCGTAGTCGCTCACGGTATTCGCCGCTCCGGACCCGCACGCGGCTGCGATCAGCTTCGTGTTCGCCGCGCCGGCACCTATTTCTTCCGTCGTTCCAGAGACAACATCCAAGGACCACACGTCGCACCACACTTCTTCAGGTAATTCGGGAGCCGCCTCCAAATACCTGCCCCACGGCTGGTTGGAGCCCGCGTCATAGAAGACAATCCCGCCACCCGGGCCAGGGTCGCCGATCTGGCAGTCCCCAGCGGCGCAGGCCGCGGCGCGCACAGCCAGCGCGTCGGCAGCAACCTGGTTACCACGATTCACGCTGAGGCTGATACCGCCAGCAATAAGTGCAAGGACGACCACCACGAGGATCCCAGCGACTAGTGGCTTACTAAGCACGGTCCCTCCAATAGAAAACCTGACAATCGAAAACCTGAGCGAACTCCCGGACACGAGGATACGTGAGCGAGTACAAGTCACCCCCTTTTGCGCCCTCTGGCCGTCTAATGGCCCCGATATCTAGGAGCGACGACTCAGGGGTCCGGTCACAATGCACTTGGTTCGCGCACGAAATCCGCTCGTGGTGGATCTAGGCCAAGAATGCATGATTCGAACAGGCGACGCAAGGATTAGGAACCCGTACGTCATCAGTTGACGCTGTGCAGCATGGCGGGTGCAGGGCGTTGGTGTACGAGGACAAGGCTGGTCCGCGTTCGCCCGCGTTCGGATGTTGATGGAATCCAACAGGGACGGGATGCGTCTGACAGACTGCATGCGAATTGTTGCCCTGCGCGCGACGTGCGGCGGTGGGAATGGTTCGTGGAGGTGTACGCCCGGGCCTAAGGCCCCTGACCGCAAGGAGTGTTCATGAGCAGGTTGAGCGTTAGGGCGTTGGCCGTCATTGGTGCAGGCGTGTTCGCGGTGGCGTTGACGGTCGGTGGTGCCGGGTCCGTGGGGGCCGCGCCAACATTGGGTCCGATCCAGACCATGCAGGATCTCAAGGGTGGGTGGCTTACTTCGTTGACGGGCTTCCGGGAGGGTTCGCCGGTCAGTTGGCAGCATCGGCTGATAGTTCGCAAGGTGAAGGAATCGGCTGGGGTTGCGTGGGAACAGTGGCGTGACTGCGCGGATCATGCGGCCAAGTGCAAGGCGGGCAAAGCGACTGGGGATGGCTGGAGTGATCCGACGCGGGTCCTGATGGTCATGGATTCCAAGGGCGTCGTGCACGGCGTGGGTGCGACCGGGACGATCCTGCTCACTCCGGACGAGGAGGGGCTGACCGCGGTGATGCTGTCGCACGGACAGCAGGGCAGCGGGGCGGCGACATCGAATCCGACGACGTCCGAGCAGTCGCGGACCAAACCGAGCATCCCTCCCATCCCTCCCCTCCCTTCCCCTGGGGACGGGGCGTATGCCGTGGCAGGCCCCGGCTGCGTATGTCCGTCAGGTGCCCTGGGCTGCGCCTCTGACTGAAGGCCGGGAACGGCGAGATCGTGGCGGTGGGCGCGAGCGCGATGACGGTCTCCGGGGGATTCTCTGCTTCCGGCTCAAGGATTGCACCTGTTTCAAGAAGCATCATTGCCGCTCTCGGAGAACGCACCAAATACGCAATTTGGATTAGACGAGCATTACATGAATCAGCATGGGTCATTCATCTGTGTGAGCAATCCCGCGAACCCCATTGTGGGTAGGTGATTCGTACTGAAATGTGTCATAGACCAGACGCTACGGATCATCATGAATCATGACGAGTCACTAACATTCCATCCAAGTCAGCACATCGCAGCCATTCGTCAGGCCAGCGGAGGAGTTCACGTGCGGGATCGGAACGTCTCACTCACCACCAGCGGGGCACGCAAATTGGCAGACGCCATCACCCGCCGCAGGATCGAACTCGGCATCCGCAGTGCCAGGTCGTTCCGGCCCGAGACCGGCTTGGACTACCGCACCATCACGTCGATCGAGGCGTGCCGCAGGGACAACGTGTCCCGCAACACCCTGGGCAGCATCGAGCACACGCTGCTGGAGTCCGCCGACGTCGAAGCGCCGGTGCAGGCGACGTTCGATTCGATGCTGCGCCAGGCGTGACAAGCATTCGCTCCTAGGGACCCTGCTAGATAACTGCTAGCAGATGAGCAGGGATTATGTACTAGACAGAGAAGCGCCCCAACAGAAACCTGTTGGGGCGCAACCTCTTTCGCACGTGGCCCCGGCAGGATTCGAACATGCGACGCAAGGATTAGGAAACTTTGGTCCTTCGGTACCAAAGATCGGTGCTGTTTCGGTGCTCGCGGATTGCTGTTGCCTCATACCTGGTAATCGGACGATCCGTGGGTCTGGGTATTACCCCGCCGGTCCACTGCCTTGATGCATCGAGAACTTCCTGCATCTGCTCGGCGTACGGCTGCCAGTCGGTAGCCAGGTGCCAGAACCCACCAACTTTGGTACGCGATGCAAGTAGCGCGGCATTCGCCGGTGTGACAAGGCGCCTTTTGTGGTGCCGCGCTTTGGGCCACGGGTCCGGGAAGAAAGTTCGAATCCCCTCGAGGGCAGATTGGGACAGCATCTGCTCGGCGACCACGAGGGCGTCACCAGAAATGGCGCGAATATTTGTAAGGCGTCTTTCGCGGGTGCGATACAGCAAGTCGCCGAGCCCGGGAGTGTGGACATCAACCGCGAGAATCCCAAGATCTGGTGCAGATTCGGCCATAGTGACCGTTGCTGACCCGGTACCAAAGCCAACTTCGAGAACCACCGGCAGGCCTGCGAAAATCTCGCCAAGATCGAGGATTTCAGCTCCCATTGGCAGCAGCAGCCCACCCGCCTCAGCAATGGCTGTTGCTTGGCGCTCGGAGACGCGGCCGCGTCGCGGAATGTAGGTGCGGATGGTCACGAACTTGCCGCGAGCTTCAGTTGCCGGTACGAACGCGCAGGTCGAGTGCGCTGTTGATGCGGTAGCGCCTATCGGTCTCGATTCGCCACGCTGATTGGCGCCCGCGGGCGCGGAACTGCCAAGTTTCCAAGCCGTCTTTAGCTTCGGGAGCTGTGGTCTGGTCGTCAATGCTTGGTTCACCTATTAATGCGGTGTCTTCATCTATGCCGACGATGTAGGTCCCGGGCGCGACAAGCGGTCGCATTGCGAAATCTGGTACCCACTTGGTGTAGCGGTCAAAGTGCGGCAAGACTCGAATATCTGGAATGATGCCGAGTCCATCGACACCTCCGGCCCGCGGATGTCGAAAATCGGGTACGTATCCACCAAGGGCCATGGCCCCGGCGCTGCAGCCGGCCAGCGATGCGCCTTGGCGCCACTCGCGCTCGATCACCTGCCAGACCAAGGTGCCTACCAGGGTGCGGGCAAGGAACCCCGGGTTACCGCCGGATAGATAAATCAGGCCGGCACCGTCGATCAGGGTGGCCCACTTGGGATCGTTGGCGTCCTCCCGGGTGCGCACATCGATGATGACTTGCTCAACGCCGAGGCGTTGTGCGGCCTGTGCCCCAAGGCGATGCCAGTTATCTAGTGACCGTTGACCCTCCGGGGCTGCCGCGGTGGCTAGTTGCACATAGCGCGCGGGCCGGTTTTGGAGTAGCCACTCCTCGACCTCTTGCATCACCGGGAGGTACTCGCCACTGCCAACCAGCGCGAGTCGTCCGGCACTGGCCATGGGCTCAGCCTACGGCCGTGTGCAACGATGAAATTTGGGTGGGAGGATGTGACGGTGGGCCTTGAACTGCAGGAGATTGATCTTGCGGTAATCGGCATGACCTGCACCTCGTGCGCGCAGCGGATCCAGGGTCAACTGAATCAACTCCCGGGGGTAACCGCGAGCGTTAACTATGCAACCGAATCCGCACACATTGATTTCCCCGCTCAATACCTGCCCGCGGATTTCGTCCGAGCAATAAAAGAAGCGGGTTACGACGCGCTAGTACCGGGGCGGCAAAGTGATGTGGATGAGGCAATAGCCAAAGATGCAATTTCCATCCGCCGGCATTTTTGGTTTTCGCTAATACTGGCCATCCCGGTTGTGCTGCTCTCGATGATTTCAAGTTTGCAATTCGATGGCTGGCAATGGGTGCTGCTCGCGTTGACAACTCCAGTGGTGGTTTGGGGAGCGTGGCCATTTCACAAAGTGGCTTGGTTGAACTTGCGTCACGGCACCGCGAATATGGATACGTTGATTAGTTTGGGCACCTGGGCTGCGTACCTCTGGAGTGTTTGGGCACTGCTACTTGGTGGGTCAGGTGCACTTACCTATCGGGCCACCCATTCACTATTTGTTGGGGCGATGGCTGATATGGGTCAGCAACCAGCCTTGTATTTCGAGGTGGCGGCGGCGCTTCCGGTATTCGTGCTGGCCGGGCGTTGGTTCGAGTCTCGGGCGAAACGCACTTCGAGTTCGGCTATGCGTGAGTTGTTGTCGCTGCGCCTTGACCGCGCGACGGTGCTGCGCAATGGGATTGAAACCGAGGTACCCCTTGCTGAAGTGCTGGTGTCCGACACCTTCATCACCAAGCCAGGTGAGCGGATAGCAACAGACGGCGAAGTCATTGAGGGTGAGAGCTCGGTGGATGAATCACTGTTGACCGGTGAGTCCATCCCAATCTGGGTTGGCCCGGGATCTGCCGTGGTTGGGGCCACCGTGAACCTGGACGGGCGATTACTTATTCGGGCCACGGGGGTGGGCGAGCAAACCAAGTTAGCGCAAATCGCGCGGTTGGTGGCGGCCGCGCAGACGGGTAAGGCGCCGATCCAGCGGCTTGCTGATCGAATCGCGGCGGTATTCGTCCCGATTGTCCTGGGCTTAGCGCTGGTAACTCTTATTGCCTGGCTCGTTATTACCGCTGACGCGCAGGCGGCCTTTGGGGCGGCGGTAGCCGTGGTGATCATTGCCTGCCCGTGCGCACTCGGCCTAGCCACCCCGATCGCGCTGCTAGTTGGCACCGGACGCGGGGCGCAGCTCGGTATCGTGCTGCGCGGCCCGCAAACCTTGGAGCAAAGCCGCCGCATTGATGCCATGGTGCTGGATAAGACCGGCACGATTACCACCGGTGTGATGGCGGTGCGAAGCGTGACGGTGGCGCCGGGTCAAGATCGCGTTGAGATACTTAATTTGGCTGCGCGAGTTGAGTCCTATAGCGAGCATCCGTTGGCGCGAGCGATAGTCGCCGCCGCGGGCGCACCGGTTGCGATCACAGCCGTCATCGGATTCCGTAATTCACCGGGCCGGGGGGCAACCGCGACTGTGGGCGAGAGGCTGATCCGCGTCGGCCGGCCAACTTGGGTACTTGAACAGCTAAATCACTCGGGGGCCGCTTGGTTCGATATGGCTATCCATGCGGCGGCTACGGCTGGATCAGCGGTGGTCGCTGTTGCAGGAGATGACGAACTACTAGCGGTGATAACCCTCACCGACACCGTGCGCCCGACGAGTAGGCGGGCCGTTGCCGAACTCCGGGCACTGGGTATCTCGTTAACAATGCTCAGTGGTGATTCGCTCGCCGTGGCGCAGCAGGTGGCCGCCGAAGTGGGCATCGATGACATCGTCGCCGACGTGCATCCCGAGGACAAAGTGGCGGCGGTGCGCACTGCCCAGCAATCCGGCAGGGTAGTCGCGATGGTAGGTGATGGGGTAAATGATGCGGCCGCATTGGTGCAAGCAGATCTTGGTATCGCGATGAGCGCAGGATCAGATATTGCCATCGAAGCCAGTGATATCACCTTGGTGCGAAATGACCTGCTGGCTGCGGTTGATTCGATTCGACTAGCGCGGCGCACCCTGCGCATTATCAAGGGGAATCTGTTCTGGGCCTTCGCCTATAACGTTGCGATGATTCCGCTGGCGGCAGCCGGATTACTGAACCCGTTGCTTGCCGGGGCCGCGATGGCCTTCTCCTCGGTATTTGTGGTCGCAAACTCGTTAAGGCTGCGCAGTTTCAAGCCGCTAAGCGGCATGGCATCCTGAGCAGCATGAGCTTTGACTTGCTTCGCGGGGCCAATCTTGATGAGTTGCATCAGCGGACAAGTGCCAAGTGGCGGTTTTATGACCCCGATGTCATTCCGGCGTGGATTGCCGAAATGGACTACCCACTGGCACCAGCAATAGCCGAGACCTTGCATGCGGCGGTTGAAAGGTCTGATACCGGCTACCGATGGGTAGGTGAACTACCCCAGGCCCTCGCGTGTTTTGCCGCTGATACTTGGGGCTGGCGGCTGGACCCTGCGCAAGTCATCGTGTTACCGGACGTGCTGACATGCATGGCCCAGGCCGTCACGCACTTCAGCCGGCCAGGTGACGGGGTGGTGATCAATACTCCTGTTTACCCACCGTTTTTCACCACGGTGCGCGATATCGCCCAGCGCACCCTCGTTGAGGTGCCATTGCTGCGCACTGAGCTTGGCGGGTATGACTATGACGTTGCTTCGATGGAACAGGTATTTGCTAGGAAAGATGTGACCGTCTACTTGCTTTGCAGTCCGCATAACCCAACCGGCTCCGTCCCAAGCCACGAGACGTTAATGGCAATTGCGGACGCAGCGCAACGGCATGGGGTGAGTGTTATTGCGGATGAGATACATGCGCCGCTAACTCACCCTGGGGTTACGCACACTCCATTTCTTTCGATTGCCCCAGTGGGCCTGAGCGCCATCTCACTTATTTCTGCGTCCAAGGCATGGAATATCGCTGGGTTGAAATGCGCGCAGATAGTTGCGGCTGATGAGGAAGTTTTGAGTAAGCTGCAAACGAGCATTCCGCTCGAAGTGACTTACGGCACCGGTCATTTTGGGGTCCTTGCATCAATTGCCGCCTACCGCGACAGCGTGCCGTGGCTAAATGAGGTGCGGGCGTTGATCGCCAGCAACTCAGAGCTCTTACGTGAAATGTTGGCCCGGCAATTACCGGAAGTTTGCTTTGCGCCCCCGTCAGCTTCATACCTGGCTTGGCTGGATTTTGGCGCCTACGAACTTGGTGATGATCCGGCGGCGTATTTCGCGGAGCGGGCCAAGGTGGGGCTGAGCCCAGGACCAAGTTTTGGTGAGCTCGGCATGAAGTGCGCCCGATTGAATTTCGGTACCACACCGCAAATCCTGGGTGAGATCGTAAACCGACTGGCCATGTCGATGAACGGTGCGTCAAACTAGAAACGTACTGTTAGCAAGTGCGACTTCCTGCCTTATGCTCGCGTGCTCTAGTCGTAGTGGGTGCCACCGTCTTTGCTTTGGCGCTGCTACCCGTGGCGCAGGCGAAGCCAGATACCAGTGGGGCCGGCTCGCGGGTTGCCATCGGTGATTCGGTGATGCTGGGGGCCAAGTGGAACCTGCTGAACCGCCAGGACTTCACCATGGTTGACGCCGTGGTTAGCCGGCAGGCGGCCACCGGGCCGGTGTTACTAGGTGACCTCGGCGAGGGGCTTGCGACGAACGTCATCGTGCACCTAGGCACGAACGGGTCGTATCCGCTAAGAACCTGCAAGAAATTGGTCAAAGCGGCAGGTCCGACCCGCAAGGTGTTCTTAATGACCTTGAAAGTGCCACGCTTATGGGAGCCGGTGAACAACGAGATGCTGCGCACCTGCGATGGCGCCTTCCCGGCCGACCAGGTGCACCTGATCGACTGGAATTGGGCGGCCAGCCGCCATGAGGAACTGTGGCTCTATAACGACGGGGTGCACCTGCGCCCGGCGGGTGCCCGGGCATTTGCGCGCATCATTAATGAGGCCATTGCCAAGGCTTACCCACCTGTCACTACCTTCCCACCTGCCCCTGTGCAGTTGGTCACAAGTCCGGCATTTGCGGCTCGTATGGTCAACATGGGGGTCATTCAGGCATCATGATGGGCACACCAATAGTGCCCGCGCCGTGCGTCTAGTTTGGAGCCCTCTATGTCGATCCCAGGCCTTGTTGATCCCCCAACCAGCAATAAGCAATTGCTCGAGTGGGTTGAAGAGATGGCTGCACTTGCGAAGCCGGATCGCGTCGAGTGGTGCGACGGCTCCGATGCCGAATGGGATCGCCTCACCAAGTTAATGGTGTCCTCCGGCACGATGATTCAACTCAATCCAAAGATCCGCCCGAATTCATTCCTGGCTCGTTCTAGCCCAAGTGATGTTGCGCGAGTAGAAGACCGCACGTTTATTTGCTCAGAGCGCGAAATTGATGCCGGCCCGACGAACAACTGGTCAGAGCCGTCAGCGATGCGCGCGAAACTACGTGGGCTATTTGACGGATCAATGCGCGGTCGCACAATGTATGTGGTGCCGTTTTCGATGGGCCCGCTGGGCTCGCGAATATCGCAACTTGGCGTAGAGATAACCGACTCGCCATATGTCGTGGTCAACATGCGCATCATGACCCGCATGGGGCAGGCGGCCCTAGATCAAATTGGTGAACATGGCGAGTTCGTGCCGGCTGTTCACACCGTCGGCTATCCACTGGTTGATGCTGCAGGTGCGGCTCGGGATGAAGTTCAGTGGCCTTGCAACGATGAGAAATATATCGTGCACTTCCCGGAGACCCGTGAAATCTGGTCCTACGGTTCCGGGTACGGCGGCAATGCGCTGCTCGGCAAGAAGTGCTTCGCCTTGCGTATCGCTTCGGCGATGGCGCGCGATGAAGGCTGGCTCGCCGAGCACATGCTCATTTTGAAGTTGACGTCGCCTACCAATCACGTGCACTACATCACCGCGGCATTTCCGTCCGCATGTGGAAAGACCAATCTGGCGATGCTCGTACCGACGATTCCGAACTGGAAAGTTGAAACTGTCGGCGACGACATCGCCTGGATGCGCTTTGGTGACGACGGCCGCCTATATGCAATCAACCCGGAGGCCGGATTCTTCGGTGTAGCGCCAGGCACCGGGATGGATACCAACGCGAACGCGATCAGGTCACTTGATGCCAACTGCATTTTCACCAATGTCGCCCTGACCGACGACGGTGATATCTGGTGGGAGGGGTTAACTCCGAATGCGCCCGCGCATCTAATCGACTGGAAGGGCCAAGACTGGGCCCCGGGTTCTGGTGAGCTCTCAAGTCATCCCAATGCGCGCTTTACCGCACCGGCCGGGCAGTGCCCATCCATCGCCCCGAATTGGCAGGACCCAGCGGGTGTTCCTATTGACGCCATCTTGTTTGGTGGGCGGCGGGCGACCAATGTGCCACTTGTTACCGAGTCCTTCGACTGGGAACACGGGGTTTTCATGGGTTCGAGCGTCTCGAGCGAAACCACCGCGGCGGCGGTGGGAGCAGTCGGTGAACTTCGCCGCGACCCCTTTGCGATGCTGCCGTTCTGCGGCTACAACATGGCTGATTACTGGGGCCACTGGTTGGCGGTTGGCGGGTTCACCGATGCCGCCAAGTTACCGAAGATCTACGCGGTGAACTGGTTCCGCAAGGATGCCAACGGCAAGTTCCTGTGGCCCGGGTTCGGCGAAAACTCCCGGGTGCTGGAGTGGATCATCCAACGCCTTGATGGCGAAACCGAAGCGGTCGAGACGCCGATCGGGCGCATCCCAGCTCCAGGTGCCCTTAACTTTGACGGCCTTGATATCTCCGACGAGCAAGTTGCCGAACTATTCGCCATCGATAGGGCATCGTGGCTGGCGGAGTCCGATCTAACCGCGGCGTACTACGACAAGTTCGGCGACCGAATTCCCGCAGCGCTGCGCGGTCAATTGGCGGCACTTCGGGCACGACTTAGTTGATTAGTTGGTCCGACAGGGTCGCGACCAAGACTGCCTTGATTGAGTGCATTCGATTCTCGGCTTGGTCAAATACAATGCTGGCCGCAGAGTTGAACACTTCATCGGAGACCTCAACACCGTCAGTCAAGCCAAATCGGTCGGCAACTTCGCGCCCGATCACCGTATTTTGGTCGTGATAGGCGGGTAGGCAGTGCATGAACTTGACGTTTGGGTTACCGGTGCGGCCCATCAGTGCAGAATCGACCCGATAGGGCTTGAGTGCCGCCACACGCAGGTCCCAGGTCTCCGCACTTTCGCCCATTGATACCCAGATATCGGTGTGCACGAAGTCAACACCATTAAGTCCGTCGGCGGGATCCTCGGTGATGACGATATTTGCACCACTTTGGCTTGCGCGTACTTGGGCGAGTTCTTGCACGGATGGTTCGGGCCAGAGTGATTTCGGTGCCACTATGCGCACATCGGCTCCCATGATGGCGCCCATCACCAACAGTGAGTTGCCCATGTTGCTGCGGGCGTCACCAACGTAAGCGTACTTAAACCGGTCGCTGTTGGCGTGCTCGCGCATAGTCAGGAAGTCAGCAAGCATTTGGGTCGGATGCCACTCATCGGTGAGCCCGTTATAGACCGGGACGTCGGCGAAAGCTGCAAGCTCCTCGACAATCTCCTGCCCCTGGCCGCGGTACTCGATTCCGTCAAAAATCCGGGATAGAACCCGGGCGGTATCGGCTATCGACTCCTTGTGGCCGATCTGGGAGGACGCGGGGTCAAGGACGGTGACATCACCACCTTGCTCGCGCATTGCGACCTCGAAGGCAATTCGAGTACGGGTTGATGATTTGGCGAAGATCAAGGCGAGTTGCTTGCCGATAAGGCGCTGGGCCTCGGTCCCCGCCCGACGTTCGGCCTTGAGTTCAGCGGCCAGGTGCAGCAGCGAATTGAGTTCCGCGGCGGTGAAATCTGACTCCTTGAGGAAGTCGCGTCCAAATAACGTCACCCGCGAACGTTACTCCGCGGCCGGTTGCTGGAAAAGCAGCGGCTTGTTACCTGGCTAGCCCAAGGGCTTGCGGGGAGATCGCCTCGGCGATTTCGGCGGCCGCCGCCCGAGCTCCCTCACCACGTCGGCGCGGATATTGGCGCACATCAAGGCGGCTGTAGATCCGCTCGCGATCCTCTTCTGAAAGCCCGCCCCAGACCCCGTACGGCTCCCGAGCGCGGACGGCATAGTCGGCGCACTCCATTCGCACCGGGCACTGCATGCAGATGACTTTGGCCGCCCGTTCGCGGCGCTTGCGGGCGGACCCGCGCTCATTTTGTGGGTGGAAGAACAAGAGTGGGTCGGCTTCCCGGCAGGACCCGTGGTCGCTCCAGTACCAGGTGGCGTCGGTTGGCACTTGGGCCAGTGGTTGTTGAGGCATACCTTTAAGGTACGAGACTCGAGCGGGGGAAGGATAAGGCCTAAAGTCCCGTGATGGCGGGTCGAAGGCAGCCTAATTTTCGCGGGGCGTGGCCGCCGTAGACTGCCGCCATGAGCGCGTTAAGCCCGGTTGCTACGAAACTGGAGGTTTCGTCCCCCTTGGAATCCCCGGGACTCTCAGGGGGCACCTTGCTCGAGGAGCGCACCGAATCGACCGATGACGGTGACCACGAGCGCTTCGCCCATTATGTGGAGAAGAGCAAGATCGTCGAGAGTGCGGTGACCGGAACTCCGGTCAAGGCCCTGTGTGGCAAAACCTGGATCCCGAACCGCGATCCATCTCGGTTCCCGATTTGCCCGGACTGCGAAAAAATCCACGCCGGACTGGCCCGCGGCGGTAAACCAAGCCGAGATTCCTAACGACCGCCTGCTAACCGCTCGGAGCCTATGACGAAGACCGAATCCCGCGACGGCCTGCTTGGCCAGGATCGACGTAATTTCACCTTCGGCATCGTTTCGGTGATGACCTTGGTGGGTTTCGAAGCCTGGGCGACCGCAACCGCCATGCCCGCGATGGCGCGTGACCTAGATGCGCTGAGCGGTTACACCTGGGCGTTTAATGCCTACATCGTGGCCTCGCTATTGGCGATGGTGATCGCTGGTCTGCGATGCGATGAGCGCGGGCCGCGAGGCTCGCTTGTCGGCGGTGTCCTGGCATTAGCAGCCGGCTCACTAGTGGCCGGGTTCGCACCTAATTACTTGGTGCTTGTTTCCGGTCGCGCATTGCAGGGGGTTGGTGGCGGCGCGATCATCGTTGCGGTGTACGTGCTGATTGCCCGCGCATATCCAGAGTCACTGCGCCCCAAGGCCTTCTTGCTTCTTTCAACCTCGTGGGTTGTTCCTTCGCTGGTGGGTCCAGTGATCGCTGGGTGGCTAACCGACAACATTGGTTGGCGGGTGGTTTTTTTGTTGGTCCCCTTTTTCGTGATCCCGCCGCTATTGCTGATGCTCCCGAGAATGGGCGCATATCAAGGTGGCACGCCCAGTACTGCCTTTGCGAGGCGGGTGATGGCTGGCATCGTCGCGACGATTGGGCTGGTGGCGATTCAAGATGGCCTAACGCGAGCCAGCTTCTTGGGCGGTATTGAAGCGGTTCTGGGGTTCGCGGCGCTGCTTATTGCCGGCAGGCACTTGGTGCCGAAAGGTGCATTGCTGATGGCGCGCGGCCTACCGGCAACCATCATGATGCGCGGCATTATCGCCGCCGCTTTCTTTTCCGCGGAGGTCTTCGTCCCGTTGGCCCTTGTTGAAACTAGGGGGGTTAGTTACACAATCGCTGGCTTAACAGTTGCAGTTTCTGCGGTGTTCTGGTCGGTGGGTTCATTTGTGCAAAGCCGGTTGTCGGGGGAGGCAGATAGGGCGCCGATCGTACGCCTTGGCGCATTGATTACGGGCGCATGCTTACTCACCTTGCCACTGGTCGTGCTCACCTCCTTGCCAGTTTGGATTGCATCAGTCTCCTGGGCAATGGGTGCTTTCGGCATGGGACTTGTCATCCCTTCGGTCTCCGTGCAAACCCTGCGACTGTCGCCGGAGCCAGATCAAGGCGTGAACTCGGCCGCCCTCCAGATCGTGGATTCGGCTTTGGTGGTGGTGGTCACCGCCTTATTGGGCCTGTTCTACGTGGCCGCGGTCGCCGGGTCAGGTGCGACCCCGCAAACCTATGCACTGCTGTGGATTCTTTCGGCAATAACAGCATTTGTGGGCGCCTTCTTGGCCCCGCGCATGCGCCCCCTGAGCACTTAGGTAAGAATTGGGGCTCCTTCGGGGTAGGGCCTCGAACCTAGCAAAGGTGATGCGATGAGCATGCGCAAGCGATTGGTGCCGGCAATTTCAGCAGTTGCGGCGGTATTACTGCTGGCCGCTTGCGCATCCGAAACAGCGACCACGGCAAGTAGCGCCCCGGCGCCGTCGGCAGCTGCTCCATCGGCGGCACCCACCGCTGCGCCGGCGTCAGAGCCCGCAGAGGTCACCGATGAATGCGCGCGCGAAAATCTAACGACGGTGGCGGCCGACATGCTGACCATCGGCACCGATACCCCGGCTTATCCGCCTTACTTTGCCGAAGATGACCCGGCCAACGGTCAAGGGTTTGAGTCGGCGGTGGCTTACGCGGTCGCTGGTGGCTTGGGCTTCGCCCAAGACGAGGTGACTTGGCAGGTGGTGCCTTTCAATACCTCATATGCACCAGGTGATAAGGCCTTTGATTTCGACATCAACCAGATCTCGATCACCCCTAAGCGCCAAAAGGTTGTTGATTTCTCTGACGGCTACTACACCGTGAATCAAGCGGTCGTCGCACTCAAGGATTCACCGATCGCCAATGCGACCTCGGTGGCGGAGTTGCAGAACGCGAACCTCGGAGCCCAGGTCGGCACCACCAGCTTGGAGTTCATCAATGCGGTGGTCCAGCCCAATAACGATGTGCAGGTGTTCAATGACACTAATGATGCCAAGAGCGCGATGCAAAATGGCCAGATTGACGGGTTGGTCGTTGACCTCCCGACCGCGTACTACATCACCGCCGTGGAAATCCCCAAGGGCAAGATCGTTGGGCAATTCGAAGCTCAAGCCGGTGGCGAGCAGTTCGGCCTGTTGTTCCAAAAGGGCAACCCGCTTGTCACCTGCGTCAACAAGGTGCTTGCAGATCTGAGTGCCTCCGGCGAGTTGCAGGCAATTCAAGATGAGTGGATGGCTGGCACCACGGCGCCGTACTTCACGCAGTAACCTCACCTAGGTGAGTGCTTCGACAACTGCGCCTGGCGCGCCCGAGGTCTATTTTGACCCGGTGCGTCAGGCGCATCGTCGTAAGCGGGCCAGGCGCGATGCTCTGGTCGGGATGGCGAGCCTATTGGGCTTCGTTCTAGTTGTCGGTTTCGCCATCTCGCGTACTTCCGGTTGGCCGCTCGTGCAGGAGACATTCTTCAACGGTAGCGAGTTCATCGCTACTTTCCCGGGGCTGCTAGACGCTTTCCTACTTAACGTTCGGATCTTTCTAATTGCCGAACCGCTGATTTTGCTGATTGGATTGCTGGTGGCGCTATCGCGCGACCTGCGCTCGCCACTGCTGCTACCGCTAAGAGTCCTGGCGACTTTGTATGTGGATATTTTTCGCGGGGTTCCAACTATCTTGGTCATCTTCCTTTTGGGATTCGGGGTCCCCGCACTGCAACTGCAGGGAGTTCCAAATAACGCGGTGTTCTGGGGTACCGCTGCATTGGTCCTTTCGTATGGGGCATATGTCGCCGAAGTCTTTCGCGCAGGTATCGGTTCGGTCCACTCGAGCCAGCGGATGGCAGCGCGATCATTGGGCCTGACTTCACTGCAGACCAGTCGTTACGTCGTACTGCCGCAGGCGGTGCGCAATGTGGTGCCGCCACTGCTCAACGACTTCATCTCACTGCAAAAAGACACCGCGCTGGTATCGGTACTAGGGCCGATCGAGATTCTGCGGCAGGCGCAGATTGACGCGTCATCAACTTTCAACTACACGGCTTATGTCGGTGCGGCGCTGATTTTCATCGCACTAACTATCCCAATGACCCGCTTTGCCGACTGGGTGCAGGCCCGCATGCGCAGGCGCCGCACGATGGCCGGCGCCGCATGACCGAAACCTTGCTTGAAATTACCGGGGTTTGGAAAGCCTTCGACGGGCACAGCGTATTGCGTGGTCTTGACCTTAGTGTGGCACGCCACGAAGCCGTGGTTCTGATCGGCGCATCCGGTTCAGGTAAGTCAACTTTGCTGCGCTGCATAAATGGCCTTGAGACCGTTGATGCCGGGTGCATCCTTCTAGATGGCGATCTTGATGTGACAGCTTTCAATACCGATATGGATGCAGTGCGCCGACGCATTGGCATTGTTTTCCAGTCTTATAACCTTTTCCCGCATATGAGTGTTTTGGATAATGTGACCTTGTCTCCGCGCAAGGTGCTAAAGCGCGGCTCCAGCGAGAGTCGTGATCAAGCGATGGCACTGCTGCAGCGATTTGGCCTAGCGGCCAAGGCCGATGAATACCCGGACCGGCTATCGGGTGGCCAGGCCCAGCGGGTGGCAATCGTGCGGGCACTGGCAATGGAGCCCGAGTTGATGCTGTTCGATGAGATCACCTCGGCACTGGACCCGCTGCTGGTGGGCGAGGTTCTCGACACCGTGCGCGAGCTCAAAATGGGCGGACTGACCTTGATTATGGCCACCCATGAAATGGGTTTTGCGCGCGAAGTCGCCGACCGCGTCTGCTTCCTTGACGCCGGGGTCGTCCTCGAACAGGGGACACCCGAGGCGGTATTCGGGAGCCCGCGCGAGGGGAAAACCCGGGAGTTCCTCTCCCGAATCCTGAAATAGTCGGGGTGCGTGATGGTGCGGCGTGCGCACTTTGGCCGATTTGTTCCCTACGCTCGGACAGGGGTGCATCCGGCACCTGCCAAACGCGTGGAGGAATGAATGTCAACTATGAACTCAGGCCAATCGGTCGATGCGGTCGAGGCCGACGCTTTAGGCCAGATAGGTCGAAACTGGTGGGTGCTGTTGTTCTTGGGCATCATCAGCTTGGGTATCGGTGTCATAGCACTCGTCTGGCCAGGGGCCACCATCGTGGTTGTTGCGATCCTGCTGGCAATTTGGCTGTTAATCTCAGGCATCTTCCAGGTGGTGCGCGCCTTCGCTCACGGTTTATCCGGCGGCATGCGAGCACTACTGATCATCACCGGCATTATCTCGATCATCTTGGGTTTGTTCATGTTCCGCGGCGCATTCCAGGCCGTTGAGATCCTGGCGATCTTCATCGGTATCGCCTTCTTATTCCGTGGCTTCGGTGCGCTGTTCATGGGTGCGGAAGAAAAGGAAGGCCGCGGGTGGAACATCTTCGGCGGTATCGTGATGTTGATCGGCGGTGTCGTCATTCTGGTTTGGCCGGGCATCTCCTTGGTTACCTTGGCTTGGGTGGTCGGTATCTGGCTGATTGTCATCGGTATCTTCGAGATCATCAGTTCGTTCTCGCTGAAGGCAGCGGCAAAGCGGGCAATGAAGTAGCGAATTCTCGCAACGAGTTACCAGTGGCCCGCAGCATTTGCTGCGGGCCACTAGATTTACGCCATGGCAGCTGAAACCTCGCAGACCCTCGATCGCGGTATTCGCGTACTTGAGGCCATTGCTGAGTCAGCCGATGGGCTAACGGTCACCGAACTTGCCCAGATTTTAGGGATCGGGCGAACCGTGGTCTATCGACTGGTTGTGACCCTAGAGCAGCACGCCTTCTTGCGCAGGTCCGGGGATGGGAAGTGTCGACTCGGGTTGGCAGTGCTGACCATGGGTCGTCAAGTGCAGCCAATTGTTCGCGATGTGGCCCTACCCGCCTTACGCCTGCTGTCTGACGCGGTGGGGGCGACCGCACACCTGACCATTGTCGACGGCACCGAAGCGTTGACCGCCGTGGTGGTTGAACCAACTAGGTCAGATGTGCACGTTGCTTACCGCATGGGCGCGCGTCAGCCACTTGAGTCGAATGCGGCCGGCCGGGCGGTACTAGCTGCCCGCACCGCGGCCGGACGTCCACTCGAACCGCCCTGGGTAGTGGCAACTAGCGAGGGACCGCAGGGCGCCTATGGGATCGCCGTGCCAATAACCGGAGTGCCAGGCCTGGAGGCCAGTGTCGGCGTGGTGTCGCTGCGCGAGCTAAATGAAGTCGATGTGGGTACCAGAGTGGCCCGGGCTGCCGGCGAAATCGCCCGGGCCCTGCGGTGATTCCCGAAATCTGGCGGTTATGACGCACAATGGGGTTTCACCCCCAACTTTGGAGTTCGTTGATGCGCCGTGTGCTCGTCGGGTTGTTAGTCACTAGCACCCTCCTAGCAGGCTCACTTATTGCACCAGCAACCGCGGCTGCGGCACCGGCGCGCATTGCAAGTGGTTGGATTCCCTACTGGGTCACCAGCCCGAGCAGCCCGCAAGGCATTAACTCCGCGGTCGCAAACGCAGATCTATTAACTGACGTATCACCATTTTGGTATTCGGCACTGGTGGGCGGCCCCGCCGGGGTGCAAGTCAAGGTCAATCCGAATTTCGGCAATGGTGCGGCGAATATCACCTGGGCCATGGCGCAACTGAAGGCCGCCGGACTAACGGTGCTGCCGGCAATTGCCGACGGAAGCGGTAAGGGCAAGATGGCCGCTGCGCTCGCTGATCCCGCAAAACGATCCATGCATGTAGCCGACATCGTCAACCTAGTAATGGCTAATGGCTTCGACGGCATTGACCTGGACTACGAAGTATTCGCATTCTCCGACGGCTCAAGCTCGTGGGCCGCCACGCAGCCGAATTGGACGGCATTTATTCAAGAACTCGGGGCGGCATTGCACGCGCAGGGAAAATTACTTGCTGTGACGATTCCGCCGCCGTGCTCTATGTCGGGTACCTGCAGCCCCAAGACCGGTTACTGGGTCTACAACATCGCTGGCATCGCTCCCGCCGCTGATCGAATCCGAATCATGGCCTACGACTACCACGTAAACGGGATCGGCCCAATTGCGCCGATCAACTGGGTTCGGTCGCTGGCACAGTACGGTGCCGCGGTGGCCGGTGGCCCGAAGGTGCAGATTGGCGTACCCACCTACGGTCGGGTCTGGACCAAGAAGAGCGCAGCGGGCAAGTACGAACTAACTGGCAGTTGCCCGACGGCTGGCACCAGCGCGCATAACTCATTGACGAAGATGTCGACGGCTACCGATGCTGCGATACCGGGGCTGCTGGCCTCGGTCGGAGTCACCCCCGAGGCCACCCTTTGGGATGCGACCGCCGCGGAGAACTGGGTTGAGTATGACAAAAATGTGCAGTGGACGGATGGTTCAGGAGCCAGCCAGACATGTACGGCTCGGCGGATTATGTGGTGGGTTGGCCCGCAGGCGGTATTGGCCCGCACCCAATTGGTAGGCGAGTTGGGCCTTTCGGCCGCCGCCTATTGGACAATTGGTGGCGAGGATCCTAACCAGTGGCCACTCATCCGCACTTACGCAACCCAACTTGCACCGGCGGCAACCGAAGTCACCATCGTCGCGCTGCCGCGGGTCACGTTCAACACCGCAGGCCAGATTAGTTCAACGGTTACCTCGGGTGGCGTGCCGCTTGCCGGTCTTGGTGTCACCTTGCAATTCATGAAGTCCGGCGCCACTGAATGGGTCAATATTGGTTCAGCCGCCACCGCTGCCGATGGCACTGTGGCTTTTGCGCCAACGATAACTGATTTCGGTCAGTGGCGGATTTATGCACCCGGTGATACCGGGCGCGCGGAGCAGGCCAGTGATCCGGTACCGGTCGAAGTTGCCTCGAGCGTAATCGCGGCGACGGCGAAGTTGAAAATCAAAGCCAAGACAAAGTTCACCATTCGTGCTGTCGCACAGCCGGCTCGGGCCAAGCAGGTAGTGCTTATTCAAATTCAACGCGGTGATGGCTGGCGAACGGTCGGCAAGGATCGAACAAATGCTAAAGGGGTGGCGAAAATCAAGTTAACCTCGTTGAAGAATCCGGGGGATTATGTGTACCGGGCCGTGGCCCAGACCCGTGGTGATATCAGCGAAGGCGCCTCAGCTCCGATAGTCATCACCGTGCGCAAGTAACTGGTCTACTTGTCGGCGGCAAGGCAAACAGCCGGTAGGTCGAACCAGCGCAATTGCTCGAAGTCAGCAGAGACAAGTTCCGAATCCTCGTCCAAGTTCTGATCGGGTAGCGCCGCGAACCGGGTTACCGCCTCATCCAGATACACCATGAGGTCAGATTCCGGGGCTTGGTCGTGCTGATGCGGGTAGGTGAGCACCCCATGTTGATCGTAGTCGAGCTGGCGTAACCGCATCGGTGGTTCAACCGGGCCACCTCGGTGATGCCAGCGCCCGGTCGCGGCATCGAAGCGGTATTGGGGCAGTAATTGCCAGCCGTGACGGGCGATTAGATCTACCGCCTGAACGATATACGTGAAGACGGCCTCAGAAACAAAGTAGTTGAAGTTAACCCGAACCCACCCGGGCTTGATGCCTTCGCAGCCGTGGGTGATTTCGCGCTCGAACTCATGTGACTTTTCGACATTTATCCCCAAGAGTCGGTGACCATATGGCCCGGCGCACGAGCAGCCACCGCGCGATTGAATGCCGAAAAGGTCATTGAGGACCGCAACAATGAAATTGTGATGCAGGTAGCGATCATTTGGACGCTTGATGACAAAGGAAACGATTGACAATCGCTCGGCTTCTAGGTTGCCGAGGATCTGGATTGACGGATTCGAGGTCCAAGCGGTGATCGCGCGGGTCACGAAGTCCTCCTCGTAAGCCCGAATCACCTCGACTCCGACATTTTGCTTCAGGTGGAACACCAGGCCGGCTCGAATTGATTCGACTATTGCTGGAGTCCCACCTTCCTCCCGATGAACCTGATCTGTTAGATAGCGATGCTCATGGGGATTTACGTAGGCGACGGTGCCGCCACCGACTAGATCCGGCACCGAGTTGGTTAGCAATTCGCGCCGCACAATTAGTACCCCTGGCGTGCCGGGGCCGCCGACGAACTTGTGCGGACTCAGGACCACCGCATCTTTGTAGGCCAACTGGTCGACTCCGGGCAGCGGGTTCATGTGGATATCTACATACGGCGCAGCAGCAGCGAAATCCCAGAAGGCTAGTGCACCATTTTCATGCAGGATTTGGCTCACTAGGTCGGTGTCCGACACGATGCCGGTGACATTGCTCGCGGCACTGAACGAAGCGATTCGCAATGGTCGATCCGCGTAGCGGGCTAGTTCTTCCTGCAAGTGGTGAATATCAATATGGCCATCGGCATCCTCGTTGATGGTGACCACATCGGCAATTGACTCCCGCCAAGGCAGTTCATTGCTGTGGTGCTCGAATGGACCGATGAATACTACGGGGCGCTCAGTCGGCGGTATTTGCGCTGACAATTGGTACTTCTTGTCGAGATCGGCCGGTATTCGAATATTCAAGATGCCGATGAGTCGATCGACGGCCGAGGTGGCTCCGGACCCGCAGAAAATAACGCAGGTGGCGTCGTCACCGTTCACTGCCTGGCGAATTATCTCCCGAGCGTCCTCCCGCAGTCGGGTCGTCTGCAATCCGGTGCCGCTGGATTCGGTATGCGTATTCGCGTAACGCGGCAACACCTCTGCGCGAATAAAGTCTTCGATGAAGGTCAAGGCACGACCACTTGCCGTGTAGTCGGCATAGGTGACCCGCCGGGCCCCGAACGGACCCCACATAACTTGGTCATCGCCAATAACGCCATCGCGGACGCGTGCGAGCAGCGCTGACTCGGGGAGGTGCTCGCTCCTGGCCGGGATCTCCATAGGGGCCAGCGTACGAGATTGCGGGTGGGACACAATGTGATGGTGCCAACAAACGCCAGGTCCCGGTAATGTCGATAGCACCGACCGAGGTGGCGCAGCCCTTGCTGTCAGAGGAGGTTGACCGGCCTTGGATCACGATAGTCTGGAATGACCCCATCAATTTGATGTCCTATGTGACCTATGTATTTATGACTTACTTCAAGTATGACCGGGCCAAGGCCGAGCTATTGATGTTGGACGTGCATGAGCGCGGCAAGGCCGTTGTTTCCAATGGCACCCGCGAGGAGATGGAGCGCGATGTCACAGCGCTCCATGCCTATGGGTTGTGGGCCACCTTGCAGAAGGATGATTAGGTCAGGAGCGTGCGGCGATGAGCACTGGATTTCAACGGACCGTAACCGGGCGAATTGTGCTTCGCATAGATGACATGGAAAAAACGGTACTTGTTTCCCTTGCCGAACAGATGATTGCCTTTGTTGCGCCAACCGAATCAGCCGAATCAGCCGAATCAATCGATCCGCTGGCCGTGATCGTTGGGATCGATGAAATTGCCGAGACACCGTCCGATCCGGCATTGGCCCGGATGTTCCCGGCGGCCTATCGCGATGACGATGAGGCGGCGGGTGATTTCCGCAGATTCACCGAACGTGATTTACGGGCCGGCAAAGTGGCCAATGCCAGCAGCGTCGCTTCTTGTCTGGAAGGCAGCGGTTCGAAACTCGTGCTCACCGCGGACGAGGCCCTGTGTTGGCTGGGTTTCTTAAATGATGCTCGTATTGCGATTGGCATCAGGCTTGAGGTCACCGAAGAGAACCACGATGAACTCGCTGAGCTGCCAGAGGGAGACCCACGCGCCGGGCTCTTTGACGTCTACGACTGGCTGACTTTTTTACAGGACTCCTTGGTGAAACTGCACCTGCCTGCGGATTAAGACGAATTGCAAGTGGCCCGGCGCATAAGCACCGGGCCACTTTGCGATCTGAACTAATTCATCACTTACTCGACGGAGCGGCTTCCAATTCGGCCGCCGCGAATGAGGCATCGTCATCTGCACTCTTCTCGCGGGCGATCTTGTAGATGAGCAAGCCGAATAGGCACTTGGCCAAAATATCGGCGATTGAATAGCCCACCTGACGGTAAACGAATGAATCGGCGCCCGAGATGCCGAGCTGCGGCAGCAGGTACGAGATCGGGTAGACGCCCCAGGTTGCGAGCAGCAGCCAGCGCAGACCATTGAGGTCCTTGCCAACCTGCTCGGGCTGGGTCTTCATCGACTTGCTGAGTTCGACGAAGAGGACGTAGAGGATGTAGAGGAACGGAATCGTGGAAAGCACGCCCCAGATGCCTCTGGTCATATTGTCAGCCGAGATCTCACCTGGGTAACCCAAGATGATCATTAGCGCCGAAGCTGGGATCAACTTCAGCAGCAGGCCTCGGCGAACCGCCTTGGCAAGTGCCAGCACCGCGATGGTTTCAAACAGCAACAACGGAACGGTGAGCAACCAGTCGACATATCGGTAGCCCTCGTTGAATCCATCGCCGTTCACCAGCACGTAGGACATAGCTGTTGCCCCCGTGGCCGGTGTGCCTTCGCCGGTTGCAACATAGGCCTCGGTGAAGGAGTTGAAGATCCGGTAGTAGTGGTATGCGGCGATCAAGCAAACCATCGCTGAAACCACCAGTGCTTGCCGGTACCTCGGTAGCACCCGCCCTTGAACAGCGAGCAAGAAGATGAAGGTCGCGACCATTGCCGCTAGTGCCAAAGAAAGCACGTTATACACCGTCTGGAACTGCGAGTAAGAAAGCTCGAGCGTATCCATTTGCCCTCTAATCTGTGAGGAGTACGTACCTGACGCGGGGATTGTCCACCCTGGTACCAAACCCCGCAACTTGAAATTCACCTGTCCTTAAGGTCCCCCGAATTGGCCGGGGTTTCGTGTCCCCCGAAAGGGAGGGCCCTAATATCTGAGCATGCTGAGGATCGGATCGGACTTGGTGGCGGCGATGGTTGCCCATGCCCGGGCCGACCACCCCGATGAAGCCTGCGGGGTGATAGCCGGGCCCAGCGGCACCGACCGGCCCGAGCGCTTTATCCCCATGCGCAACGCCGCTCGGTCGCCCACTTTTTATGAGTTCGACTCCGGTGACTTATTCGCCCTGTATCGCGAGCTCGATGAGCGGGACGAAGCGCCGGTGGTGATCTACCACTCGCATACGGCAACCGAAGCCCACCCTTCTCGGACCGATATCGCCTTGGCTGGTGAGCCAGACGCCCACTACGTGCTGATTTCGACGCGCGAGACTGGAACCGAAGACGGGCCGTTCGAATTGCGCTCCTTTCGGATTGTCGATGGGGTGGTGAGTGAGGAGCCCGTGCGAATTGGCGGGACTTTCGAGTGATAGCTGCAAAGTCCTTGCAGGTACCCTCGCCGCCCGGGAGCCCGGAATATCCGTGTCTATTGTGGTGTTCTCGTAGTTCAGGGAAGTAAATCCGCGAAATGCCAAATCGACCGGAGTCATATTCATGCCAGTTGAAGTCCGAGTGCCCACCATCTTGCGCCCCCTCACGGGCGGGGCGAAAGTCGTTACCGCGAAGGGGGAGACGTTAGCCGCGGTGGTGGCCGACCTTGATGGTTCCTATCCGGGTATCGGTGAGCGGCTCCTGGATGACAGTGGGTTGCGGCGCTTCGTCAACGTCTACATCAATGACGAGGACGTTAGATTCTTGGCCGGCCTCCAAACTGAGGTCGCAGACCAAGACTCCATCACGATCTTGCCCGCTGTCGCGGGCGGCTGAGCGGGCGCTGCGGCACCATGCGCTTTAACTCCTTGCTCGACTCCGTCGGGCAGACGCCACTTATTGGGCTGCCCACGCTCTCACCGTCCGCCGATGTGCGCCTATGGGCCAAACTTGAAGACCGAAACCCCACCGGATCGATCAAGGATCGCGCCGTGCTCTCGATGGTTAACCAAGCAGAAATTGACGGCACACTGCTGCCGGGCGCGACCTTGTTGGAGCCGACATCTGGCAACACCGGTATCGCACTGGCGATGATCGCGAAGTTGCGGGGCTATCAACTGGTTTGCGTGATGCCGGAGAACACATCACCTGAGCGCACCTCATTACTCACCATGTGGGGTGCCCGGGTTATCTACTCGAGCGCGGTTGGCGGTTCCAATGAGGCCGTGCGGGTTGCGAAAGTTTTGGCTGCGGAGAACCCTGACTGGGTGATGCTTTATCAATATGGGAACCCTGCCAACGCGCAGGCCCACTACGACACCACCGGCCCCGAGTTATTAGCCGATCTGCCGACTTTGACGCACTTTGTCGCGGGCCTAGGAACGACCGGGACCTTAATGGGGGTGGGTCGTTACCTAAGGGAGCATCGGCCCGAAGTGAAAATCGTGGCAGCCGAACCCCGCTACGGCGAACTGGTTTACGGCTTGCGCAATTTAGATGAGGGTTTCGTGCCCGAGATTTATGACGAATCGCTGCTGAGTTCGCGTTTTTCGGTGGGGGCTCGGGATGCGATCCGTCGCACCCGTGAGCTCTTGGATCTGGAGGGGATCTTTGCCGGTTTCTCAACCGGTGCCATCTTGCATGCGGCACTGGGTCTTGCCGAGAAAGCCGAGCGCGCCGGTGAGCGAGCCGATATCGCCTTCATCGTGTGCGACGGTGGCTGGAAGTACCTTTCTTCGGGTGCCTACGAAGGCTCGCTGGATGATGCCGAGTCTGCTCTGGAAGGGCAGTTGTGGGCCTGATCGTGCCACTGGCTCGGCTCTTGCCTGGTTGAACGTAGAATTAGTGTGTTATGGCTGATGCACCGATTGGGATAGTCGACTCCGGAGTCGGCGGCCTAACCGTTGCTCGGGCCATTTTGGACCAACTGCCGCACGAGCCCATCTGCTACATAGGTGACACCGCGCGCGGGCCGTACGGCCCCCGCCCCCTTGCCGAAGTCCGCGAATTCGCCATCGAGATCATGGATCAACTTGTTGATGAAGGCGTGAAGATGATTGTCATCGCCTGCAACTCGGCGAGTGCTGCGACTTTGCGCGATGCGCGCGAGCGGTATGAGGTGCCGGTTATTGAAGTGGTGCATCCGGCGGTGCGACGGGCGGTAGCGGCAACCCGTAACGGCAAAATCGGAGTGATCGGGACTGAGATGACGATCAACTCTGGTGCCTATGACGATGCCTTCGCCGCTGCACTAGAAGTTGATCTGTTTTCAGCCGCCTGCCCAAGGTTTGTGGAGTTTGTCGAGTCCGGGGTCACCGGCGGGGACGAACTACTCGGTGTTGCGCATGCCTATCTGGCGCCACTTCGTGCCGCCAATGTTGACACTTTGGTATTGGGTTGTACTCACTACCCGCTGCTAACCGGGGTGCTGTCTTATGTCATGGGCGATGGGGTGACTTTGGTTTCCAGCGCCGAGGAAACGGCCAAGGATGTGTATCGCACATTGGTGGCAAATGAACTCGTTCGTGACACCGGACTACCTGCGCCGGACTATCAATTTTTTGCGACCGGGGATCCGGAATCTTTCGAGCAACTTGGGCGCAGATTTCTGGGGCCCGAGATTGGCACGGTCAAGGGCCGTTAGCTGCGGTCGATAAGGTCAGCGCATGAGCAGATCTGATGGCCGTGCCGCCGACCAACTTCGCCCCGTCACCTTCGAGCGGGGCTGGCTCGACCAAGCCGAAGGTTCGGCACTGGTCGCTTTCGGCCGGACTCGGGTGCTCTGCACCGCTTCCTTCACCACCGGCGTTCCTAGGTGGCTGAAAGGCTCTGGCAAGGGCTGGGTGACCGCTGAGTACGCGATGCTGCCGCGCGCCACGAACACCCGAAATGACCGGGAGTCGGTCAAGGGCAAGCTTGGCGGCCGTACCCAGGAGATTTCGCGCTTGATTGGTCGCAGTTTGCGCGCAATCGTCGATATGGGCGCCCTCGGCGAGAATTCGATTCTGGTCGACTGCGATGTCTTGCAGGCCGACGGTGGCACCCGAACCGCTGCCATCACCGGTGCCTATGTTGCGCTGGTGGACTCGATCACGTGGGCTCGAGGCCAAGGCTTGATTACCCCCGGCGTCAATCCGCTCAAGGATTCTGTTGCAGCGGTCAGCGTTGGGATCGTCGACGGGCAGCCGCGTCTTGATCTGCACTACGACGATGATGTCCGCGCCGATACCGACATGAATGTCGTGATGACGGGCGACGGTCGCTTCATCGAGGTGCAGGGCACCGCCGAGGGGGAGCCATTTGATCGGGCACTCCTTGATGAGTTGTTGGCGCTGGCGGCCCAAGGCTGCGTGGAACTCACGGCCATGCAGAAGGCAGCTCTCGGCGCATGACCACGAAGGTCGTGATGGCAAGCCGCAATGAACACAAGATTGACGAAATGCGGCGCATTCTCGATGCGGCAGGACTAAATCTCGAACTGGTCGGAATCAAGGAGTTTCCGGATCTCCCTGACGTTGATGAAACTGGGTCGACCTTTGCAGCGAACGCGCTTTTGAAGGCACGCGAGATATGCGCATTCACCGGATTGCCGGCCATCGCGGATGACTCGGGGCTTTGTGTTGATGCGCTCAATGGGATGCCTGGTATTTTCTCGGCCCGCTGGGCCGGCAGCCATGGCGACGACCGCGCCAACCTTGACCTCCTGCTCGCGCAAATCAGGCACATTGACCCGGAGCGCCGCACCGCCGCATTCCATTGCGCGGCTGCTATCGCGCTGTCTAACGGTGACGAACAGGTAGTTGAAGGCATCATGACCGGGCGGGTGATCGATGCACCTCGTGGCGCCAACGGGTTCGGATATGACCCGATCTTTATCGCGGATGGCTACCAGATAACCACCGCCCAGATGGACTCAGCGGAAAAGGACGCCATCAGTCACCGCGGTCGGGCGATTGCCGCATTGGTTCCGGTGGTTTCGCAACTACTATCCTGAGCTGCATGATTCTCGAAATCGCGGCCATCGATATTTTGCCGGGCACTCATGAGCAATTTGAGGCCGCCGTCCGCACCGCCGTCGAGACGGTGCTAAGCCCCGCACCGGGCTTCGTGAGTTTCGAGTTGCGGCACGGGGTCGAACGGCCTGACTCTTATGTGCTCCTTATTGGCTGGCGCAGCCTTGAGGATCACACTGTGGGTTTTCGAGAGTCGGAGAGTTTTGTTAAATGGCGCGAGTTGATTGGGCCGTTCTTCGCCGGCGCGCCGCAGGTCGACCATTGGTCCGAGGTGTTCGAGGCCGCGCGCTGACCTTGGTGCGGGAGGCGGGACTTGAACCCGCACGTCCGAAGACACCGGCACCTAAAGCCGGCGTGTCTGCCATTCCACCACTCCCGCGAAGGGTGCTGACTACAGAGCCCGAGTTTAGGGGTCACTGCTTCAGGCTCCCCGGTCTAGGGCCGACCGCTGCAATTGAGTGCGCGCGTTCAGGGCCGCTGACTTTCTTATTGCGAAACTTTCGCACCTGACATAAACTTCGGATAAGCCGGAAATTCGGCTGATTTGGCTGTCCCGAAAGGTTGCGATGCAAATCCCAGCTCTGCAGGTCCCGGCTCTGCAGGTTCACACCATGCACATCCCTGACGGCTTCATCAACGCCCCCACCAGCGCGGTAGCCGGGGTAATCGCGGTCATTGGGATAGCGATCTGCCTAAATGGAGCGCGCAAGCAACTTGATGAGAAGACCGCCCCGCTAGCCGGGCTGGTTGCAGTATTCATTTTCGCAATGCAGATGCTGAACTTCCCGGTGGCCGCAGGTACCAGTGGCCACCTATTGGGCGGTGCCCTGGCGGTGATCTTGATCGGCCCGTATGCCGGCGCCTTGGCGGTGAGCGTGGTGATCTTGGTCCAAGGGCTGCTGTTCGCTGACGGTGGCTTGAGCGCGATCGGCCTGAACATCATCAATATGGGTCTGGTTACCGCGGTGGTGGGCTGGTTCGTCTTCCGCGGGCTCGTCAAGGTCCTTGGGGTGTCGCGGCCAAAGGTGATGGCCGCTGCCTTCGTTGCTGGGCTCGTCACCGTACCGGTGTCGGCATTGGCCTTCGTGCTGGAGTATGCAATCGGCGGCACCGGAACCGTGCCGGTTTCGACGGTGACTTTCGCAATGGTTGGCGTGCACATCTTGATCGGCATCGGGGAAGGCTTGATAACGGCGCTTACGGTGGGGGCGGTGTTCTTGGTGCGCCCGGATCTCGTTTACGGGGTGCATGATCGCCTGCCCAAGAAGCTGCTCGTTACCTCGAATCCGATAACCACCCCGGCGAATGGATCCTGAGATGCCAAAGAAGGGGCTTTGGGTATTAGTCGGAGTCGGCCTGGTTGTTTCCCTTTTCCTGGCCGGCTTCGTGAGTTTCTACGCGAGCAGTGAACCTGACGGATTGGAGAAAGTGGCCGAGGATCAAGGGTTCTTGGCCACCGCGCAGGACTCAGCAAATGCCACCTTGCCGACCGCCGATTACGGTATCGCCGGCGTGGATTCCGAACGCCTCTCAGGTGGGTTAGCCGGGGTGCTGGGCATCGTGGTGATGGCGGTCATTGGGTTCGGCCTGTTTTGGCTACTGGGACGCAGTAAGAAGGCAACTGCCGAGAAGCAAGGCGTTGAGCAGGAAAGTGCCTAGTCCACATACCCATGGGCATGATGTAGGCGAGCGCCTATTCGTTCATCGCCACTCGGTCATCCACCGCCTGCCTGCTGAGGTAAAGACGGTTGCGATGGTTGCCTTCATCTTCACGGTGATCATGACCCCACCAAACCAGTTTTGGGCATTCGCGCTTTACGCCGTGATCCTCGTAGGTGTTGCGGGGCTCGCGCGTATCCCGGCGCGGGTGATCTTGCCGCGAATGCTGGTCGAAGTCCCATTCGTTTTCTTTGCGCTCCTGATGCCTTTCTTCGGCACCGGTCCGACCGTGGAGGTGCTGGGGCTCAGTCTTTCGCAGGCGGGCCTGCTCGCGGGCTGGGGGATATTGATCAAGGGCACCCTCGGGGTGGTGAGTTCGATCCTGCTGGCCGCAACCACCCCGGCGCGGGATTTGCTGATGGGCCTGGAGCGGCTCAAAGTCCCCGAACTCCTGGTCCAAATTGCAAGTTTCATGCTGCGCTACACCCATGTGGTGTCCGATGAGATGCACCGCATGAAGTTGGCCCGCGAATCCCGAGGCTTTACCGCAACCGGAATTAGATCGTGGCCGATCATCGCCCAATCCGGTGGCGCCTTGTTTATTCGGTCATATGAACGCGGGGAGCGGGTGCACCTAGCCATGCTGAGTCGCGGTTACACCGGAAGACTGCCACAGTTGGTCACTGTGACGACAACAGCAGCTGATTGGTTTACCGCGATGTCGTTGCCTGCCGTCGGCCTAATCATTGCTCTTACTGCGATTTGGGCGGGGCGATGACACCGAGCCTTCGAATCGCAGGTCTGGCATTTGCTTATCCGGATGGCTATCAGGCACTTTTCGGAGTGAACCTGGAAATCGCCAAGGGTGAACGAGTTGCGCTCCTGGGCCCCAATGGCGCCGGCAAGACCACCTTGGTTTTGCATATGAACGGACTCCTAAGTGGTGGAGTCGGCACCGTCGAGGTAGCCGGCTTAACTGTTGAGAAGCAGAACTTCCCGGAAATTCGCCGACGGGTCGGTGTGGTATTCCAAGATCCCGATGACCAGCTCTTCATGCCGACGGTCCGCGACGACGTGGCATTTGGGCCGGCAAATATGGGATTGACCGGATCGGATCTGGCGGCACGGGTCGACGAAGCGCTCGAGCAAGTTGCGATGAGCGAGTATGCCGACCGGCCACCGCACCATTTGTCTTTTGGGCAGCGGCGCCGGGTGGCTGTTGCGACCGTCTTGGCGATGCACCCGGAGATCTTGGTACTCGATGAGCCCTCCAGCAATCTGGACCCTGCAAGTCGACGTGAACTGGCCGACATCCTGCGCGGCCTCGACATCACCTTGTTCATGGTGACCCATGACCTGCCCTACGCCCTTGAGTTATGCCCGCGTTCGGTGGTGCTCTCCGAAGGGGTCGTGGTCGCCGATGGCCCGACCCGCGACATCTTGCTAAACGACGAATTGATGCGGGCCAACCGGCTCGAACTGCCCTTTGGCTTCGATCCACGAAACGTGCCCGCATGATTGGTGCCGCCGCCCTCGGCGTAGGCTCTGCCCGTGCCGCAAACCACACCCAGCACCACACCCAGCACCACACCCAGCACCACACCCAGCACGCCCACGACCGCTGACCTCCAGGCGGAGATCTCGGCGGCCCGCGAAGAACTCGTGGCAACCATCTCGACCCTAAAAGGTGAGATGACGCCCGCGGCTATGGCCCGCCGCGGCGGTCGTGCCATCACCGGCTGGTTCACTGATGAGTTCGGTGGTATTCGGCCCGAGCGCGTCGCTATCGTCGGTGCGGTGGTAGCCGGGATCGTAGTTTTGAAAATCATCGGGCGCCGTCGCGGCTGATCACATTCGATGACCACCAGTGAAACCCTGCCTAATACTCGCCCGAATGCAGATGGTTCGGTACCGATCAAGCTTTTGCATGACCGGGTGCTAGTGCGCCAAGGTGGCGAAGATGGTGAACGGCGGTCGACCGGTGGGATCGTAATTCCGGCGACCGCGCAGGTCGGGCGCAGGCTCTCGTGGGCGCGGGTTGTTGCGATCGGCCCGAATGTGCGCACCATCGAGATCGGCGATCGGGTGCTTTTTGAGCCGGAAGACCGTGGTGAGATTGAACTACAGGGCATTGACTACGTATTACTGCGGGAACGCGATATTCATGCGGTCGCAGCTGACCGCCACAGCACCGCAGGCACCGGCTTGTATCTATAGACGAGGCCGATCCAAGACCGATTACCTGACATCACCGGCCCGCCCGCGGCACCAGGTGGTTGTGAGCTTGCTGACCTAGTAGTCAGTCAGACCAAATCTCCGGGGGTTTCCCTGTTGCTTTTTGATGGTTTTAGTGTTCCCATTTTGGGTAGTGGCTCAAAGGCGGGCTGCTAGACCTTCGGGAAGGACCTTGAAATGCCTAGTGTGCAAGTTAGTGCCCCGGTTAGTTCGCCGGCCAGTGATCGGTTGTCCCTCGGTGTTGGTTGGGTGCGCCCGGGTGCGGGCGGTATCGGCGGCACCCTGACCCCTTCTTTCCTAGGCGGGGGAACGGCTGTTTATTGCTTTTTTGCGGGCACGGACGAGTAGCAGTGTCCCCTGCCGCTAGGTGGAGTGTTTAAGCGCTGCACTGTTTGAGGAAACGACCCCAGACCACTGTTGGTTTGGGGTCGTTTCTTGCGAGGGGTAAACCGGACCACCCCTACTGGTTGCTTCAAGAACCGGCCCCTAAGCGCCGGTTCACCTCGTGCACCGCCAGGGACTTGAACCCCGAACCCGCTGATTAAGAGTCAGCTGCTCTGCCAATTGAGCTAGCGGTGCGTGAAGGGGAAACCTATCAAAGGAGGGAGTCGACGGTGCGCGCTACCCTGAGGGAGTCCCGATGGGGGAGCAGCCACCCGTTCGCCCCGCGGATTCGGGCGCTTACTTCCTCGAACATCACCTGATAGGCGTTGGTGCTCGGGAAGGTTTCGAGCTGGCCGTCGACCCATAGTTCGGTGGGCTTTTGGTAGGTGGCAAAGGCCTCATTGTCGGCCACCCGGACCGCACCCTCGGTACCGATCACTGTGAGGACCTGTGATTCAGGCATGACGAAAGATCCGGTGATGCTGGCCCGGGTGGTACCACCCCAGGTTAGGTCGGCAATCGTGGTGAGATCGACGCCCTGATCATTGCGCCTTTGGTCGACCCCGAGGACGGTCACGGACTCGACGGCCGGTAGCAGCGCGAACATCGCGTGCAACGGGTAAATGCCGACGTCATATAGGGCGCCCCCACCGTGATCGGGGCTTAGTCGGTAGTTGTCCGGGGCGACGCCATCGAAGCTGAAGGTGGCGACGTAGTTGGTGATCTCACCGAGGGAGCCGCTGGATGCAAGTTCGACGATGCGGCGCATCCGCGGGTGCCAGCGTGACCACACGGCCTCCACGAGAAGTACCCCTGCCGCATCTGCCTCCGCGAATACCAAAGCCGCATCTGCTTCAGTGAGCACCATTGGTTTTTCGCACAGCACGTGCTTGCCGGCGGCGATGCATGCTCGGATCCATGGCAGGTGCGCCTCGTTGGAAAGGCAGATGTAGACGGCTTCCACCTCGGGATCGTCAAGAACGTCCTGGTAGTTGTCGTAGGCGCGGACAGCACCTGTTGCTTCAGCGCGGGCGATGTCGCGGGCACCGGTGGCGGTTAACTGAGCACCTGCGGCGTGGTGGATTGCAGCACCTGTAGCGGTCTGGACCAGCCATCCGGCGCCGAGCACCCCCCACTTGACTTTGGCAGCCGGTGCGGTGTTCATGTCGCGATAGCTGGAGTGACCGGGCGGCCACGCATGAGCGCTGATTGTTCGGCGGCCTCCATGATTGCGACCACATTGCGTGATGACTGCGCATTCACCTGCATGGCGGTGCCGCGCATTAGCAGGGCAGCCAGCTCGCTATGAAACTCATATGGAGCGACTTCGTCTAGAGCAATATTCGTGACGTTGCCGGCGTTGTCGAAGTGAAACAGCCGGGCGGGCAGATCAGCGACCGCGGGCTCGGCTGTCAAATCCCACTCGCCGACGATGGCGCCCATGGTGCCGAGTACGTGAAACTTGGGCTTGCGTGCGGCCGAGAGGTCGGAGTGGGTGAAGGTGGCCTGGGTGCCATCGGTGAACGTTATGGTCACGGTCGCGTGATCGGCGTTGGTCACATGGTGCCAATGTCGCTTGTGGTTCACGCCCAACACGTAGTCGATGGGCTTATCGAAGAGGTTGATAATCTGATCGATGAAGTGCGAACCCCAATCAAAGATCGCACCGCCTGATACGTCAGCGTCTGAGTGCCAGTAGTCGCATGGGCGCGAATAGCCTCCGACGAAGCTGTCGTACTGGAACACCTCGCCGATCAATCCCTCGTTGACGAGTCGACGCAGTGTGACGAAGTCGCGGTCAAAACGCCGGTTCTGGTAGACAACCAAAGTAAGCCCGCGCGCGGCAGCCAAAGCGATCAACTCATCACATTGAGCCACGGTGAGGGCCATCGGCTTTTCGAGAACTACGTGGATTCCGCGCTGGAGTGCAGCGTGGGCCCAGTAGTAGTGGGAGTCTGGGGGAGTAGAAATCACTACTGCATCAATGCTTTGGGAATCGAGCATCGCGGTCGCATCGGTAAATGCGGTGGCCTGCGGCGCCAACTCGAGTGCCGCGGCCAACCGCTCAGGGTTCATATCGCAGACCGCGGTGAGTTTGAGCCCGTCGGTCGCGCTGATGGCCAAATTGTGCTCGTGCCCGATTGCTCCGTAGGCCAGTAGTCCCATGCGCATTTCAGGTACGTTACTGGACTTCGAGCAGCTTCGCGATTTCACGCCCAATGACCTGCTGGCCTTTGGGATTGGGGTGAAATGACGCACTGTTGAACCCTTGAAATGTGGTCAGGCCAAATACCCACGAGTCGGCATTGGCACAGACCCCGTGGCCGGTAGGCGAATCGCCCGAACTGGACCAAGCGCCGGTCACCGGTGTCCACCCGAGCGCAACGGTGGCGCCGATTTGGGAGTTCAGCGTGCCGTTCGCAAGCGAAAGCGTGAACGTTTGCCCAGAACCTGCGGTAAAGGGGTAGGTCGGGCCGGGTGTCGGCAGCAGCTGGGTATCGCGGGCCCAGGCGAAGTCACTGGCATCGATGGTCAAGTAAGTGCAGGGACCACCACTTGCGGCGCGAGTGATATCCGGGTACATCGTCGGCAAAATCAGCGCGTCGGGTGCGAGTTTCAATGGGGACACTGCGCCGGACCCGCTTACCGCGCAGACGGTGCCACCTAGGCAACCCGCGAGCCGTGCATAGTTTGCCGGTAGTTTTCCGAGCTCGGCTTGCACTCCGTCGTGCAAGGTTGGATATCGAGCTAAAGTGCCATTTGTTGCTCGACGAATCGGGCAGTCATTATTGAGCGCACATGAAGTCAGCACGGTGGTAAAGCCGGTGTCGTTGCCGCCAAGTGAAATACTCGCGATATCAATTGGGCGGTCGCCGATAAGTGCGCGCAGTTGCTGGATCTGACTCGTGGTTTGCCCCGCGGCCTGTTGCGGTCCAAGTGCCCCGCCATCAATCGTGGCGCCGCTGCAGGCCACGTCGACGAGGGTGACCGAGGAGGAGGGTGAGGATTTCTCCAAGGCCAGTGCCGCCTGCGCGGGTGCTCCGCGCACACTCCTATTGCAATTGTCATCATCCCAATAGGGAGCAAATGCGCCAGCTTCGGAAAGCCAGGCGTCAACATTTCGGGGGTTACCCTCACCGGAAGCATATGAGTCACCGATTACCACAAACAAGATGTTCTTAACCGCCGCGGGCAGGCTTTGCAAAGCCCGCTTCTTGCCCGATTGCACGGTCAGCCGAAAGTTGTAGTCACCCTCGGGGAGGGTCAACGTGGTCTTGCAAGTCTTCTTCTTCAGAGCGCGGGGGGCAGTGGTCGTGATGACGGTTTGACCCTGCGAGATGGTCCAGCTGTAGTTGTCGCCGGTGGATGCACAGGCTGATAGCTGCACCGGATAGCCCGCCGGGTCCAAGTACCAAGAAAGTGCACCACCTATTAGGCGCTCATTGGGCTGGGCAATGAAGTTGCCGGCACCGATGAACGTGGCCGACGGCTGCAAAGCGAGTGCGCCACTTTTCGGAACACCCCCGTCACCGTCAATGAAGCCATCGCCATTAGCGTCCTTGCTTTGCGGGACCATGAGCCAAGTGCCCTTTGCCACCGGCGCTGGCGCTGCCTGCGCCGGAGCACTCGCAAAAATTGTTGAACCGACAAGCACCGCAATAAAAATGCTCATGGGTCGCCGGTGCACGGACCAACGGTAAGTCATTTGCGCGATATCAACCAAACGGGCAATGGCGGCACCGCGAATTACAGCAGTAGCCGCGTTTTCGGTGGGCGGCGGCCGTCATTACATACAGCCCGGTATCTGGATCTAGGTAGCCAGGGTCGCCGCGGTCGATGGCCTCTTGATGAGCCGATGAATCAGTCATGCGGGGTTCGTCGGTGCACGCGGATCGGGACGTCGCCGGCGGCTCGATACGTTGCCCGCGGCTCAGCCTTTGGTATCGGCTGACGGGGGTCGGCGGGCTCCCAGGTGACTTGGTGCGCAGCAAGTAACAAGATGATGCGCGACTCCAGCAAGGCAAAATGCTCACCGAGGCACTTGCGGGTGCCGGCGCCAAACGGGAAGTAAGCACCGCGCGGCAGGGTCGAGGCAAAGTCAGCGCTCCAGCGCTCAGGATCCCAAGTATGTGGGTCGGTAAACCACCTAGGGTCGCGCTGCGTTACGTATTGACTGACCAGCACGTGCGCGCCGGCCGGCACTTTCACACCGCAGATATCCAGATCACGTAGGGCTCGACGCGGTGCCACCCAAACCGGCGGCGCCATGCGCAAGGATTCGGAAAGCACCTGCCCAGCCACGTCGGCTTGCATCGCCTCCTCGAGGGTTGGCGCCCGACCTTCGCGCACCCAAGGTGAGGCATCAGCTTCGCGTTGCAGGGCCGCCAGCACATCTGGGCGGGCGGCGAGCCAACTAAATGCCCACGTGAGCATGTTGGCGGTGGTCTCGTGGCCGCTCAGGATCAAAGTCAAGGCCTCGTCGCGAATTTCCTCATCGGTGAACTGCGAGCCGTCTTCGTCACGAAGTGATAGCAGCAGGCTAAGCAGGTCGCTGGTATCGGTCGGGTCGTAAGTCGCGCGCCGCTCGGCAATGAGTTCCTCGGCGATTTCAGCGAGAACGTCGGCGGATTCGTGGAACTTTTGCCAGTAGGGCAGTGGCACGCTGTCGAGTCGATCCAGCCCCGGCAGCATCGTGCGCTCGATACGGTCAATTGCAACACCCATGTGCTCGCCTATTTGGTCTGCGAAGCGCAGGGCATCGGTGCCAAAGAGGGTCTCGGCGACGATGGAGAGGGTAAGCCTCATCATCGCAGGCGCAAGCAGCACGACTTCACCGTCTTGCCAGGCGCCAATTTGACCCGTGGTCAAGTCGGTCATCAAGGTTGCGTAGCCATCGAGCCGGGATTTTTGAAATGGCGGTTGCATCATGCGGCGATGTCGCATGTGGATTGGCTCTTCGTTGGTCAGTAGGCCTTCACCGAGAACTTTTCGCATCCGGGCGAAGCCAACACCTTTGACGAAAGAGGACTGCTGCGCGATGGTGACTTCATAAACCATCGCGGGAGCGAAGAGTCCGATAAAAAGTTGACCCGCCAGAAAAAATGACGATGCATCTCCGTAAGTGTCACGAAGGTTCAGCAGGAACTCCGGGGTATCCCGCTGGAACTTAAGGAGCAGCGAAGCCGGAATGAGCGGGCGTGGCCCATTTGGTAGTTGCAGGTGTGCGGCGGCCCGACGTTTGATCGGTGGGGGGGTAATTGCATAGGACTGTGGCCTGGGCGTGGTGAATGGCCTAGCTAGTGACATGTGCCCCCCTGTTGGCAGAAGTACCCTTAGTCAGCCACCAGTTTGCTCTATCGAGGCCGGCGGCGCCACTAATACGGTGCGCACCCGGGTGCTGGCCACGATGACGCCGGCAATTGAACTCAGTGAGAGCAGGATCCAACCAAGGGACCACCCGTACTCCTGGACAACCAAACCGATGATGATCGGTGCCAGACCCGCACCAAGCCAGCACATGGCGTTGTAGATCCCCTGGGCCTGGCCGATCCGGGCGGTGGGCACCGCAGCGACGATCACGGTAACCGTGAGCGAAGCCCAGGCCATGCCGGAGATCGCGGCCACGATCACAAGCACGGCGGAGATCGGATAGGCACCGGTGCCCGCGACGATAAGTAGCAATGCGGCCGTGAGCAGCCCGATTAGGCAGATCAACAGGACCCGAGCCCGCGGCCACCTGTCGGCCGCCATCCCCATGAGGACCCGGACGGCGCCGGCGGTCAGCATGACGAAGGCGAAGGCGGCTGCGGCGCCGCCGTATGACCACCCACGTGCGGTGAATAGGTAAAGCGACAGTAAGGCCGTGATGCCAACCTGACTGGCCGTGAGCAAAATCGCGGCGACATAGATGGGGGTAAGTAATTGCCAGGGGATGGCCGGCTGGGCGCCACTGGATATTTCGGGATCGGTAATTTGGGTCGGCCTGTTTTGGTGCCCCGGGTGGCGCAGCGCAACTGCCATGGCGATCCCGGCGACGATAAGTGCCACGGCAAGTGCGGTCAGAGCAGCGGCTATCCCCGCCTGCAGGGCAATGATCGGCAGGGCTAGGCCAGCAATGCCAGCACCGATAGGGATGGCCGCCTGGCGGGTACCAAATGCCAAACCCAGCCGGGGATGCCCGGTAAATGAACCAGACATGCCCTTGATGATGCCGATGCTCGGTGCGGCCGCGCTGATCCCGGAGACAACCAGAAGGGCGCCCATCCAGATGAACTGCTTCTCAAGTGCGGCCACGGCGGCCAGCAGCAGGGCGCCCGCGGTAACCAAGAGACCAAAAACGCTGACGAATCGATCCGAGGTGCGGTCGGCGATGCGACCCCAGGCGATGACCGCAATTGCCGCCGCGACCCCGGCAAGGCCAAATAGCAACCCGATTGTTGCCGTATCGAAGCCGGCTTGCAGATGGATCGCCGGGCCGAGTGCTGGTAGCCCAAGTTGTAACCCGGAGATGGCTCCTTGGGCAAAGACCGAGGCGACAAGTACCACCCAGGTTTTGCGAAGGCGATGGGTCACGGAGTCAGTGTGCCGTGAGTAACTGCCTTGCCATCACGACGCGCTGAACCTGATTGGTGCCTTCGTAGATCTGGGTGATCTTGGCATCGCGCATCATGCGCTCGACCGGGTAATCGCGGGTGTAGCCGTAGCCACCTAGGATTTGCACGGCGTTCGTGGTGACTTCCATCGCCATATCCGAGGTGAAGCATTTACTGGCAGCGGAGAAGAAGGTTAGGTCGGGATCTTGACGCTCACTGCGCGCGGCAGCCGCGTAGGTCAATTGGCGCCCGGCTTCGATATTCATCGCCATATCGGCGAGCATGAATTGAATCGCCTGCAATTCACTGATGGGCTTGCCAAATTGCACGCGCTCCTTCGCATAACCGGTGGCAAAATCCAAGGCACCCTGCGCGAGACCAAGGGCTTGGGCGGCGATGGTGATGCGGGTGTGGTCCAAGGTGCGCATCGCCAGGCCGAACCCGTCGCCTACCTCGCCGATTACTCGGTCATCGCCCAGTTCGACGTTATCGAGATACACCTCACGCGTTGAGGAGCCGCGAATACCCAACTTGCGTTCGTGGGCGCCAAAACTGATCCCGACGTCCTCGCGGTCGACGACGAATGCGCTGATGCCATTGCGGGCTCCGCCATTCGGGTCGGTTACGGCCAAAACGGTGTAGTAGCGGCTCTCCCCAGCGTTCGTGATCCATTTCTTCGCGCCGTTTAAGAGCCAACCGTTACTAGTGCGCACCGCCTTGGTCGTCATCGCGGCCGCGTCCGAACCCGCGGCACTTTCCGAAAGGCAGTAAGACCACATATCGGCGCCACTTGCCAGCCCCGGCATGAGTGCCTGCTTCATCGCCGGCGACCCGGCCAGCAACACCGGTGTAGAACCAAGTTTGTTGACGGCCGGGATCAGCGAGGAGCTGCCGCATACCCGGGCCACCTCCTCAATGATGATGCACACGGCGAGTGCATCTGCCCCTTGGCCGCCGTACTCGACGGGCACGTGGGCCGCGTGCAGGTCGGCGCCGACCAGCGCGGCTAGGGCCTCGGCGGGAAACCGCTCCAGCTCGTCGACTTCGGCGGCCCAGGGGGCGATTTTATCCTCAGCCAGCGCCCGCGCCGTCGCCCGTAACTGGTCGTACTCCTGCGGCAACTGATAAAGATCAAAGGACGTCATTGCTTATTCGTACACCATTTGGCCGGCGCTGTCGCGGTCGGGAGACAGCCGGGGCCGCGCACCCAGCGGCCCACGGGCCGATGCTTGGCGATAACCTCCAATCCTCAGCAAAGGTGGAGTCGGCAAATGGGTGAAATAACTGGTGACACGATCCGGATCGTGGCAATCGGCGGGAGCACCCGGCCGGATTCATCAAGTGAGCGGGCCTTGCTCGCGGCGGTGCGGGGCGCGCGAGCCAAAGGCGCCCACGTTGATGTGATCACCAGCCGCGATCTCCTGTTCCCGATTTATGACACCGAGACCACCGATCGTGACCCACTGGCGGTGGCTTACTTGGCCAAGGTCGCGCAGGCCGATGGCTTGATCATCGCCAGCCCCGGCTATCACGGGGCCATCAGCGGGATGATGAAAAACGCCCTCGACTACATCGAGGATCTGCGAGATCGCGAAGGCGGCTACCTGCACGGGATGTCGGTCGGCTGCATTTCGGTCGCCTACGGATGGCAGGCGACGGTTAGCACCCTCCAGCAATTGCGGCAGATCGCCCATGCCCTGCGGGGCTGGCCCACCCCACTTGGCGCCACGGTCAACGCCGGTCTGACCAAGCTCGATGCCGAAGGTAACAGTGATGACACCGCGACGGTCGGCCAACTGGAAATGGTTGGCCACCAAGTAGTTGAGTTCGCCAACATGAAACGTCAATCAAAAGCCGGAGCGTAAATTGATCAGTGTCGCCGAACTTGACCAGCAGACCGAGCTATTGATTTCGACACTCGCCACGATGCACGACGCACAGGTTGGTGCGCCCAGCCTGCTGCCTGGTTGGTCGCGGGGGCATGTGCTTGCGCATATTGACGGCAATGCCCGCGGGCTGGCCCGGTTGGCGAGATGGGCCCGAGATGGCAACCGACGCGACATGTATATCTCACCGGAAGTACGCGAGGGTGATATTCAACTCCATTCTTCGCGCAGCCTGCGCCAACATCAGCATGCGATTACGCAGTCAGCGCGGGAGTTTGCTGATGAGTTCGTCCTGCTCAGTGCTGATCAACTAACAACTGAAGTCGAATTACGAAATGGCCGGTTGGTCAAAGCCAAAGGGTTGCTCAAGTTGCGCCTGCAGGAGGTGGCGATTCATCACCTAGACCTAGACCTAGTGGGCACTTTTGGGCCGGACCAGTGGCCTGCTGCCATGGTGGACCAACTGCTACCCGAAGTAGCCCGGGATTTCCAAGACCGTGGTGAGCCCTCGGTGGGCCGGCTCAAAAGCACCGATGGCATCGAATACGAAATCGACCCGAGCTCGAAGATCGAAGTCACCGGTTCGGCGCCGCAGCTTTTGGCGTGGCTCCTGGGTCGAAGTGATGGCAGCGACCTAGTGTGCACCGGTGCGGTCGCCTTGCCCGCGGTGCCCAGCTGGCGCTGATTGCTCCTAGGGCTCTAAAAGTCTCCGGCACCCCGCCGCAGCTGCCCGATGGTCCGGACAATGTCATTGACCCCGCGCGCACTAAGACCGGTATCGGTAAATACTTCGTCATTGAGGGCGGCGGTTGCCTTCTCGGCGAGGCCGCGGCCAGCGGGCGCTAGCTCAACCAAGGTTGCACGCCGGTCGGTGGGGTGCGGAAGTCGACGCACGAGTCGAGCCGCCTCCAACCGATCAACGGCATTGGTGACACTGGTTTGATGCACCTGCAATCTTGAGCCGATGGTGCGCATCGGCAGCGCTCCGCGCTTGCTGAAATATAACAACATCAGCACCTCGTACCGGGCAAAACTGACGTCGAATGGTCGCAGCACCGCTTCTACCCGGGCCAGGTAAATCTGATGCGCCCGCATGATGGAGGTGACCGCCGCCATGCCATCGCTGGCGCCCTCCCAGCCGTGGGCTGACCACTGCCGTTGGGCTTCGGCGATCGGGTCGCTGGCCAGCCGAGGGGTTGGTGGTTGCCGAGTCGTGGGCTTTCGCGCCGGTGCCATGGCGGCAATCGTAGGGGCGGGGCCGCACCCGGGGCGGCCACCGGTCATCAATAGTAGGATGTCCTAGTATTTGACTTGCTACTAAATTGCCCGCGGGGCACCTGGTCGGTCAGGGGAGATGGGGTTGGCGATGGCAACCGGGGCTTTGCATGTGCCAGCGCATCCGGTGCGCTTTGTCACCGCCGCAAGTTTGTTCGATGGCCATGACGCCGCCATCAACATCATGCGCCGGCTGCTGCAGTCCCAGGGCGTCGAAGTAATTCATCTCGGGCACGACCGCAGCGTCGAGGATGTTGTCACCGCCTGCCTGCAAGAAGATGTGCAGGGGGTGGCCGTCTCCTCATACCAAGGTGGGCACGTTGAGTACTTCACCTATTTGGTCGAGCGGTTAGCCGAACGCGGTGCCGGGCATGTCAAGGTTTATGGCGGCGGCGGCGGAGTTATTGTGCCAGCCGAAATCGAATTACTGTCTAGAATCGGTGTGCATATTTTCAGCCCCCAAGATGGTCAACGGCTCGGGCTGCCGGGGATGATAAACGGGCTGGTCGCCGAGTGTGATCACGAACTCACGGCCGGGGCGATGGGCCTTGATGATCTCCTTACCGGCTCGATCCCGGCCCTTGCTCGCACGATAACGGTGCTGGAGTCAGGCCGCGATAGCCAGCTCGCCGCCGCAATTGGTGCGGCAGCTGCTACTCGAACCACGCCGGTCCTTGGGATCACCGGCACCGGTGGCTCCGGAAAATCATCGTTGACCGATGAGTTGGTGCGGCGCCTTCGGATCGATGGTCAGGACAAATTGCGGATAGCCGTGCTCGCCATCGACCCGACGCGCCGGCGAGGTGGTGGAGCTCTACTGGGTGATCGCATTCGAATGAACAGCATTGATCCGGATGTGGTGTTCTTCAGGTCACTTGCTACCCGCGAGTCAGGGGGGCAGACCCCGGCAGCTTTAGTCGATGTCATCAATGCATGTAAGGCATCGGGCTTTGATCTCGTCATTGTCGAGACTCCCGGGATCGGCCAAGGCGATGCCGCTATCGTGCCGTACGTCGACGTCTCGCTCTATGTCATGACTCCTGAATATGGCGCCGCCTCCCAGCTTGAGAAAATCGACATGTTGGATTTTGCTGACGTGGTGGCGGTCAACAAGTACGAGCGCCGCGGCGCGGAAGATGCCCGCCGCGATGTCGCGCGCCAACTCGTCCGCAACCGGGGTGCTTTCGGCACACCTTGGGAGGAGATGCCGGTTTTCGGGACAAGTGCCGCGCGCTTTTCTGATGATGGGGTTACCGCGCTGTACCACTTCCTCGTTGGGTTGCTCAGGGCAAATGGGCTATGTCAATTTGATGGTGTGCTACCGGTTGTTGCCGGGCGCATATCCACCGGCCTCACCGGGATCCTCCCGCGCGGCCGGGAGCGCTACCTCGCGGAGATCGCTGATTGCGTCCGGCGCTATCACGCGGTGACCGAGCGGCAATCGGCGATAGCGCGATCCGCGCAGCAGTTGCGGGTCACTCGCGCACTACTCGAGGCAAGGGATGAGGCCCTACCTGCTGCCGCAGTCGACACCGCGCTAGCGGATGTCAATGCCGAGTTTGATCCAGCGGAGCAGGCGCGATTGGCGAATTGGCCAGCGTTGCGCGATACCTATGCTGGCGATGAGCAGGTGTACCTGATTCGCGGCAAGGAGATTCGCACTCCTTTAACTAGAACCACGCTTTCTGGTACCCGGGTGCCAAGGGTTGCCCTGCCGCGCGATGATGAGGACGGCGCCCTCCTTCGGTTCCTTAGATCCGAGAACCTGCCGGGGTACTTTCCGTTTACCGCTGGGGTATTCCCATTCAAGCGCACCGAGGAAGCCCCGGCCCGCATGTTCGCCGGCGAAGGTGATGCCCAGCGCACCAATCGACGCTTTCACCTACTTAGCGCTGGGCAGCCGGCGACCCGACTCTCGACCGCATTTGACTCGGTAACCCTCTACGGGCGTGACCCATCACCGATGCCCGATGTTTACGGCAAGGTTGGCACCTCGGGGGTGTCAATAGCCACCCTCGATGACATGCGCGATCTTTATGCGGGGTTCGACCTATGCGCACCGACTACTTCGGTATCGATGACCATCAACGGCCCCGCACCGGCGATCTTGGCGATGTTCTTGAATACGGTAATTGATCAGCAGCTGGCCAAGTTTGCCGACACAGAGGGCAGGGACCCGGACTCGAGCGAAACCAAGGCGATCAGGGCCAGAGCGCTGGCTACGGTGCGAGGCACTGTCCAGGCCGATATTCTCAAGGAGGATCAAGGGCAGAACACGTGCATCTTCTCCACCGAATTTGCCTTGCGTGCGATGGCTGATATCCAGCAGTGGTTCATTGAAAATGAAGTACAGAACTTTTACTCGGTCTCGATTAGCGGTTATCACATTGCCGAGGCTGGGGCTAACCCGATCAGCCAGTTGGCTTTCACCTTGGCGAATGGTTTCACCTATGTCGAGGCCTATTTGGCGCGCGGCATGGCGATCGATGACTTCGCGCCAAATTTGTCATTCTTCTTCTCAAATGGCATGGATGCCGAATACACCGTGCTTGGTCGCGTGGCACGCCGCATTTGGGCGGTGGCGATGCGCGATAAGTACGGAGCGAGTGAGCGCGCGCAGAAATTGAAGTATCACGTGCAAACCTCCGGTCGGTCACTGCACGCGCAGGAGATGGACTTCAACGACATCCGCACCACCTTGCAGGCCCTTTGCGCGCTTTACGACAACGCAAACTCACTTCATACCAATGCTTTTGACGAGGCAGTCACCACGCCATCTGAGCAATCGGTGCGGCGGGCCCTGGCGATTCAAATGATCATTGACCAGGAGTGGGGATTATCGGCCACCGAGAACCCCCTCCAAGGCGCGGCCATCGTTGAGCAACTGACCGACATTGTCGAAGAAGCAGTACTTGTCGAGTTCGAGCGGATCGCCGATCGTGGGGGAGTACTCGGTGCGATGGAGACCGGATATCAGCGCGGGCGTATTCAAGATGAATCAATGCTCTACGAACAACGCAAGCATGACGGCAGCCTGCCCATTATCGGAGTCAACACCTTCTTGGCCGATGCCAGCGACCAGGTGACCGCAACCGTGGAACTTGCCAGAGGTACCCAGGCGGAGAAGGAATCGCAATTGCGCCGGCTGGCGGACTTTCAGGAGCGAGGCCGCGAACTGGCCCCGGCTGCACTTGCTCAACTCAAGCTGGCCGCCGCCACGGGGGGCAATGTTTTCGCGGCGTTGATGGAGGCGGTGCAAACCTGCTCCTTGGGCCAGATCACCTCGGCATTCTTCGAGGTGGGCGGTCAGTACCGCCGCAATGTCTGACGTACCATTTGCCCATGACATCTAACTCGGTCAAGAGCTCACCTAAATCCGTCAAAGTCAGGTTGCTTGCAGCCGGCGCCACCGTGATCAGCGCGGCTGCGATCGCACCAGGCCTTGCTACCCCCGCGCTGGCCGCCGATTCCCCGTACGACATCAACGAGTCGGTTAAATCCTGGAGCACGGCGGCCGCAATGCTGGGCACGGCTGGATCGCTTTGGGAGCCGGCTGATACTGCTGGATTACGCCGCACCAGCAAGGTTGACGTCATCACTTACAACCTGGTGATCACAAACGGGGCGGTAACAAGTGGCGACACTTTTGCAGGGGCCACCTACGGCCGGCCAGCCAAAGGATTTCAAATTCTCGAGAAGTGGGCCGAGACCGGATTTGCAGCCGATCCCGAGCCATCGACGAGCTTGGCCAAGGTCGGCAACGTCAAGATCAAGCTCGGGGAGCCAGGCACCCAGATCACCTTGACCGCGCAAGTCTTTGCGAACTGCTTCAAGCAGCCGTCGAACGCAAACCCAAAGGAAGTTCCGGCCGGTTACCGCTGCAAGAAGAGCGACGTCCTGGCAACGGGTGGAATGCTCAAGATGACTGCCCGGCCACCGTCAACCATGACGGAGCCGGGTGACACGGGCATTGTCCTTCAATCAACCGGTCTGAGCTACGACCAACTGGTAGCCATCGCATCGAGTTTGACGCAGGTTGCCCCGGACCCAAATGCGGGGGCCGGTTCGGCGCAAATGCGAGCCGTCTGCCGGCAGATGGTGACAGCTGAATTGACATTTGCGGCGGCGGATAAATTGGCGCAGGCTAATGGCTACACCGCCCGGTTGGCCAGTGTTAATGGCAAACCGCAGGCGTTGACCATGGACTATCGGGTTGATCGAATGAATCTCTCGACGGTTATCAACGCTGTCACCGAGTGCACCTACGGCTAACCCCTAGACGCCAGATCGGGTGCCCGACGGGATTCGAACCCGCAACATCAGCCACCACAAGGCTGCGCTCTACCGTTGAACTACGAGCACCACGGGCCAAGAGCCCCGATGCCGGGGCCTTGCCTGCCCGCAGAATCTAGCAGCCGACGGGCTGTGACCTTTAATTGAGGTGCGTAGCCGTGCCATGGTCAACGACGTGGCTTTGACCTAGGGCTTTTGCGGTGGCTGAATCGGGCCCGGGTTGGGCGACGAACACCGCATCACGGTAGTAGCGCAATTCGGCGATGGACTCGCGGATGTCAGCCAGTGCGCGGTGGTTACCAGTTTTTTCCGGGGCACCGTAATAGACGCGCGGGTACCAGCGGCGCGTGAGTTCCTTGATGCTGGACACATCAATCAGTCGGTAATGCAAATAGGAGTCGAGTTCGGGCAGGTATTTGGCTAAGAAGCCGCGGTCGACATACACACTTGACCCGGCGAGGTGCCCCTTGCCGGCCTCCGGCACATGTTTTTGGATATAGGCCATTACCTGCTGCTGGGCATCGGCCAAGGTGGTGCCGTTCGGTATCTCATCGATCAGGCCCGAAGTCTTGTGCATGTTGACGACGAATTCATCCATCGCAGCAATCGGCTCGGGGTTGGCCTTGACTACTACATCGATGCCGCCGTCGAGTTCGGTTAGGTCGGCCTCGGTCACGATGCAGGCGATTTCAACAATCTCGTCTGTGTTGAGGTCAAGCCCGGTCATCTCAAGGTCGATCCAAACCATGCGATCATTAGCCATGTCCTTACTCTACTGAGCGGCTCGCCACCTATTTCGCGGCCCAGTTGACGATATCGGCCGAGGTGATGATGCCTACCAGTCGCTCTTCGTCGGTGATGACGGGCACGGCATCGACCATATGCGCACTCATGATGGCTGCAGCTTCATGTACTGATCGTTCTGGGCTGATTGAGAGTTGGGGTACGCGCTCCAGGGCCGAGCCGATGGTCATCGTGCCTAGATGCTCAATAGTCGTTGGGATGTCAGAGAGCACGGTGCGATCACTAAGCACCCCAAGGCAACCACCACTTGAATCGACCACGACAAGATGACGCAGTCCTGAGATGACCAGCATCTGCCATGCATCCCAAAGGGAATCTGTGACAGCCGCCGTCAGCACTGGGGCGGACATCAATTCACCCACGAGGGCCGCATCCGAGGGGCGCGCATGCACCATCATGCGGACTCAGGTCTGCCGGCGGCCGGGACGACGGCAATCGGTACCTCGGTCTGGTGCATTACGGATCTACTGATCGAGCCGACGATGGCTCCGACGATTCGGCCGTGCCCGCGGGTCCCGACCACGAGCATCGCCGCACCCGCCGCAGCCGCGACTAGCGACTCCGCGGTGTTGCCGCGGACCACTCGAGTTTCGACGATCACATCTGGGTATTTCTCGGTGAAGCCGCCTAGGGCAACCGTGGTGAGCCTGATCTCGTCCTCGATATTTCCCGATAGGGCCACCGGGAAGGTGGTGTCGGAAAATGCAATGAGGTCGTAGGAGGGAATATCCCAGGCGTGCAGTGCCACCAGCTGCCAATCATGGGTGCTGGCCTGATCGAAGGCATACTCCAGTGCGGCCTGGGATGCCGGTGAGCCGTCGAGGCCAACAACGATTTGGCTCGCCTTCGGCCTTGGCTCATCGCGGACAATCACCACCGGGCACTGCGCGTGGGCGGCAATCTGTGTGCTGACTGAACCAAGCAGGAGACCCTTGAAGCCTCCTCGCCCACGTGAACCCACGACAATGGCCGCAGCGCTTAATGAGGCATCGAACAATGCGCCGCTTGGTGACCCGACAACTGACGTGGTGAGGATGTCATCGCAGGGGAGGTTGTCGGCTAGCGTTCGCAACTCATTGGCGGCGGCATCTCGAATATCGTCCATCACATGAGGTGACATCGGCACACCAGGGCCAAATGCATACGAGGTTACGGCGGGCAAGATCGCGAACAGCAAGGTCAGCCCGCGCCCGTGGATCGCGGCTTCGTTCGCCGCCCAAATGGCGGCGCGCTCTGAGTGCTCGCTACCGTCGATGCCGACGACGATGCGACCCCGATACATGTCTTCCATGATTTGATTCTGGGGGCAGGCGCTGGCCCGGTTAAGTGAAACAGGTCATTAGCAATGGGGACCTAAGTCCCGGATTTCGGCTCTAGACTCGGTCGGCGGCGAACAGCCCGAAGGCCAGCAGGATCAAGAAGAGCAGCAGGACCAGGGCCGGCATCGCCTCGCGGACCTCGTGGAGCCGGATGTGCAAGGCGATGGCACCAACCATCATGACCCCCAGCCCAATGGTGGCAATTAGCGTTAAGACGGTTGGGAGGACGGTTGCGATGGGTGGCAGGAGCAGGCCCAGGCCGCCAAGAAGCTCGAGGGCGCCGATCAGTTTGATCAACTTCGAGTCCACGGATCCGGCCCACGCCATGCGCTCTTTAAGTTTCGCTTTGGCGGACACCAACTTGGTCAGCCCGGCCGCCACGAAGGTGAAGGCCAAGAGAAATTGGAGGATCCAGACCGCATAGCTCATGATCCGGGAAGGTAGCAGATAATCTGCCCCTGTGGCCGACATTGTTTATCCTCCGATCATCTTGACCGCCAAAACCCTGTTCAAGGTATTGGGGATCCGGTTTGACATCGTCGGCACCGAGAACCTGCCCCGGGTTGGTGGCGCGATCATTGCGATCAATCACACCAGCTATTTGGATTTCGCCCTCTCGGGCATTCCGGCTGATCGCGTCGGCCACCGGTTGGTGCGCTTCATGGCCAAAGATGGCATCTTCAAGCATCCAATCGCGGGCCCGTTAATGCGCGGGATGCATCACATACCGGTCGACCGAGATGCCGGCTCGCAGGCATTTCGTGATGCCGTTCGCGCTCTGAAGGACGGTGAACTGGTTGGGATTTTCCCCGAGGCCACCATGAGCCGCTCAATGGAAATAAAGGAAATCAAAAACGGTGCGGTGCGCATGGCCGCGGCCGCCAAGGTGCCGTTGATCCCGATGATCGTTTTGGGTGGTGCTCGAATACTGAGCTACGGGCGCAAGGATCTCACGCGGGGCCGTACCGTTGCCATGACAATCGGGGCACCCATGCACCCCACGCGCAGCGATGACGCCGAAGTTCTAAACGAGCAATTGCATCAGCAGCTCGAGCAATTGCTCGATGAGACAATTGATCGGTATCCGAAGCCAACGCCGGAGGAACTCAAAGCTCCCGACGGTCCGTGGTGGCTACCGGCTCGGCGGGGAGGAACGGCGCCGACTTTGGCGGAAGCCGAAGCCATCGAAACTCGGATACGCACGGAGCGCACGGAGCGCACGGAGCACACTGCGCCGGTGAAAGAGGAAGAGCCCCCGAGTCCGGGGCCTTGATCCATGCGCGAACTGATCTTGCACATTGGTAGGGCCAAAACGGGCACAACCACCTGGCAACTGATGGTGGCCCTGAACCGCCAGGTGCTCCAACCAGCCGGCATCAACATCCCCCAGTTTTTCCGAGGCGATAATCACGGTGAACTGGCGGTGGCGTTCGCTAACCAACCCGGTCGACTCGGTCGTGGCTATGCGGTCGAGAGCCATGAAGATCAGGTGGAGCTGCGGGGCAAACTGCAGCGGAAATTCGAACGTGAATTGACCGATGGCACTTGGCTTTTTACGAGTGAGCACCTTTCGACGCGGCTTAGAACCGCCGCGGAAGTTGACTCCCTTTACGAGTTTCTATCAGGCCACTTCGACCAGATCAAGGTATTCGCTTATGTGCGTAGACCAGATGACCTAGCCCCGAGTGCTTTTGCGGAAACCATCAAGGCGGGGCGTACCCATGGATTCAATCGAAAATACGTGCTGTCGGCCCGGGCGTTTTTCGACCACGCAGAGTTCGCGCAAAGGTGGGAGCGGCCGCATCGCAGCGACATCACTTTCACCCTTCGCCCCTACCTGCGCGAAGGGCACCTCGACGATATGTGGCGGACGCTATTCACGCTGGCTGATGCCCGGCCGCCGCTACCGCAATTGGTGGTGCCACCGGCCCCGGCCAATGAGGCACTTTCAGCCGCCGCGCTGCGCTACCTGCAAGAAGTCAACCCGCTGGTGCCGGACGGGGCGTTAACCAATCGCAACCGGCGGGCGCTGATCGCCACCTTGGCCGGTCAGCAGGGGGCTAACCTCCTGTTGGCCCCCACTGTCGCCGCGGCACTGGCTGCGCAGGGGTTGTTGGCGGGTGGCTTGCGCGAGCGGGATCTCGTCGGCGATATCGGGGATATGCGGTGGCAGGTGTGGTTCGCTGCGGCGCCGTCGGTAACCGGCGACTGGCCGCGACTAAGTGATGCTGAGCGGGATGAGTTTGCGGAGCGTTGTGCGGTGGCCGGAGTCACCTTCAACTCCGAGGCGGAAGTAGAGAGCACCAAACCGGGCACCACCTTGCGGGCGATCCGTCGGGCAGCGATTCGATTGACCCAGCGGTGATCGGTTACGGTTCGGGCAGGCAGTAAACCTAAAGGAGTGAAGATGAGCAGCGTTATTGAATACACAATGCACGTGCAGCCCGGAGCGTACGAAACCGTGATGGCGGCATACGTGGATTTCGCTGATCGCTTTGGCGAGCGGAACCCATCCGAAGACCTAATTCTTGTTACCGGGGATCCGGTCACCGGCGTGATCCGAGGCATCGGGGTTTTCTTGTCCGATGAGGAAGCCGCGGACGTGGTAAGTGCTGGCATGTTCGTTGACTTCCGCGACAGTGTCGCCGATTTACTGACGACTGTTCCCAGTCGAGTCGACCTCGAGCTAGTGCATGTCTTCGTTAAGTAGCTAGAGCGGCCCGCGGCCGGCGTGGGATCATGAACGCCGCTGCCGCGGCGAGGATTGCCAACGCGCCTGCCAAAAACCAAGCGGTTGCATAGTTTCCGAATTGCTCTCTCATGACGCTGCTTGCGGAGGCTGCGACGGCGGCACCGATCATGTGGGCTGCAAAAACCCAGCCGAAGATTATGCTGCCACGTTCTGTCCCGTAGATCTCACGGCACAAGGTTGCGGTTGGCGGGACAGTGGCCACCCAATCGAGTCCAAATAAAATCATCACCAAAACGAGCGGCGGATCAATATCTGGGCCGAGGATTACCGGCAATGCGATCAGGGCCACTCCGCGCAGCCCGTAGTAAATGCCCAGCAGCAACCGTGGATTGACGCGATCGGTCAACCATCCCGAGCCAATAGTTCCGATGATGTCGAACACTCCGACCAGGGCTAGAAGTCCGGCGGCGGTTGTCGCACCCATGCCATGATCGTGGGTGGCGGGTACGAAATGCGTACTGATGATGCCGTTAGTTGTCCAGCCGCAGATGAAGAAAGTTCCGGCCAGGAGCCAGAAGGCGCGCGTCTTGGCGGCAAATGCCAGAGTGGTCAGGGCAGCGCGGGCGGCACTTATCGCGCTGTGGGTCGTGTTTTGCGAGCCCTCTTCGGAGGTTATGTCTTCGGTCGAACCGTAGGGACGCAGACCGACGTCCTTGGGGCGATCTCGAATTACCACCCACACGAGTGGGATCAGCGCGATACACATGACTGCGATACCAAAACTGGCATAACGCCAACCGAAACTGCCGATGACATTGGAGATGAGGGGGAGGAAAACCAATGAGCCGGTCGCCCATGCGGCGCCGAGCACCCCCATCACCAGGCCTCGGTGTTTGACGAACCAGCGGTTCGCAACCAAAGCGCCGAAGACCAGCGCGGTGGAACCGGTGCCTAAGCCAACAAGTACACCCCACAAAACCGCCAACTGCCAAGCCTGCGTCATGAAGATGGTGAGGCCGGTGCCCAGGGCAATGAGTGCGAGGGCGAGGGCGGCAATATTTCGAATTCCGAACCGCTCCATCAAGGCGGCCGCGAATGGTGCGGTCACGCCGTAGAAAACCAGATTGATGGAGACCGCAAGTGAAATGGCCGACCGAGACCAGCCGAAATCCTCTTCGAACGGGACGATAAGCAGGCCCACCGAGGAGCGAAAGGCCGCGGAAGCTAGGAGCACTAGGAAGGTAACGCCGGCTACCAGCCAAGCCCGGTGGAGCCGCCTAGATGCTTTGCTAGACATAGCCACCGAAGACATAGTCGGAGGCTACACGCGGAGCCAACTGGCATTATTAAGGTATGCGAATCGAACTTCACCCACTATCTGCCGATGAGATTATCGAGCTCTTCGAATTTCCGGATGGACTTCGAATCTATGAAGGTAAGCCGTTCAGCAATCCGCATCGGGTGTTGATGGACGAAAGCGGCCCGCTGCGCTGGCGGGTGCCGCAAGTGATAGCTGACCCAACGGTGAATATCTGGTTTGTGCGGTGGATCGTGTTGCCAAGTACCGGTGAGATCATTGGCAGCTCAAGTTTCCATGGCCCTCCTGACCCAACGGGCATGGTTGAGATTGGTCTCGGAATCCACCCGAAGTTCCAACGGCAAGGTTATGGTCGCGAGGCGCTGGTCGCGATGTGGTCTTGGGCCGTTGAACAACCGAAGGTTGACACCTTGCGTTACACGGTCAGCCCGACGAATTTGGCCTCGGTGAAATTGGTGGAGTCATTCGAATTCACTCGAGTAGGTGAGCAAATGGATGAAATCGATGGTCTAGAGGACATCTACGAAATGAGCGCGGCCGATTTTCGGGCTAGGTGAGCGCCCAGAAAACTACCGCAGATGCCGCCGCGACATTTAGTGAATCAACTCCGCCTCGCATGGGAATTCGCACTGACACATCGGCTTCGGCCGCCACCTGATTAGTCAGTCCGGCACCTTCCGTTCCAAAAACTAGGGCTAGGCGTTCGGGCGGGTCGATCGCGAACTGGCGCAGATCGACATTGTTTCCCCCCAGCGGGGAAACCGCTGCAATGGTGAAGCCGAGACCGCGTAAGTGATCAAGGCCCATTGGCCAGTCGGAGATCCGGGTCCAGGGGATTTGAAAGACGGTACCCATCGAAACGCGTACGCTGCGCCGATAAAGCGGGTCGGCGCATCTTGGTGTGATGAGTATCGCATCTACCCCGAGTGCGGCTGCGGATCTAAAGATGGCCCCGACATTGGTGTGATTGACGAGATCCTCGAGGATCACGATGCGGTGGGCCCGCTGCACAACCTCGTGGACGCTCGGCAACGCCGGCCGGTGCATTGCGGCCAAAGCGCCGCGGTGCACGTGGAACCCGGTGACAGCTTCGAGCAATGCCGGTGCCCCAACAAGCACCTCGGTATCACCGGGTATCGAGTCAAGGACGTCAGCCATTTCATCAAGCCAGCGTCGATCCATGAGAATTGAGCGCGGTCGGTGCCCGGCCTCCAGCGCCCGCCGGATTATGTAGGCGCTTTCAGCGATGTAGATTCCCATATCTGGCTCATGGCGCGAGCGCAAGGTGACATCAGTCAATGAAACGTAATCGGCAAGTCTGGGGTCGAGGGCGTCGTCGACTTCAAATATTGCCACTCGGCGATTGTGCCATTGGCGCATACTGCACAATGCGGGTAGGTATTTTGGTGAGAGCCGCAGAAAGGGCAATCATGAGGCAGCACTTCACCCTTTGGGTCGCACTAGGTGCTGGTCTCCTGCTGATCTTGACCGGGCCTATCGCTGTCGCGCAAGCCAGCGATGAACCTTGGGTTTCGCAAATCGGTACCTATACCTACTTGACGGCACCGAATTACGACGGCCTGCTGCCCATCAAGGCGGCACTGAACGGGCAGACGCTGGGTTTGGGCACCTTCGATGATCTCGATGGTGAACTCATCATGGTGGGCGGGTCGATTTATCGGGTCGGTATCGACGGGTTGCCGCGACTAGTTGAGACTTCGCGCACCACGCCATTTTTCGAAGCGATCAAGTTTCAGCCTAATAAGTCCGGGCCGGTCGCCCCGGGCACAACCTGCGCTAATTTATTGGCAGCTGTGAATGAGCTCGTGAAAGGCGCCGATGGCATGGTTGCCGTTCGGGTGCGCGGCACCTTCACCGACTTAGTGACTCGAAGCGTGCCGGCGCAAGCGGAGCCGTTTGCGCCGTTGAGTCAGGTGGTGGCAGGTCAAACTTTGTTCGCGTTAGGCCAGCGGGTTGCCGTGCTAGTTGGATTTCGCACCGGAAATGATCTTGCCGGCACAGGTGCACCAGGGCTGCATCTACACGGGCTGACCGCAGACCGAACCGCGGGCGGTCACGTGATCTCCTGTGTGGTGGGCCCGGACGTTCAACTTTCGGTGCAGCGGGCCGAAGGTGTTCAGATATTCGGTGCCCCTACAGATAATGGTTCCTAGGCGTTTGCTCGATGCCCCCGCAAGAACCCGAAAATTCCGCCACCAAGTAGCACTGCCAATCCGAGTAGTGGCGCGATCAACTCCCATCCAGTGGCCAGCGGGAATACCTGAAGAGCCAAGATGATGATCAAAACCAAAATCCCGGTGACCGGCAGTAGCGCCCACGCGCGGCCACTGTGTTGGCGCCAGAGCACGATTGTCGCTGCGGCACACGCGGCAACATAGGCGCCGATGAACACCACGCCAGCTAGGTCGCTGGTGAGTTCAAAGGCTGAGAAAGCTTGAGCACCGGTTACTAATACTGCGAAGACTACGAGGAGGATCGCGAGGGTTCCCACCACAAGGCTGGCTGCTACCGGGGTGCCTCGAGGTGAGAGAACCTGGAGACGCGATGGAACGATGCCGTCGCGGGCGAAGGCGTAGATGATTCGACCGCCTGCCACCTGCAATGCGATCATGCAGGCGAAAGATGAGATGGCGCCGCCTAAAGTGATGAAGTCACCAACGCCGGCACTGACATAGAGATTTGCAATATCGGCGGGCAGTGAGCCACTAGCCACGAACTTCTGCATCTGATTCGGGGCTGCGCCAAAGGCCCAGACCGCGATGGTTGTTACAAAGATGAAGAAAGCGCTTGTCATGACAATGGTCCAGATCAGGGCCAGGGGGATAGCCTTGCGCGGATTGAGGGTTTCCTCGCCTACGGCAGCGGCGCCCTCGAATCCCGCGCTTGAAAGAAGGGCAAATGTCAGTGCGAGGGCAAGTGCACCGGCAGTGACGCCATCGAGTCGAAATGCTGACCACTCAACGAATTGACCTTGGGGGCCACCGGTAGTGATTAGTCTTACTAAAGTTATCACTGCGACAACAAGGATCGCTGTCATAGTCAAGCCCTCGAGGATCAACAATGCATGCCCTAGTGCGCGCATCGTGCGCCCGGCCAAATATGCGGTTATCGGAAGCACAATTAAGGCGAGCAGGATTGGCAACCACTGCGGGCTTGAAACCCAACCCAGCCCCGACAATAGCGTTGCAGAGAAAATCCCAAAGGATAGTGCCGTAACTGCGACACATGCGATGTAGGCAGCCACCAACCAAACGCCCGCCGCGGTGCCCGATCGAGGCCCGATCTCTGCTCGAACGAGTCCGAACACCGACCCTGCGCTGGCGCTCCGCTTCGTAAGTAAGACAAAGGATCCGGCGATTAGGCCAAGCGGTATCACTGCGAGTAGGAATGCCGTTGGTACCGCTGAATTTACCTGTTGGGCAATAGCTTGAGGGTTAAGGCTGACCGACATGGTTGGCCCCATGGCGGCCAACGAGATTGCGATTGCGCCGAAAACCCCAAGATTGCGTTTTAGTTGGGGCATCGGGCAAATCTATCGTGTGGAATCAGCTCCAGCGACGTGAATATCTTTTTATGCAGCGCCGGTGATCCCGTCTAAGCGGGAGCCGTCATCGAGGACGATTATATCCAAGTCAGCCAAGCCCTGTTGGTCTATCATTGGGGGGAAAGCCGATGACACCGACGTATCATTTTTCCCAGACGCAAAACAGTACAGGCGGGTCAGCATTATTAGGTTAAGAGACTCCATCTCATTACGTAGCTGGCAGAATGCGGTCTTCCGCCGGGTTACCAAGGGCCTGATCTATTCGCAGATCTGGGAAGATCCGGTCATTGACCTGGAAGCACTCCGCATTGAATCCCATCACCGCGTGATGACCATTGGCTCGGGCGGGTGCAATGCACTGTCATACCTGGTCGCCGATCCTGCTGAGATCATCATCGTCGATATCAATGCATCGCAAATTGCGCTGAATCGCTTGAAGATTGCTGCGATGAAATTTCTTCCTGACTATAAATCCTTTTTCAACTTCTTCGGAGCGGCCGATAAGAGTTCCAATGTAAAGCTGTTTGACGATCACATATGCGCCAATTTGGATGAGAATACGCGAACTTACTGGGTTCGGCGCGATGCTCGGGGGCGACGGCGAATCGAGCAATTCTCCCGCGGGTTTTATCGACAAGGTCTCGCAGGCCAACTCATTGCGATGTGCCACATCTACTCACGAGTGCATGGAACCAATCTAAGTGTGATGCTCGATGCCAAGGATCTAAAAGAGCAGCGCGATATCTATGCCAGGGAAGTGAAGCCGCTCTTTCATACACGTACCATTCGCGGCCTCGCCGCACTTCGCCCCGCACTCTTTGGTTTGGGCATACCACCGGTGCAATATGAAACCTTGAAGGCGAATCGCTCAATGCACCTGGTTCTCGAGGAGCGGGCTGAGCGGATGATCTGTGATTTCGACCTCAAGGAGAACTACTTCGCATGGCAGTTCTTCGACCGCGGGTACGCCCCTGATGGAGGTGGCCCGCTGCCGATTTACTTACAGCGTGAGCATTTTGCTGAGATCAGATCACGTATCGATCGGCTTCAGGTTAGGCATATCTCTTTCGTTGATCAGCTTCGCTCACTGCCGGATCAGTACCTGGATAGATATGTGCTGCTGGATTCGCAGGATTGGATGAACGATCAAAGCCTCACCGAGCTGTGGTCGGAGCTGACCAGAACGGCCCGACCTGGCTCCCGGGTGATCTTCCGCACCGCCGGAAGGAACAGCGTCCTGCCTGGCCGAATCCCAGCGCACCTGCTAGAGCGCTGGGACTACGAGAAGGATGCCTCTTTGGAGTTGCTAGCCCGTGATAGATCGGCGATCTACGGCGGCTTTCACCTCTACGTACTAAAGGGCACCCAATGACCACGCCGTCGCACTCCGTCGATGCGCAACGGATGGATCAGCATTATCGGTATCAGAGATTCGTGTACGACGTAACGAGGCGTTACTTTCTGCTTGGCCGCCGCCAACTAATTGCGGACCTAAGACCAGATCCTGGCGAGAGCGTTTTGGAGCTTGGCTGCGGAACGGGTTGGAATCTGGTTCAGGTTGCGCGCAGGTATCCCCAAGCGGAAATCTTCGGCATTGATATTTCGAGCTCAATGCTCAGCACCGCACGTTCTTCGATTCGCCGCGCTGATCTCGCTCAGCGTATCCATCTGATGTCGGCCGATGCCACAACCTTTTCCGGTGTAGACGCCTTCGGGAAATCGCAGTTCGATCGGATCTTCATTTCTTTTGCGCTGTCAATGATCGGTAACTGGGAAGGGGTAGTGACCAGGAGCGTGCAGCAGCTTGCACCCGGGGGGAGCCTTCACATTGTTGACTTTGGGCCATGCGACAGGTTCCCTGCCGCCGCCCGGAGGGGCTTCTTCGCGTTTCTCCAGCACTATGAGGTGACCCCTCGAAGGGACTTACTAGCACTTTGCCAGCACCTGGCACATGAGTACAAGCTCGAACTGCAATTTGAGATTCTGCACCGCAGCTACGTTAATTACGCGGTCTTGACCCGCGGCTAGCGAAGTTCGCCCCCACATGGTGTTGGAGACTTATCAACTCGGCGGCAGTTTCTCAGCAACCCAGTTCGATGCCGATGCTGAAGGCCGGCTAGGTGATCGGCCCCGCACCGGGGAGTTCGTGGCACCTACCAGCCCACGCATATCTGCACCGGTGGGAGAGTGCGCTCCTAATAACGAGAGGTGACGCGCATGTCTGGTGACCAGCGACTTATTGGCGCGGGTACCCGCAGGCCCGTAGTCACAGTCGCTATTTTCGCAGCAGCGGTCAGCCTGTTTCTCGCCGCGCCGCCAGCCACTGCGGCACCGCCAGCGAATCCGAGTCGTCAGGAAGCAATCAACGCTGAGGTCGCTTGCATCACCGCCTATGCGGCAGACCCCGCTAATAACTACGTGAACTACGCGCCGGCGATCGGTGCCCCAGAAGTCACCGATGCCATTCACAGTGGGCTACAGCCCTGTGCGAGTTTTGCTGACGACAGCAGCGGCAAAAAGAACATTAACCACACCGGGCGCAAGTACCAGGTGGCGCAGTACCTTTCGCCCACGGTGTATCCGGGGCAAATTCAAATGATCATTCAAGGTGGCCCCGATGCCGCCTTCCTGATCGGTGGCGCCCCCGGAACCCCGATTCCTTCTTATACCGGCGGTCCATATGTGGCTCGCTTCAACCCGACCACCGGCGCCCAGCTTTGGCGCACCGCACTCCCACTGGCACCAGGGTAATGGGTCGCTGCTCCTAGCGGTGCGGTCGTAAAAGGGGGTTGGGTTGATGTGGTCATCGGACCCAACATTTACAAGCTAAACCCCAAGACCGGCGCGATAGTTGCATCGGTTCAACAGCCCGTCTTTGCCGGCGCCGCTATTGATGCGAACTTTGATGGCTTCGCGGTCGCTCCGGATGCCAACGGGACGATCCTGCTGAAGTGCCAGAATCGATCAGCGGGTTGCACCATTCAAGGCAACCAAGCCATGTCAATGTGCGTCGCGCAGTTCGGCCCTCAGCCGGTCACCACCGTCGTCGCAGTTGATCCGGTCACCTTGAAGAACATCTCGGCGATCGCACTGAACCAAGCTGTGATCAGCCGACCCACCGTAGTGTCGAATAAGGGCAACACCGAGATGTATCTATCGGGCAACACTCAGGGCGTTCGAGTTATCTGGAACCCCAAGACCAAGACCTTGAGCCAAGACTTGACCTGGGCTCCTTCATACCTGCTGCCTGGGCAGAATCCCGGTGATGCGCCGGTGCCTGTGGGTGACTGGGTGGTGTTCAACAACAACGCGTTCCCGACGCAGGGTGTGCCGATCTGCGCTGTTGCGGTGCGGATGACCAATGCGGCGGACATCCACCGTCTCTGCCCATGGGGAACGACCCTTCCCGCGGGAGTAACCAGTAATGCGCCGGCGAGCTTCTCTACGGATCCGCAGAAAAGCCTGATCTTCATGCAGGATCTGCTCGTAGGTGGGGTATTTGCTGTTCACCTCGATCAGGCATCAGGGGAGATGGTCGCAAAGTGGAGTCGCCCGGATTGGCGAACTTCGGATTACTTCACAGCAGTCGGGCCGGCTAGCCATCGGGTGTTGTCGTCCCAGTATATGAATCCAAATTTCAATGTGGGCCAGGTGAGTAACAACTCGTGGACCGAAGGTGTGCTGTGGGTTGACGAGGCAACCGGGAAGACCCTTGCCCAGTCGGCTTATAACGGCCCGACTCAATTGGGCTGGATGGTAATGCCCTCATATGCGGGTCGTTTCTATTCGATGACTACAAACGGCACCATAAACATCTACGTGCCGCAGGCGTGCGCGACCAAAGGCAAGCCGCGCGTACCAGCTCCGTCGATCACCACCTGTTCGACCGACTATGCGGCGCTGCCGCAGCCGATTGCATACCCAGCCCCGAGGCCATAAAGCGCCTTAGGGCGAAGGTGCTTGAAGGCTCCCCCTAGCGGCCCGCGCGAAAGCATGATTTGATCTCAGGGTTGCTTACCATTTGGGTCACTGCTAAGCCGGGCAGGTCAGCAAAAGCGCATTAGGAGGACAACGTGCCTAGTTTTGATGTTGCAGCACCAGCTAGTTCAGCGCCGACTGATCGGTTGGCCCTCGGCCTTGGTTGGGTGCGCCCGGCTGCGGGCGGTATCGGCGGCACCTTAAGCCCCGCCACCGGCACCGGCCTTGAGGCTTATTTGAATTACTGCTTTGCGGGTAATGAAGAGTAGTACCCTGCCCCGCCGCGAGGTGGGGTGTTTGAATCCTGTGGCTGGCTCCTGACCGCCCTCGGTTTCCGGATAGGTATTGTCGAACCTGATGCAGAAAAATACCTAAATCCTTAGGTGCATGTCCGTTTGTGACGTACCGTTGAAGTAGGTGCCCGTTTGGGTATTGAGTGCTTAACCGATTGGAGCACCAAGTGCCAAATGCTGATGTTGCAGCGCCAGCGAGTTCAGTGCCGACCGATCGGCTCGCTCTTCGGGTGGATTGGGTACGGCCAGGTGCGTCCAGTTTCGACGGCGCGGTAAATCCGTCCTTCTGCACCCGGGCGGCATGCAGTTGGACCTTTGAAGGTACTGCCGAGTAGCACCTTCCCACCGCAAGGTGCGGTGGTTAAACCCTGCTACCGACCCCTGACAGCTCAGGTAGTGGAATCCCTGCGAGAACAACGCCGCCAAATGACCGAGGTTCGTTCGCGCGTATTCGCATGGAACGGTCCTGGCGCGTATCACCGATCGGCCCGTACGGATTTTCATCCTCGAGGGGTTCGGGTAACGAGTGCGGTGAGAGAGCTGCCGACACCACCGAGTGCCGCCTTGAGCGACCATTGGCTGTCGGTGATCTCGTCCAGGTGGGTAGATCCGAGGCCGGGTGCGCCGTCGCCCGGTCCGGTCCCGTTGTCAGTGACGACCACAGCGATGTTTGAGCCATCGGGCTGGATATCGATGACGATCTCGGTCGCGCTGCCATGCCGGACGGCGTTGGTCACGCCTTCCTCGATGACGCGCTCAACGCCGTAGGCCGTCGCACCGGCGCAGGCTGCGACCCGCGGGTCGACGATCACCTCGATTTCGACGAGCCCTCGCCACAGCCCGACAACACCTGTCAGCACCTCATCAACCGTGCGTTCGTTGAGGCGCTGGGAATCGACAGTGAGCGGCGCGTGCAGGATTTCCTGTGCCTGCAACAGGGCGGCGGCGTAGGCCTCGACATCGCGTGCCCGCACTGCCGCGTCGATCGCCACGGCACAGGCGGCCAACCTCGCTTGGACAGGGCCATGCAGCGTGCGGGCGGCATCGCGTGCGACAAGTGCGCCGAGCCGACCGCGCGCGAGAGTCGTGACGCGCTCCTCGTCGAGCTGCTCGCGGAAAGCAGCCTGCGCGCTGACCTGGCGCTGGTGCCACGACCCGACACCGGACGTCACGAGGACGACGGTGAAGCTCACGATCCAGCCGATCGCAAGGTTCACGACGGCGGAGACCTGTCCGACGGTCCCGTCGGCTATGGCAACGACGATGCCCGGCACCTGCAGCACCACGATGGTCGCGAAGAACACCTCGGCATGGCGCATGCTGGAACGACGCATGACGGCGTTTGCCGTCAGGGTGATCGCGAAGATGAGAGCGACGCCGATAGCAACTCCCGTGACGGCAACGGCCGCTTCGTAGTCCTGCCAGACGATCGGGAGGGTGACGAGAATGTAGATCGCTGAGAGCGGCACGGGGTGGAAGGGCTGAGTCCGGGCGATCGCCACGACCATGCCCCACGGCCCGATCCGAGGGGGCTGCGTGGCGGCAGGAGCATCGAGCAAGGCAACGAGCGGGCGGACGCTGTCATGCGCGACGTCGTGCAGGGGCGACGCACCGGTGGGCCACTCCTGGAGCGTTGGCCTCCTGTCGAGGAGAGCGAGCTGTGCGCTGACCTCAGCCCGGGCCGGTGCCAGCTCCATGTCCACGGCGGTGACGATCGAGGTCCGCAGCTCGGCGAGAAGTGCCTCCTGTGATGCCGACGCGGCCACCAGGTTTGCCGCCTCGGCGAGGAGGATCTCCCGCTGCTCTGCAAGTGCATCACGCGTGGTGTCGAGGGACAGCATCGCGTCGAGGAACCAGGCGGTGACGATCGCTGACACCAGCACGCGCGCAACCGCCGGCATTGCGTCGGCGAGGCCGGCGGCCTGTCCGACGAGAACGATCGTCAGGCCGGCCGCAGCACCCATCGTGGCGTGGACGGCGACGAGAACCAGGCGCCCCTCGGCCACATGTGCGGTGTTCAGGAGCGCGTGGATGCCGATGCCGAAGAGCGCTGCCACGATCAGGGCCAGCACTCCGATCAGGAAGGCGATGGCAAGATTGTCGACCGTCATGCCGGGCGTCACCATCGACGGCACCGACCACAGCAGCCAGGCGGCGATGGCCAGCCACGCGCCTGGGGTCCACAGCTGCCGGCTAGTCACGTCGACCGCTCGTCGTCCCGGTGAGCGCGAAGTACGCCTGGGTCAGGAGCACGCGCTGGTTGTCGCCGCTCTGCGTGGTGAGGCCGAGCTGGTCGACGAGTCGTCCCACGGCTTTGACCACCGCCGACTCGCTGAGGTGACGTCGGCGGGCGATCTCCGCATTGGAGAAGCCGTGCGCGACGAGGCGGAGGATCTCCGCCTGCCCATCGCTGAGCAGGGTGGCCTGGGAGACGGGCAGGAGCGATGCGAGTTTGGGCCGCGTCGACGGGTCGACCGCCATCCGCAGCGCAGCATCGAGAATCGTCGCGTCCTCCAGCGTGCGCTTCACCAGGGCGAGTCCGCCGGGGGGTAGGCCGCGCTGCTCGCCGATAAGTCGCGTGTCGGCGTAGCTCGTGAGCATGACCAGGCCGATGGTCGGCAGCTGGCGGCGCAGGCCGTAGGCCACGTCGATCCCCGTTGGCCCGCGGCCGAGGTCGAGGTCGAGCAGAGCGACGTCGGGCCGAAGCGAGATCGCAGCGTCTAGCGCCTCGGCGGCCGCTCCCGTGTCAGCGACCACCTCGTAGCCCAATTGCTCCAGCTGCCCGCGCAGCAGCATGCGGGTGAAGCCGTCGTCCTCGACGACAAGCACGCGGGTAGCCACGTTCGCATTATCCGGTCGGGCGCCCATGGCATGCGCGGTGTCCATGTGTCGGAAACCGCCGTCTTTCCGCCCCGCGCCGACTCCATACCTGAGCGTCACATGGCCGGCTGGGTCTGACGCTCCGGTATGGAGTCGCCGGCTCGTGGGCTGTCCATGTGTCGGAAACAACCATGTTTGGCTGTTTCGGGTCGCTGGGTGCCTAATGCGGGGCGTGGCCGTGGTTCCCTGTGGCATCGCTGCCGTGGGGCAGTGCTGGGTGGAGGCGTTGTGAGCGTTCGTCGGGTCCGGTTGGCGGTCATCGCGATGGCGGTGCTGTTCGCTGGCATGGCTGGCCTCGCTGCGCCCGCCAGCGCCGCCACGACAACGCCCGACACGGTGACCGTTTCCTACAACATGGGCTACAGCGTTTCACCCTCGTCGATTAGCGGGTCCGTTGGTGACACCTTCACGCTGACGGAGACCATGTCGGACAACGCGGCTTCTTTCGTCTCGTTGGTCAACGGCACGGGCGCGGTCACCCTTGGTGGAACCTCTTGCACAACCAACTCGGACTGCAAGGTCCTAGATGACATGGTGGGTCCGCCCCACAGCTCATCCGGCACGTTCACGATAGTTAGCGCGGGGACGGTCACCGTAAACCGATACCTCAATGGCGGTGCTACCAACACGACCATTGGGACCCTGACAATTGGTGAGAACTCAGGCACTGGCGGGGTGACGGACCCGGCGCTGGTGTACCCGACGGTGACGTTCGACGCCAATGGCGGCGAATGCCCGGGCGTCACGTCACTGACCAAGCGGAACGGCATGAACGACTCGTACTCGATGCCGATATCGCTGCAGTGCAACCGCTCGGGCTACATACTCGCGGGCTGGGCCAACTCTGCAACGGCCACGAGCGCTGACTACATACAGGGATTCGTGGCCAACCTCACCGAGTCGCTGACGGTGTATGCGGTGTGGCGCTCCAATGACCTCTCGATCGTGTACGACGCCAATGTCGGTCTGGCGACCGCATGCACGAACTCCGCCGGCTCGGATCTCGCAACGGCGGCTGAGCGCCGGTCAACGTCAACGGTCAGCCGCACCGGCGCGGTGACGCTGGCCAGTGCGCCGGTGTGCCTTCCCGCAGGGTTCACGCTGAAGGCATGGAATACCCGAGGTGATGGAACGGGCACCAGTTATTCGTTGACGGCTGGTGTCTTCACCCCGAGCACCTATGCGGGCGTGAACTCGGTGACGCTGTACGCGGAGTACACCGTTTCGACCAAGTGCGCGGACTACAGCATCGGCGATACCGGCCCGGCCGGCGGCATCGTGTTTGCCACGAGTGCGACGCAGTGCCTGGAGGCGGCTCCGAGCGGCTGGAACGGCGACTCGGCCGATCCGACGACGGATTGGAAGGGTGCCAGCCCCTTGGCGGCCCGTTACGGAGGTGGCGGGAAGTCGGACTGGTTCCTTCCGTCCACTCGCCAGTTGGAGGCCTTGTATGCGCAGAAGGGGGTAGTCGGGGGGTTCGCAACCAACTGGTATTGGAGTTCACAATCACTTGGGAACAACATTGCCGCGAGCCTGAACTTCTCTCGCGGGGAGGGAGATTCGCGCTCCAAGACATATAGCTACGGCGTGCGGCCGATCCGTTCCTTCCCGACGGTGTTCGCCTTCACTGCCAACTGGAACGGCATCGATACCTGCACCAGCGTGCAGACATCGGGCACCGACGCCGTCACGTTGCCCGTCGCGACTGACTGCACATCGCCCTACGCGCTGCTGGGCTGGAACACCAAGAAGGACGGCAGCGGCACCGTCTACGCACCGGGGACGACTGTCCAACCCGCAGCGGACATGTCTGTCTACGCCCAGTGGGGCGTCACGATCACCTATCTGCCAGATGGCGGCACGTGCTCAACCGCGTCCAAGGTCGTTCCTTTCGGCAAGACGTACGCCCTGCCGTCAGCAGCGGACTGCACGAAGGCATCGAAGTCGTTGGCTTCGTGGACACTCGCCTCGTTCCCGGGCGTCGAGTTCCTGCCGGCAACGACGTACACCGCCTTCATGAACCTCACCTTCACTGCGAAATGGGCGAAGGAGTACAACATCGGTGACACCGGCCCCGGTGGCGGCATCGTGTTCTACAAGGACCTCACCAAGGCGGTGGGTCAGCGGTACCTGGAGGCGGCGCCGAACACCTGGAGTGATGAGACGGCCGATCCGCAGACGTACTGGACGAACGCGAAGACGATTGCGGCGGCCTACACCGGTGGCGGGAAGTCGGACTGGTTCCTGCCGTCGCAGGACCAGTTGAACGCCCTGTACAAGAAGCGAAGCACCGTCGTCGGCTTCGCTTCTGATCTCTACTGGAGTTCCACCAATCACTGGTCGGTCATCTCCTGGGCTCAGGCCTTCGGCAAGACCGCCCAGGGGTTTACCACCGGCGCTCAGGTCCAGTGGAACATCTTCTCCTGGGCGGGCGTCCGCCCGGTCCGGGCCTTCTAGTCACCTGACTCCATACCCCAGCGTCACATGGCCGCGTGGTTGTGACGCGCAGGTATGGAGTCAGCGAAGTGACCGCTACTGGACGCCGAGGGAGCCCTTCGCGGCGGCCTCGAACCACCGGTGCGGAAGCAGGCGCTTGGCGACTAGGCCGATGCGCTCGCCGCTCTTGCCGGCGCAGGTGCCGGTCGGGGGAGCGCCCGTGGCATTTGCGCTCCGCAACAAGGGCGGAAACCCGGACGTGGCGTTCCAGACAGGAATGATGCTCGTCCAGTTCGTCTCCAGCACCCGGGTGCGAGCCGAGGTCTTCCCGAACGCCACCCCGGCTGACCCGATCGCTTTCGGTGCGAATGCTCAGGACTTCGTCCGCTAGCCACGCGTCAGGCGGAACCAAACGTCACATGAGTGCGCCCGGAGGGACTCGAACCCCCAACCGACAGGGTAGAAACCTGTTGCTCTATCCATTGAGCTACGGGCGCTGACGCAACCGATCTAGTTGCACATCATTGCGGTTTGCCCAAGAGCCAGGAACTGCGGGTGGCCCAACGGGCGGGTGCCTTTGGGCTGTGTCACGCTGGTGCTCATGCCGAGCGGTGAGCAGTTGCCATGGCTGGGCCAATTGGCTGAACTCGCCGCCAAGTACCCAGATGAGCTAACCGCGCAAGTCCAGTCATTCGAACTGGGCGGTCACGTTTTTGGCTCCGGGCGTCCTGCCTTGATGGGGGTGATCAACCTCTCCCGTCAGTCTTGGTATCGGGAGTCGATCTCGGTTTCGACGACGGCGGCGATCAAGCGCGGTCGGGTGCTGCGGGCGCAAGGTGCTGCAGTCATTGACCTGGGGGCGCAGTCAACCCAGAACTACGCGGATGACATCGCATCGGGCGAACAGATCGAATCCATGCTGCCGGTTATCACCGCGTTGAGCGCAGAAGGTGCGGTGGTGTCGGTTGAGACTTATGAGCCCGAGATCGCCCAGGTTGGGCTAGGTGCCGGGGCCCGGGTGTTGAACCTGACCGGTGTTGCGCATGATGACGAGATGTTTGCATTGGCGGCTCGTCATGAGGCAGCGGTAGTGATGTGCTTTAGTCAGGGAGACAATGTTCGAGTTGCCAGCGCATTGCATGTTGGCGACGATCCAATCCCGATGCTTAGCGACCACTTCGAGCCTCGGATTGAGCGCGCTGTCGCGGCTGGGTTGAGTCGTATCTTCATCGATCCAGGGTTGGGTTTTCACTATGAGAATTTAACCGATGGTGCTGAGCGGGTGCGGTATCAGTCTTTGGTGCTGCTTAATTCATTTCGGCTGCGGACATTGGGCTGGCCAATCTGCCAAGCGCTGCCTCGGGCCTTTGATTTCTTCGAAGACAACTTCAGGTCGGCGGAGCCCTATTTCGCGGTGCTCGCCGCCATGGGGCGTACCGATCTGCTGCGCACCCATGAGGTGCCGCAGGTAAGCGCGGTGTTGAGCACCATGGAAGTCCTTGACACTTAGGCATTCGGTTTGGCCAGGTCATTGACTTAGTTGGCTTATCCACACTTCGCGGTTCCGGTGGCGGGGCATCCCCAGTTGCTGGCTTGGTGCTGTTGCGATGCCGCCAATTTCGCCACGGTGGGGTCGAGTCGAAGACAGGCTTCGACCCAATCGGTGAGGTGCCCATGAATGACATCACGATGACTGTTGTAGGCAATGTAGTTCGCGAGGTCGAATTGCGTTTTACCACCGCCGGCGATCCGGTGGCTTCATTTCGCGTGGCGACCACATCCCGTCGCTTCGATCGCGCCAGTGAGCGCTGGGTGGATGGCGATACCCATTACTTCACGGTGACCTGCTGGCGGGCCATGGCCCACAACGTCTCGGAGTCGATTGAAAAGGGGATGCCCGTGGTGGTGACGGGTCGACTGCGCAGCCGCGAGGTTGATCGCCCGTGCGGGGAGCAAAAGCATGTAGTTCGCTACCACGACATTGAAGCGTTGGCCGTTGGCCCAGATCTGGCGCGTGGGGTCGCCAAATTCAGCCGGGTTAAGCGTGATGCGGTTGTTGAGAGCGAGGCGCGGGCGTTGGCCGATGCCGCAGGGGCTGAGGCAGAGCTCGCGGCTGACGAGGTCGTCGATATCCAGACCGGTGAGATCACCAAGGTGGTTGCCGCCTGATGGTGGGGCGGGCCGGGACGCTGATCTTGGCCCGCCCAGTTTGGTTTGATCCGGCCCAATTGCCAGTTCCGAGGGGGATTGCTTGCATAATGTAAGCATGCCAAATATTTTGATTAGAAGTGTCCCCGAGCAGGTCCACTCACGCCTTGCGGCTCGAGCCAAGGCCGCGGGCCTTTCCTTGCAGCAATTTTGCCTCGCAGAACTCGAGCGGTTGGCCGGTGCTCGGACCGCCGAAGAGGCGGTCCAGCACATCCGCGCGGGCTTAAATGACTACCTCGAGGCGGGATTTGAGCCGATTGGCCCAAATGATGCGGTAGCGGCCATCCGCGAGATGCGCGACGAACTGCCCGATGAGTGAAGAGATCGCCCTTGATGCCTCGGCCTATCTGAATGCGCTCTTCGAGATATCCGCTCGCGGTGAAGAGATTCGCGGCCGACTTAGCCGGGCTACGCGGTGGTTAGTCCCGGAGTTTTTCGACCTCGAATGCTTGAACTACTGCCGAAAGTCCGAGCCGGGGCCGAGTAGGGAAGCAAAGATCGACTTAGTGGCCAGAGGCTTACAAAACTCATTAATCGACCGGGTGGAGACCTATGAGTTCCTACCCAGGATCAGTCAACTCCTTGCCAATGTGACCGCCTTCGATGCTGCCTATGTCGTGACAGCTGAGGCCTATGAAGTACCGCTCATCACGAGTGATCACCGGCTGAGTCGTTCACTTGGCCCGCGCTGCGATTTCATGGTCTTCTAGTCAATAGCTCGGAGAATGACTCGTGGCCGGAGTCGATAGCGCACAGCGGTAGGCTCACGGACTATGGCTGAGTTCATTTACACCCTTTATAAGGCACGTAAGGCCCATGGCGACAAGGTCGTCCTTGACGACGTCACTTTGTCCTTTCTTCCGGGGGCAAAGATCGGGGTCGTGGGCCCCAATGGCGCCGGCAAGTCATCGCTATTGAAGATCATGTCCGGCCTAGACGACGTCTCGAATGGCGAGGCAAAGCTGATGGAGGGTTTCAGCGTCGGCTTCCTACAGCAAGAACCCAAACTCGATGAGACGAAGACGGTTTTGGAAAATGTTGAAGACGGGGTCGCCGAGACCAAGGGCATGATCAACCGGTTCAACGAGATTTCTGCTGAACTGGCGAGCCCAGATGCCGACTACGACACCCTGCTGGCCGAGATGGGTCAACTGCAGGAGGCCATCGATCACCGGGGGGCCTGGGATCTCGACGCGCAACTCGAGCAGGCGATGGATGCCCTGCGCTGCCCGCCGCCAGATGCTGATGTCAGCGTGTTGTCCGGCGGCGAGAAACGTCGGGTCGCACTATGTCAACTACTTCTGCGCCAGCCCGATCTGCTCCTGCTCGATGAGCCGACCAACCACCTTGACGCGGAAAGCGTGCAGTGGCTCGAGCAACACTTGGAGAAATATCCGGGCACGGTGATCGCGATTACCCACGACAGGTACTTCCTCGACAACGTGGCGCAGTGGATTCTTGAACTTGACCGCGGTCGGGCCTACCCATACGAGGGCAACTATTCGACCTACCTCGATACCAAGGCAACTCGCCTAAAAGTCGAAGGGCAAAAAGACGTTAAGTTACAAAAACGCCTGACCGATGAGCTCGAGTGGGTGCGCTCGAATGCCAAGGCGCGGCAGACGAAAAGTCGCGCGCGCCTTGACAGATATGAGGAGATGGCGGCCGCGGCCGACAAGACCCGTAAGTTCGACATGGAGGAAATCCAGATCCCGCCGGGCCCGCGCCTTGGCAGTTTGGTAGTTGAGGCCAAGGGCCTGACCAAGGGCTTCGGGGATCGCCTGTTGCTTGATGATCTGTCGTTTACCCTGCCGCGCAACGGTATCGTCGGCGTCATCGGCCCCAACGGGGTCGGCAAGACAACCCTCTTCAAGATGATCGTGGCAGCCACCGAGGGTGAGGTTGTCGATAAGGATGACCTGCCGACCTCCGGTGAAATCCGGATCGGGGAAACAGTAAAGCTCTCCTATGTCGACCAGTCCCGTTCGGGTCTAGATCCGACCAAGAATGTTTGGGAGGTGGTATCCGATGGCCTGGACTGGATCAAGGTGGGCAATGTCGAGATGCCGTCTCGGGCCTATGTCTCAGTTTTTGGGTTCAAGGGCCCAGACCAGCAGAAGTCGGCCGGCGTGCTGTCTGGCGGTGAACGCAACCGGTTGAACTTGGCTCTGACCTTGAAGATGGGCGGCAACCTACTGCTACTCGACGAACCCACGAACGATCTAGATGTTGAGACATTGGGGTCATTAGAGAATGCGCTACTTGAGTTCCCCGGCTGCGCGGTGATCACCTCGCATGATCGCTGGTTCTTAGATCGCATTGCGACCCATATCCTCGCCTACGAAGGGGATTCGCAGTGGTTCTGGTTCGAGGGCAACTTCGAGTCGTATGAGAAGAACAAGGTCGAGCGGCTAGGTGCCGATGCCGCTAGGCCGCACCGGGCGACCTATCGCAAACTCACCAGAGGATAAGCGTGCGGATCTTTCGCGCCCATGTCGAACGGCGCTTTTCTGACCTTGACATGTTGCAACACGTCAGCAATGTTGTCTATAACGATTACCTGCAAGAGGGCCGGATTCGAATGATGCGCGAGTTACGCGCGGATTTTGCCGAACCTTATTTCCCGCAGGTGCTGGCCCGGCAGGAGATAAATTACCGCAAGACTCTCGTGCTTGGCCCCGCGCCGCTTGTGGTTGAAGCGTGGATTTCCTCGGTTGGTCGCACCTCCTATGAAGTTGGGCTTCGAATCCTTGATGACGACGGCTCACTTGCTGCGGATGCGATGAGCGTCATGGTGTGTTTTGATCCTGTTACCCAAAAGTCAGTGCCCATACCGGCTGACTACCGGGAAGCACTGATTGCTGCCATGGAAGGTGATTAATAGGTGTCTGGCGCTACTGCGATTTTGACCAGTGATGATGCGCGGGTTCTCGCAGCTTTCGGCCGCCGGCAACTGGCTTGGGATCCGAGACTGCCAGTGCGAATAGTTTCGACTTCGTCAGCGGTGGGGCTGTATACGGCGCCGCCCTTAAATGTGCTGGCGCTCTTTGCGGTGCCGGCGGTAATCACCGATGGTCCGATTGACTTCACGGTTTCACTTGCCTCACTCGTTACCGAGTGCGATTCGATTAGTCAATTTGGTTCGCCACTGCAAGTGGAGACTTTGCACCCGATCTCGGTGCCGATAACTGCCGCCATGAGCGTGGCGCAACTGCCGCCAGCGGGTGGGTGGCAAGTGCCGATGCAGGCAATCTCCGGTGATCTCCTGGTGCATGTGGAAGCGGCGGTGGCCGAGTTCACCACCCGATCAGCCGGACAAATCCAAGCTGTGCAGCAGGCAATCGCCGATGAGATCTGGGAGCGCCCGACATGGGCTGCGCTGCCGCTGCGGATGCTGCATGCTGCGCGCAAGCTTGGGATGATGTCGAACGACCAGTCCCGGGTCAGTGCCGCGACTTGCGGGGCATGGAAGCGCTTGGCGACCGCACGCGGTCAGGTATTTGCTCGATCTAACAGCGGGCGCTCCGGTATTGGGCTGCAGGTAGTGCGCTAAGCGTTTTGCATGGACATCGCAGCACTGCCGAGGTACTCCCACAGCATGTCCTCGAGATCTTGCGGTAGGTGCTGCTCGTGCACCGCGTGTGCCATCAACTCCAACCACCGATCGCGGGCGGCCTCGTCGATTTGGTACGGCGCATGCCGAAGGCGCAATCTCGGGTGGCCGCGTTCGTCGCTATAGGTCTGGGGTCCACCCCAGTACTGCTCTAGGAACAGCCGCAGTCGGCGCTCGGCCTCTGTCAGATCAGCATCTGGGTACATCGGGCGCAATATTGGATCGACCGCGACGCGGCGATAGAAATTCGCGACCAGTTCGGTGAAGAAAGCGCTGCCACCCAAAGCCTCATAGGGGGTTGGAGCTTGGTCTGCCAGCAAGTTTTCACCGGGACTCACGAAGTTGTCACCGCCCTGTCCGGTAGTGAGATTTGCGGTGCTGCTTGACTAGATTCCGGGCCACCGCGTTCGGCTTGTTCAATAATGTGCCGGGCCATCGGCGGAAATACTATCGCGTGAAACGGCGCGATCGAATACCAATAAATGTGCCCGATCAGACTCTTTGGCCAGTACACCGCGCGTTGGCGCAGGATGAGCCCACCGGCTGGGTCCTCGCGGACGGTGAACTCCAGCCAGGCCCGCCCGGGCATCTTCATCTCGGCCCGCAGCCGGAGCAACTTAGGGGGGATTCGCTCCTCAACGCGCCAAAAATCCACGGCGTCACCGACCATCAACGTGTCGGGGTTACGGCGACCACGGCGCAGGCCAACCCCACCGATCAGCCGATCAAAGTTGCCCCGGATCTGCCACAGCAGGCGCGCTGAATACCAGCCGTGCACCCCGCCGATGCGATCAAGTGCGGCCCAGAGCGCTTCGGGTGAGGCTTGGGTTCGCAATTCGCGCACATCGGTGTGCAATGAACCGCCCGCCCACTCCGGGTCACTTGGCAATGGGTCACTTGATCGGCCGGGGGTGGATGCGCCGGACCACCGGGTAGCCACCTGGGCGTCACGGATTCGAGTGAGTGCGCGTGCGACGGCGTCCTCGAAAGTCAATAGTCCATCCGGTGGATCTGGGATGAATTGCGCGATGTCGTGGTCTTGGCACACTGATGGATGCCGCAGGGACCGCACCAGCGGTTTGGCAATCGCCTTTGGTACCGGGGTGACGATATTGACCCAATGGCTCGACAGGCGTGGGGAGAGCAAATTGATCGGCAAGATGATGCGTGCGGGCAACCCGGCCACCGCGGCGTAGCGCTGCATCATGTCCTGAAAACTCATCACGCCTGGGCCGCCGATATCAAAGATGCGGCTGACCTCCGGTGGTAGTTCGGCGCCGAGAACGAGGTAACGCAGCACATCGCGAATCGCAATCGGTTGGGTTTTCATTCGTACCCAACGAGGTGCGATCATCGCGGGCAAGCGCTCGGTCAGGTAGCGCAGCATTTCGAATGAGGCCGACCCGGAGCCGATGATGACGGCTGCGCGGAACTCGATAGTCGGCACCCCGGAAGCTCGCAACGCTTGACCAACAAGTACCCGAGAGCGCATATGCGGTGTCATCTTGTCATTAGCGATCGCCGGAGCCAGGCCGCCGAGATAGATGATTCGACTTACCTTTTGCTCGGCGCAGGCGGCGGCGAAAACCTGGGCCATTGACTGTTCGGCGGCTTCTAGTTCGTGGCCCTCCTGGAGTGAATGGAGTAGGTAGTAAGCGACATCGATATCGGCCAGCGCGGCGGTAACCGCAACCGGATCGCCGGCGTCACCGGCGCTGATCTCAACCTGATGGGCCCAGGGGATATCCCGGAGTTTCTCCGGTGATCGGGCGAGGACCCGAACCGAGTACCCGGCCTCGAGTAATTCACGAACCAACCTGCCGCCGACATAGCCGGTGGCACCGGTTACCAAGCAACGCTTCTTCATGGTTCCATTCTGGGGGTTGTCGGGCCGGTCGGCATGTTGGGCAGGGGGCGGACGAGTACCGGGATCACGATGCCGGCACGATCAAACGCCAACTTCAGGCGCTCACGGATAGCGCGCGCCAAGGGCACCTGCTGTTCTGGCACCGCTTTCGCGGTGACCCGCAGGAAAACGGCATCCCCGCTCATCGACTCGACCCCGGCGAACATGGGCTTACCGAGCAGCATGTCGTCATAAGTTGGGTCCTCGTCCATATCGATCGCGACGTTCTCGATGATGTCGCGCACCTTGTCGAGGTCGGCGTTGTATGCGACGGGGATATCGACCACCGCAAGGGTCCAACCCTGGGACTTATTGGCCACGCGCAGGATTTCGCCATTTCGCACGTACCAGACGATGCCCGACAGGTCACGCAGCCTGGTGTAGCGGAGCGCCACCTCCTCGACGGTGCCGATGGCCGGCCCGAGATCGACCACGTCACCGACGCCGAATTGGTCTTCGATGATCAAGAAGATGCCGGAGAGGTAATCCTTAACAAGGGTTTGGGCACCGAACCCAAGTGCGACGCCGATTACCCCGGCGCTCGCGAGCAGGGGCGCGATATCGATACCGAGAAGAGGTAGTGCAGTCAGCAAGGCGATCACCCAGACGGAGATGCTCACCACACTGGTTAGTAGGGAGCCGATGGCGGCGGCCCGCTGCTCGGTGCGTTGGTTGAGCAGGACGTCACTTAGCTCCGCGGTGCGCATGGTTCGCCGGCTATCTTCGAGGCGCTCCCGGCGCGCCCGCTCGGTTGTTCGGCGGACGATGCGGCGAATTGTCCAGAGCAGCACGATTTGCGCGATCAGCGCAACCACAAAAATACTGACGAACTGCAGTGGCACGCCGATTATCCAATCGCGGGCCGACTCCCACCAAGTTTGCTCCTTGGTCAAGATCGCCAGTGCCGAGGGCATCAGTTGAGGCCGGTCCACTTTGCGAGAAATGCCAAAGTGTCAGCAGACTCTTCGACCGCCTTGGAAATAGATCTGGCGCCGTGCCCAACATCGCCTTCGGTGCGCAGCAGGATAGGTCGGGCACCGCTTGTCGCAAATTGGGTGGCGGCGCACATCTTGCGGCCGTGCATTGGGTCGGTGCGGGTGTCATTGTCGAACACGGCGAACATGGTTGCCGGGTAGTCGGTGCCTTGGGTGACCCGGTGATATGGCGAGTAGTTGATGAGCCAACCGAACTGCTCGGCATCCTCTGGGTCGCCGTACTCGACCGTCCACGTTGGGCCCAACTCCGAAGTGGTGTAGCGGATCATGTCGAGAAGTGGCGCGACGCAGACGACTGCATTGAATAACTCCGGACGCTGGGTCATCGCCGCGCCCACGAGCAGGCCGCCGTTCGAGCCGCCGTAGATACCAAGCTGCGCCGGTGTGGTCCAGCCCTCGGCGCTCAGGTACTCAGCGGCCGCATGGAAATCATCGAAGACGTTCTGCTTGAGCCCGAGCATGCCGGCGCGATGCCAGTCCTCACCCTCCTCGCCTCCGCCACGCAGGTTCGCGATGGCCCAGACGCCACCGGCTTCAACCCAAGACAAGATCGCAGCGGAGTAGCCAGGTGCCATCGGAATACCGAATCCGCCGTAGCCATAGAGCACCGTGGGTTTTGGCTGGCTTGGCTGGTCGGACCCCGACAGGATGAACATCCGCACTTGGGTGCCGTCCTTGGAGCGATAAATCACTTGCTTGGAGTAAACCTTCGGGACATCGACCTTGCCCGGCGGGACGGCGTGGATTGCCGATGCCTTGGTGCGCGCATCATATGAATAGATGACCGGCACGGTGGTGTGATCTGAGTACACGTACCAGGCGACCGGCCCGCCATCAATATGCTCCACCGGCCCGCCAATAGTGCCGACGCCGGGCAGTGCTACCTGCTCGATGAACTCGCCATCGCTGGCGCGATGCAGTGACATCTCCGAGACCCCGTGTCGGGTCTTGACGACCAGCATGAGGTCCTCGGTTAGGTCTGGTCCGTCGAGGATGGCGGTGCCGTCAAGTACCGCGTCATCATCCTCGGGCACGAGGTCGCGCCAATTCTCGAATTCGAGGGCATCTGGTGTGGTCACCGCCATGCGCCCACGGGGTGCGCCGCGGTCGGTGTTTACAAATACTCTGCCGTCACGGCCAAATGTCAGTGAGGTTTGCGCATCGACATCACCTTGGATCAACTTGAAGGTGGGCGCCGCCTTGTCGCAGGCATGAAGGTCTGCGAGCCAAAGATCATTGCGCGGCTCGGTGCCCTCGGCGGCCGATACCTGCAGCCAGCGGCCGTTACGGCTCACCTCAACCCCGTAGTAATTCGTCATGGTCATCCCGGCACCAAAAACCATCACATCGTCTGTCGTAGGCGTGCCGACGGTATGCAAATAGACACGGCGGTGGAAGTTGCGCTCGGATTCAGGCAGCAACTCCGGGGCGATGCGCCGCACATAATAAAATGCCTTGCCGCCAACTAGCCAGGCAATGGGCGAGAAGCGGCAGCGGTCAATTGGTCCATCGATTTGCGCACCGGTGGTTAAGTCCATTACATATACGGCGGACTCCTCGGTACCGCCCTCGGACAGTTGGTAGGCGAGCAGGTCGCCTTCCTTGGTGGGTTGCCAGGAATCCAGGGTCGTCAATCCCTCGGGATCAAGGGCCATCGGGTCGATCAGCACCTGCTCAGCGCCACCGGCCGTGCTGCAGTACAAAACGGCGAACTGCTGGCCTGGATCGCGGCGCATGAAAAACGCACGATCACCGCGCCAATAGGTCGGGGAGATACTGCCGGCACCGAGTAGTTGATCCACTCGATCGACAAACCGATCACGGTTTTGCCAACTGGCCCGTTCGGCGGCCATTAGTTCACCCTGCGCGCTGGCCCAGGTGCGGGTGCGCTCATCGGCCGGATCCTCGAGCCAGCGATAGGGGTCGGGGACCGCCGTACCGTGTAATTCCTCGATGAGATCCAGACGTGGGGTTGGCGGGTAGTTGGTCACAGTCTCCACCCTAGGCTGGCTCCTATGAGCGTGCTGCACGACCTCACCGCATTGGAGCAGGCCCAAGGGATCGCGGCCCGCGAGATCTCCTCGGTTGAACTCACCGAGCACTACCTAGCCCGCACCCAGGACCACAATGCAAAATTAGGCTCCTTTATTACCGTCACCCCCGAACTTGCCTTGCAGCAAGCACAGGTGGCTGACGAGATTGTCGCCCGAACCACAGATCTCCGTGAACTTTCGGTTTTGCACGGTGTGGTGGTGCCGGTGAAGGATTTGAATTTCGTTTCCGGGGTGCACTGCAGCTTTGGGTCCAAGGTGTTCGGTTTCACCCCACCAATTGATGACTACGTCGTCACGCGGTTAAGACAGGGCAACACGGTGATGACGGGCAAGACGAACACTCCGGAGTTCGGGCTGGCCTGCTACACCGAAAATCAGGTAACAAATCCAGCACGCAACCCGTGGGATCTCGACTACTCGGCGGGTGGGTCCAGTGGGGGCGCGGCCGCCGCGGTTGCTGCTGGGTTGGCGCCGGTGGCCCAGGGCTCCGATGGCGGCGGTTCGATTCGCATCCCGGCAAGTGTGTGTGGCCTGGTGGGGCTGAAGACATCGCGGGGGCGAATCTCAAATGGTCCGATACGCGATGGTGTCGGTGACCTTGGAGTTAACGGACCATTAGCCCGCACGGTGGCCGATGCCGCGGCGCTCCTGGATGTGATGTCCGGCCACTTCGATGATGATCCGTTCGTAGCACCCCCACTTGATGCGGGTGAAACATTTCTCGCAGCAGCGCGGCGCGATCCGTCGAAGTTGCGCATCGGTCGCTACTGCACCCCGGTGATTACCGATTGCGGCGTCGATGCCGAATGCATGGCGGCTTATGAGCATGCGAGTGCATTGCTGATCGAGCTCGGCCACGAGGTAGATGACGTACCCGCACCCTTCACGGCGGACTTAGCCGGCGCCTTCGAGACGGTCTGGAGTTCCTTGGCCCTGCTTACCCCGGTGCCGCCCGAGCAGGAGTCAGAGTTGATGCCGTTGTCGCAGTGGCTGCGGGCGCGCGGCCGCGAGGTAACGGGGGGTGAGTTGGCGAGCGCCGCCTGGGCCTTACGTAATGCGTCGCGAATGGCTATTAATGCCCATCGCGACTATGACGTGATTTTGACCCCCGCACTGGCCCAGACCCCGCGCCTAGTTGGCCAGTTGCTAAATGAAGCTGAACCGGCGGCTGACTTCGAGGCCCAGAAGCGTTTTACGCCATTCACCGCGCCCTACAACATGACCGGGCAGCCGGCGATAAGTGTGCCGCTGCACTGGACGGCGATGAGCATGCCGATCGGGGTGCAGTTGGTGGGCCGACCATTTGCTGAAGTGACGATCTTGAGCCTTGCCGGGCAATTGGAGCGGGCCCAGCCGTGGGCGCACCGGCGGCCGGTTATCTGGTGAACTAGTGAGTGCTTCGGATTTGCCCGAGGTTGGCGATGGGCTTGCGCGGTTGGCCGCGGCCCATGGCGTAGCGACCGAGTACTGGGATCAAGTTGGCCACCGGGTGCTCGTCAGTGCGGCCACGGTCGAAGCAGTTTTGCGGTCACAAGGTGTTGACCTAAGTGGCCCAGATGCGATTGAAAGGGAGCTGGAAGCAATCCGGCTACGTGATTGGCGACGCATGCTGCCGCCTGTTTTCATCGGCCGTGAAGGTGAGCAACGCCGGCTTTGGGTGCACGTGACCCACGGGCAGCAAGTGCGCGTTCAGGTCGACCTCGAATCCGGAGCGCGCGTTGATCTAGCGCAACTGGATTGGTATGTCGAACCAATGGGGTTAGGTGACCGGTTCATCGGGGAGGCGAGTTTTGCGATCCCACCTGACCTACCACTTGGTTGGCACACCGTCACCGCGGTCAGCGAGGGCGAAACTGCGACCATGCCGTTGGTGATGACCCCGCGCCGGCTCGATGCGGCGAAAACTACCGGTGATCGGCAGTGGGGTTTCATGACCCAGTTGTACGCAACTCGATCCCGGGGTTCCTGGGGCCTTGGTGATCTACATGATGCAGGTGCGCTGGCGGCTTGGAGTGGCAGTGAGCTCGGTGCGGGCTTCTTGTTGATCAACCCGGTGCATGCGGCGGCACCGACACCGCCGATGGCCCCATCGCCGTATCTTCCGGTAACCAGGAGATTTACGAATCCGATCTATCTGCGCATCGAGGACATCTGGGAGTTCGAAGAGTTGGCGGCGCCGGTGCGCGACCGTATTACCCAGTTAGCGGAGCAGATCCAGCGGCGAAATCTGACCGATGAGTTACTGGACCGCGACGCGGTATGGGCGGCAAAGAAAGTGGCGCTTGAAGTCATCTTCGCTGCTGGCAGAACTCCAGCGCGTGATCGGCAATTTAGCGAGTACCGAGAGCTCGAGGGCCAAGGGCTCTTGGATTTCGCAACTTGGTGCGCACTGACCGAGACCCTTGGTGCGGCAGCCGACAGTTGGCCGATTGAATTCTCGCGCCGTGATTCGCAGGCCGTTGCGAAGTTTCGCGAAGCCAATGCGCAGTTACTTGATTTCCATTGCTGGCTGCAGTGGCAGATGGATCAGCAACTCGAAGGCCTGCAGGCAACCGCAATAGCAGCGGGGATGACAATCGGGCTGATGCAAGATCTGGCCGTCGGAGTGCACCCCGAGGGCGCCGACGCCTGGTCCTTGCAGGACGTACTGGCTCGCGGGGTAAGTGTTGGCGCACCACCGGATATGTATAACCAGGTAGGGCAAGACTGGTCGCAACCACCGTGGTTGCCCGCGGCACTCGCCGAAGCTGGGTACCTCCCCTACCGGGATATGTTGCGAACGGTGTTACGCCATGCAGGTGGCCTTCGGATCGATCATGTGCTGGGTCTATTTCGGCTGTGGTTGGTCCCGGCGGGGCAATCGCCGGCTGCGGGCACCTTCGTCAAGCTCAATCATGATGCGATGCTCGGGATTTTGTGCCTTGAGGCCCAGCGCGCGGGCGCACTGGTTGTCGGTGAGGATCTTGGGACGGTTGAAAGCTGGGTGCAAGAAGCCCTCGCTGATCGTGGCATCATCGGCACCAGCATTTTGTGGTTTGAGGCCGATCCCGATGGCAGCGCCAAGCCACCGCGCGATTGGCGGCGCGAGGTGCTGGCGAGTGTCTCGGTCCATGACTTGCCGCCAACCGCAGGGTTC